>Ga0207000_1188_pt2 | contig 17587 bp, 15 predicted proteins | sample Alteio_BWMinCont_90_FD_153498 | JGI IMG/M metagenome (GOLD analysis project Ga0207000, IMG submission 153498) | Enriched cells from forest soil in Barre Woods Harvard Forest LTER site, Petersham, Massachusetts, United States -... | ecosystem: Environmental > Terrestrial > Soil > Temperate forest >...
CTACTAACTAAACCTTGTAGTGACGATCGCTGTACTATAGCGTTTTGATTCACCGCGGAGTCAGGCACGGCCCATTGTGGTTAAAACCCGTGCCAAGCACCACGGTTCGCGCCAGTTGTGTAATTCGATTGACATGCTAACTCTAAGCACCCTGCAAAGGAGAGATTGTTATGGCCGAGCAAACTAAACAGCCCCCGGCGGCTGGCCAGTCACCGCTTACGCATGTAACTCTTACATTCGACCGCAAGGTTACAGACGAGGAAGTGAAGCAGATGCAGTTGCAACATAACGCGATCAGTGCGGCGGCAGGGGGTGGAGGGCACCACGATCACGATCACCCAAAACTCTTCTGACAATGCCTAGCGGGCGGCGGTGTTCGATTAGTGCGCCCAATGGGTTGCCTTAACGGTTCGAGTATTTGCTACTGGGTGGGGCGGGTTTGGTTTCAGCGCCGAACTTCCTTCCCTCGCGGTTCCGGATGCTCTGGGACCTTGCGAGTACATAGCGGCGAGCTCGCGCACAGTGGGCCCTGGGGTATTTTAGCCAGAATGCCCGCTGAGGCGCGCCTCGAACATCATGGCCAGAGGTGTTCGACATCCGTCGTCCGTTCCTATTTGGATAGGGCAGGCGAGGGTCCAACTCGGTTCGTTCTCCGAATGTGGTGCAAGAACGTATTGGAAAACCAGTAACAAGCTAATGGTTCAGGCGTAAGGGGCTGTGATGGCTGATATATCCAGATTCGATGCAATCCTAACGCAAGGCCGACCGTTCGGAGATAGTTCTTATGTACACGAGCAGATGCGAATTGCTTACAGGCGCCGCATCGAGGTGATAGGGGCCACCCTTCCAGTCGCCCATCAGCTCCTGGATTCGCTGAACCAAGCTGACGTCCAGTGCGAGTACCGCGTGCTTGGTGATCCCATCGTCCGCGCCGTCATCCAGCAAGCGCTAGGGCGGATCGTAGCAGGGAGGCAAATGGTTCTGTCTCTCGATCGATGCGAGGAAGTCCTTCGTGAGACGGTTCGTCATATCGAAACTGGAGCGGTGTGTGGTCCCCTCGAGTCGGGTGCTGGAGAGGTACATCGACTCGGTCCGGCGTCATGTACAGCGTGGATCTGGAGTTCGGATCACTGTGATGATGTTTTCGGACGCTCCTTCCAGCGACTTGTTGAAGACGAGTACGGCGAGTCGCTGTGCACGCCTTCTGCGGCCGATATCGAGATGCTACAGAAGGCAACACGTCTGCTCGATGAGCTTTTGCCGCTTCTGTCGCGCAGTGCTTTGAGTCATGCCCATTTAGTCGGAGTCTTCCCTGGGACTGGGAATTGGGAGAAAGTAGCATCCAGTTCTCAGTTTAGGTTGACTGGAGCCATGTTTTTAAACAAAACGACACTCGAGAACCCGTGGTGGCTGGCCGAGCATTTGTTGCACGAGTCGTTGCATCAGAAGTTGTATGACTTTCGCCATGCGCATTCGCTACTAGCCCGTGATGACCCTAATGAGTTGAATCTTCCGAGCGAGGTACAGACAGTTGTCTCGTTGTGGAACACTCCCGGTCTCGATGCTTCGAACTCCTGGGACCCACACCGGACCGTTGCTGCTTTCCACGTGTACGTTCATCTCGCCCTTTTGTGCGCACTCGCCGAGCAACGCGCACACGAACTCGAGAGCGTTTATGGTGGCTTGGATGCTCCCCACGCTATGACTAACAGCCGTAGGGCGCTTGAACGAGCGCGCTATCTAGGAGAGAACCTCCACTCATCTTGTTGGTATGAACTAGGCCTGGCGGGGAGGGGTCTCGTGGATTGGCTGAGTTCGATACTCGACGCTCTGGACCCATCCCCAGCTCCGGCGGGCTCCTATCTCCACTTGCTCTTGGATCGTTACTTAATGGAGGCTGCCAAGATTCAGCAGAAGACACCTTCTTATGAATTAAACAAACAGTTAGCAGAACTTATTTCTGCCGAAATAACATCTACTCAAGTTGTACTTGCCGCCATGGGCGTAGAGACACAAGACAGTGATTTCTCAGCTGCGCTGGCGAGCTGTCCGAATCTAGAACAGGACACCGCATTTCCCCAGGTACGGAGGCTCATCGCTGGGACCCTCCAGCGGCTGGCATACGATGGGTACAGCCTCAAACCATTTTGCGGGACTACTACGAGGTGTCCGGACGAGATGGTTAGGGAAATGGTTGAAACTTCCAGCCATGAGCTTGCCGCGATGGGTGCAATCGGCTTTCCGCGATACGTCCGCAGCGGAGCTGCTCCCAGGGCTGAACACCCGTAGTAGTGTTTGTCTCAAGCCTTACACGGCCACTTTGGGCTCCGCCCGGTTGTGTTGCTCAGTGACGATGGCCAAGCCGCGATCCAGAATCGAGTAATTTGATGAGGGGTTGCTGTCCGAGTCCAAGAGCTTCTTCTGGTTCGGACGGAATCTAAAACTACTCTTCGGTTTCAATTTGCGCAAGTTCCTCGCGAAGCCGATTGCGTTCCAGCCCCTCAGCCAATGCACTTCGGGGTGAAGGTCGACCTTGCCAGGGAGAGCGGAGGAAACTGCCATGGTCCAACATGATGCCCCGCAGGCACGACTGGGAGGAAGGTCACACGTCACTCTGACTTTCAACCGTGCGCTCACGGATGCCGAGGTGGAACACCTGAAGCTGACTACCGACGCACTTGATGCGTTACGCGTGCCCCCGGTAGTCAAAGCAGCCTACGCTCGCGAACAAGAGTTGCGGTTCGAGCAATCATCAGAACCAGAAGTGGGTCGGCTACTGTCTGTCCTTGCTGCAGCTGTGCCCACGCACGGGCGGGTCCTTGAGCTCGGCACCGGAGCGGGTGTTGGACTGGCATGGATCATGCATGGATTGGGCGAGCGCAATGACGTTGAAGTCGTAAGTGTCGAACTTGACCGCGAACAAGCCGCGCAAGTGCAGGCTGCGGGATGGCCAGACTGGGTCTCAATCATTGTGGGTGACGCCGCCGAGCTCGTAGGGAAGCTGGGCTCTTTCGATCTGATCTTCCCAGACACCCCCGGCGGGAAGATCTATAACCTCCAAGCGACCATCGACGCCCTGCGGCCTGGAGGTATGCTACTCCTCGATGACATGGACCTCCAGAGTCACGAACATCCTGAGCGACGTGCCCGGCTCCAGTCTGTGCGTGGCCAACTCCTTGGGAATCCCTGCCTTTTCTGCGCCGAACTCGCGCTGTCCAGCGGCGTGATTTTCGCCGCACGACAGAGGCTGTAATTCCTATGCAAAATTACCTGGCTGGCGAATTGTTATGGCCAACCCGATGATCGCCACTAATCTGGTTCAACGCCTAATCGTCAAAAATTGGACAGATTACGCGGCTGCGGTACTCCGTAACCACTCGCCGCCCAGGAATCAAGTCGGGAGCAGTGAATTTCGGCTCTCTCGGGAGTGTTGGAAAATGTGATGTATCCTACCATGCAGTCAAAGAAGGAGTGCCAATGACCGTGTACATAAAAGCGCCACTCGACAGCGGGGGGATTGTAGTGCTGCGCAGTAAAATGGAATTGGTGGAAAGCCGTGCCATCGCTACGGAACTCGTATTCGGCGATGCTGATTTCCTTGAAGGGGTCGCGTACAGTGAACGGCCTGATCTCCATTGGCAAAAAGAGAAAGTCAGCGGCGGGAGGTACATCGTTAAGGGTGAGTGACGTACACGGGAGCCGTTGGAGCCGCGCCGAGCGGAAAAATGATCTCGCTGCAACAGTCCGGCCCTATGCTTCCAGTAGCCATGCAGCAAAACGAAACGAAGCTGGAATGGTGGTTTGAGTTGCAAATGCTCCGGCAAGAGAACGAAATGAATTGCGGTGTTTGCGTTTTCGGAACGCTCACAAACTTGACGCGTCAAGAAATCTTGTTTGATATGCCCGATGCAGTTGAGCGGATTGGCGCCACCGATCTTCTCGCCACGCTCTGCATTGCTCTGCATACATGCCGAAGACTAGCAGCACAATGGTCATCGGGCCGCAGATCGCCAAGCGTAAAGCAAGTGTGCGCTCGAGTTTTAGGCCTTCGGCCTTCAGCAGGAAATAGAGATCGTTCATCGGGTGCTTTCCTGTTCGGAAGTTGATACCAGTCGAAGAAACAGGTCTTCCAGGGTCTCCTGCCTGCACTCAAGCCGGTACACCTGAATGCCATGCTCGAAAAAAATCTCGTTTACATAGCCGTGGCCGGAGTGGAGGGAGGGGCCAGTGAGACCAAGGTCTTCTAGTGCGCCTTCATGCAGGCGCACTCCTACGAGGCAATATAGCGCTTGAACTATTTAACCTGATTCAGTCGTTTCCGCAGGGTATCCACGACCAAACCGACCAACGCATACGTACTGGCATTTGCAAGGAGAACCCAATAAAGACGAATGGGATAAAAACCAAAAAGTGCAATTGGGCAAGTTAATCGGACGAGAAGCATCATCGGGCCGTCAGTGGTAAACGCTGGAGGTGTCCTTGCTAAGCCATAAACTGCCCAGAAGCTCGCTACGAGAAAACCCACAATCGCCCACGCACCAATTCGGTATTTCATACTGTCGCTCCTACTTGGCCCAAAACAGCCCATTCACTTATCAGATTTCTTTGAGCTGCTCTCCTTGAGGAGTATTTGGATTTCGCTCTCAAAGGCATCCTTGTCCACCATCCCGGTATGCAAGTCAGCGATCTTGCCGTCTCGATCGATCAGCAAAGTCACAGGCAGCGCAGTGATGCCGAATCTGCCTGCCAAGTCCCAATCGCCAACGACAACGGGGTAGTTGACTTTTTTCGCTTTAAGGAAGGGCGTCACTGACTTCCAGCCATCTTCATCCATTGAAACGCCAACGACTGCTAACCCGATCTTCTTGTATTTTTTCTGAAAATCCATGTACCACGGAATTTCAACCTTGCAGCCCTCGCACCATGTGGCCCAGAAATCCAACAAGACTACCTTTCCTTGGTATGCGGATAGTTTGACAGGGGCACCCTTCGAGCCGCTAAGAATGAAGTCCGGCGCAGCCTTCCTGGAACTGGCCGTTGTGCCTACCGAGAATTCCGTCCGTATCAACCAGCATCCTTGTGGCACGCTGATCTCAGATCTCGTCGATGCACTTTCCTTGGTAGCAAGCACATCGGAGTCTAAAGACTGGCAGTCTCTGCCTCGTACTGTCGTCGAGTGCATCCAAGTGCAGGGAGTCCGTGTCGCGAAAGAATGCGTTTTGGATCAACAAGAGTTTGGTCGGGTAGATCATGGAGAAGCGCCATTTCCGCTCCAGGAAGGCAAACGTCGATGCAACTGGCTTGCTCCGGCTAAGCGGCGCGTCGCTGATATCGGTGATGCAATCCGCCGACCTGCGCAATCGCTACCACTCGCCCCTGTTCCGGCGGTTCCACTGCCCTGGACTCCGGGGCGTCTTTGCCCAAGGCCAAATGCGTACGGGACCGCTGATAGTAGGCAAAATAATTGTGCAGCGTTCGCCGCAACGATCTCTCATTCCACACGATCACGTGGTCCAGGCACTCGCGTCGGATGGAGCCCACCAACCGCTCCGCAAAGGGATTTTGCCAGGGGGATCGCGGCGCAGTAAGCACTTCCTTGATTCCCATATCGTGGGTCATGGCCGCGAAGTCTGTTCCGTAGATGGCATGTCGATCGCGCAGCACATATCGGGGTGCCTGGTCCCAGTTCCCGCATCTGCGGCATGGTCCACTCCCGCGTGGGATGTTCCGTCACCCCGAAGTGCACTACCCGGCGTCGCTCATGCGACAGCACGACAAAGACGAACAGGACCCGGAAGGTCGCCGTTGGCACGGTGAAAAAATCGATGGCTGCGGTCTGCGCCAGATGATTTGTCAGGAAGGTTCGCCAGGTCTGGGAAGGGGGTTTGCGGGACCGAGACAAATGCCTGGCCACGGTGGATTGCGCCACGGCAATACCCAACTTGAGCAGTTCACCGTGAATGCGGGGTGCACCCCACAAGGGGTTGGCTTGGCTCATGCGCCGAATTAAATCACGAATGTTGGCCGCAACTTCTGGTCTTCCCGGAAGGCGGTGCGATTTTCTGGTCCAATGCCAGGCGAAAGCTCGGCGGTGCCAACGGAGTACGGTGTCGGGCTTAACCATTTGCAGGCATCGCCGCCAACCGGACCAGAATCGGTACAAGACAACCCACAAGAGCCGGTCGCAACGGTGGAGGCGCAAGCGACGCGGCGCGTTCTTTTGAAAAACCGCAAGTTGGTGACGAAGCGCGAGGATCTCCGCCTGCAGGGCAGCATGTGTTCGAAAAGTGGAGGCTAGCAAAGTGAAAAAGGCGACGAAAAGAGAGCTCATCGTGGTAGCCACCATGATCTCACGAATGATCGGAACCCCTGTGTTTTCAGATCGGACGGAGTATTCGGTAACCACAAGTCGTTTTCCTTGCGGTCCTCGCCCCACTCGCGGTTAGATGCGTTTGGACGTCGCTACGATGAACGACATATGCATGCAGTGCTATTGCCAATAGTTTTTATTGACAAGTAGCAAGCGGTTCGTGGTCATTCTCGGAGGCCCAGTAGAAACACGTCGCCGTTTCCCGAACGGTCCCGTGGAAACCAGCCACACGGAGGTGGTCCGATGTCTCGAGCTACGACGCTATATCTCGTTTTCTTGGTCCTTGCTGTGACTCAATCTGCCTTTGGGCAAGTATCGGACACCGGCTTGGGTCAGTTTGGAACTTTCCAGCGCAACCACATCCAGACCATGAACCTGTTCAATCTGAACAACCACATCGAAATTCCGTTGTTCGCAAAAAAGGAACGCGGCGCCAACTTCAACGCGAAACTCGTCTGGGATCAAAGCGATTCCCTTCAGTTTGTTCAGGTTCCCTACCCGCCGGGTGGTTCATATTTCCAGGTTAGCGCCGGCCCTGGACTCATCACTGTAAGCGACGTGTACTACAATTCGCACGTTACGGGCGGGCAGACTTGCAATACAGCCTACCAATACCAAGCGGTCATCACCTATTTTGATTCGATTGTCGACCAGAACAACGCTGTCCATCCGCTGCCGTACAATACTAATGTTGAGACTGGCGCGGGCTGCCTTCCGGTAACTGGAACTTTTACAACAGCGACGCAAGATGGCCAGTGGCTGCTAACCGTTAGCTGGACAAATCAGAATTGCTCGGGCCAGAATTGCATAACATCCATCACAGAGACCGATCCATCCGGAAACGTCTACAGCTTCAGCAACGCAGGGGTCCGTACAGTCACCGATCCAAACGGAAACCAAATCGCAAAGTCGGGCTCCGGAAACGGACCCTACACATGGACCGATCCCACGGGAAACACCGTCTTCACTGCGCAAGAGCCAGTTCCTCCGCCCTACACATTCTCCTACCCCATCCAAGCAGGAGGAATGGCCAACGTTCAGCTCAACGTCACATCTGGCTTTACATTCCAGAACAATTTCGGTTGCAACCTACCTTACGTGTACCCCGGCGGCGGGGGCCTGCCAACCAGCATTTCCTTGCCCGACGGCACGTCATACAGCTTCGTCTACGAATCAGCCAACGGCTCGTACCCTTCCACCACTGTAACCGGCCGTATCCATTCCATAACTGTTCCGGCAGGTGGAACCTGGACTTATACGTATTCGGGTGGACAAAATGGGATCAATTGCACTGGGACACCAGGATCACCAGCCACGATAAGCATTACGGGCTCCGACGGCTCCGTGTGGACTTACAATCGCACGGTCTGCACCTCCAATTGCGCCACCCAGCCTTGGTCACAAACTGTGGTCACCGACCCAGCCTGCAATGATACCGTCTACGAGTTCGACGCCAATGGCTACCAGATGCAGGTCCAGAACTATCAAGGCACGGCTGGCACCGCAGCCTGCTCGGCCAGCACCCAGACTCTGCTGCAAACAGTCATCACCTGCTACAACGGGGATTTCACAAATTGCGGAACAGCGCCAAGTACAGGCACTTGCACGAACCCCGGCGGTATCTGCAGGACAGACGCATATACTTACTTCCCCGGTCTCGCGGAGCCATCGCTTTCCGAAATCTTCTACAACGCTAACGAATTGCCAACGCAGGACAACGAGTTCGACTTCGGCGTCAATACGGGCTCCGCCCCTACGACAACTCCTCTCCGGGCAACAAAGACGACCTACGCAAACATAGGAAACAACATCCTGAATCGCCCATCCTGCGTTCAGATCACTGCCGGAACTTCTCCTTCAACCTGTGGAACTGTGACCAGCACGACGAAATCGCTGACCAACTTTTTGAACTATGACTCCCACGGCAACGTCGGCACGATTCAAGAATGGGTTTCTGGGACCACTTACATTTCCCGCGGTCTCACCTACTTCTCGACCGGCCTCGTGCACACGGAAAATGATTTTAAGGGAACGCCCACAACCTACACCTATGGCGACTGCAACAATTCTTATCCGACGCAGATCACAACCGCGGGAATATCTCACTACCTCACCTGGGACTGCAACGGCGGAGTTGAGACCTCGACGAAGGACGCCAACGGCCAAACGACTTCCTACAGCTATACCAATCCGAGCAGCGGCGTTGCCGACCCTTTCTGGCGCCTCACGCAGGTAACCTACCCAGACACCGGTCAGACCACCACCACGTACAATGACACCGCCACTCCCCTCAACGTCACGACGAGCCAGTTACAATAATCGATCACTCCGGGCATTCACTTACAACGCAGACAGACTTCGACAGCTTTGGCCGCCCATCTCAAGCTCTGCTAACGTCAGACCCGGACGGCACCACGTACACTGCAACAACCTATGATGCTCTCGGCAGAACCAACAATGTCTACAACCTCACGCGGTGCAACCCACCCACGACAAATTGCGGTGAATCAACCTGGGGCTACACGACATATACCTACGACGCGCTCAACCGCGTCACATCCGTTACCAACCCGGACGGTTCAATCAGCACGACTACCTACCTCGACCCCTGCACAATCGTCACCGATGAGGCAGGAAACTCTCGCGAGTTCTGTGTCGATGGCCTCGGCCGCATGTTTGTCATCTGGGAAGATCCCGACAATCTTGGCTACGAGACCGACTACACTTACGACGCGCTCGACAATTTGACCGGTGTCGTTCAAAATTTCTCGCGCAATCGCACTTTCACATACGACGGCCTCTCACGCCTCACGAGCGCGACGAATCCCGAATCCGGCGCCATCAGCTATTCCTATGATGCCAACGGCAACATACTCCAAAAAACCAGCCCTGCCCCCAACCAAACCGGCTCGGCCACCGTCACACTTTCGTACTGTTACGACACCCTTAACCGGCTCACCGCCAAGGCCTACACCGCTCAGTCCTGCCCCATGTCCTCGCCGGTCGCCACATACCTCTACGATCAGTCCAGCTACAACGGCCTCACCATCTCCAACGGAATCGGCCGCCGCACTGGCATGACTGACCAGGCCGGTTCTGAAGCCTGGTCCTTCGATTCTATAGGCCGCCCGCTCGCCGACCAGCGCTTTACTTCCGCAATCTTCCGCGGCCACCCGTCGTTTACCCGCACAACGAGCTACTCATACAACTTGGATGGCTCGATCAAGACGCTGACCTACGCCAGTGGGCGTACTTTTACTTATGCATACAATTCGGCGGCTCGGCCAATCTCGCTGTCGGACCAAAACGGCGTAAGCTACGCGAGCGGTGCGGCGTATTCGCCGAGCGGGGCGCTCGCTTCGCTCACGAATGCTTCTGGGCTGGCCTCGAGGTTCTATTACAACAGTCGGTTGCAACCCTGTCGTATCTCGGTGAGGAGCGGCGGAGCAGGACCTACGTCGTGCGCGGACACGGCACATATAGGCAATCTCCTTGACTACACTTATAATTTCAGCCTGGGGACGGCGGACAACGGAAATGTGACCTCTATAACGAATAACCGCGACAACACTCGCTCCCAGAATTTCACCTACGACGCACTAAACCGCCTCGCCACCGCGCAAACCCAAACCACGGGGGTGACCATTCCCAATTCCAATTGTTGGGGCCTTACCTTCGGATACGATGCTTGGGGCAATTTGCTGTCCGGCTTCACGACTGGCCCAGCCGGTTGTGGCGAACCAATGCCTTTGAATGTTTCTAGCACCACTTCCAACCAGCTCGTCGGCTATTGCTACGACTCCGCCGGTAATTTGCTCGATCAGGGGTCGTGTCCTACAACCGGCCCACACGCTTATGTGTACAACGCAGAGAACCAAATGATTGGGCTCAGCGGAGCGACGAATACTTACAGGTATGACGGCGACGGCAAGCGCGTCACGAAAACCCAGGGTGCCAAGTTCTATTGGTACGGCGTTGGCAGCGACGCGCTAGATGAGATGTCCGACAGCTTTGTGTACACCGGCGAGTACGTGTTCTTTGGCGGAAAACGCATCGCCCGCATCGACTCCTCTGGGAACACGGGCTACTACTTCGTTGACCATCTCGGAAGCTCCCGAGTAGTCACGAATCCCTCCGGGTCCATCCTCGATGACTCCGACTTTTATCCTTTTGGCGGCGAACGCCCCATCACGTCCTCTTCCGGCAACTCCTACAAATTCACCGGCAAAGAACGCGACGCCGAATCCGGCCTCGACAACTTCGATGCACGCTACAACTCTTCCAACCTCGGCCGCTTCATGTCCCCCGACCCAGACAACGCGGGCGCGTCTCCAGACAATCCACAGAGTTGGAACGCCTACTCTTACGTTCTCAATAATCCCGTGAACGCCACAGATCCGAGCGGGCTATGGTGTGTCTGGGAGGATGGAACGCACGATGATGACATGAGGAACGGCGGGGCCTCGGAAGGAAATTGTGGGGATCAGGGGGGGCACTGGGATCCCTACGACACGATCACCGGAATTTACCAGAAGGATGGAATCGTTACTCAAATCAATACAATTTACGGTCCTCCCTGCACAGACTCAAACTGCGGCGCTGGCACAACCCTGGAAGGTTTCGACCAAACCCTCAAGTCCTATTCTCAACTCCCCGACGACTCTCCAACCTGGGTGGGTATCATGTCGTTCTTCACCTTTTTGGGCGGCCCAGGGAATAAACCGACATGTGCTGAGAAGGCTCTGACGCAGGTCGCCGGTGAGGTAGTTGGTCCAATATTCAATCATCCTGCGCTCGAAGCGGGCGCAAAGGGCGCCAGTCAAATTCAAGCGGGCAGAGCTTTAAAGTATGCGGCAAATCGAGTGAACACTCATGGCGGAACTGGGCTACTCTGAAATGGGTGTTCATCAACTTATAGAGGAATGATGGGCAAGGCAAAACTTTTGGGAGAGGCTGCAGACGCGTATTTGCTATTGGAAGTCTCGAAAGCTGCTTATACTGCGAGACAGGACGTCTCAGAAGAGGCCCGAAACGGGGGGTGCGCCGCGGCGCTGCCCATTTTCTGAACCGATATGAAACCAAGAACGCGTGACAATCTCATCTACCTGACGGTGGGCGTAAGTATTGCAGCAATGGCGGTGGGCCTGGACTTTTACGCGGAAAGTCACGGCAAAGCACTCGTCAGAGTGCCGACATTTACCTTCCGCGCAGTCACATCCGTGCTCCTGATGGCGTACTTCGTCGCCCGGGAAGCGCGCAGGAGAGTGAATGCAACCCTCAATGAAGTAGTTATGTGCGTCCTGGTTGGAGGCTTGTTAAGCCTGGCGGTCAGTCTTGGCTTTCGCCAAACCATCGGGCAACTTTCAGGCATTCTCTACGCGGGTCTTGCAGCCCTTGAAATCTTTCTCATCGTCGAGCTGACTACAAGGGTCGTCTTGTATTTTAGGCGTGTGAGCGGGCGGCCCGCACAGACGAGACACTTCTGAGCCAATCCTTGGCGGGTGGGGACTAGTTTGGACGGGGTGCCGCACCCTTTGGGGCACACTTTCGACGCTGAGCCCCTGCGCTCGGGAGCTTTCCCGCCATCGCGCTAGCGATGCCGAGCTGCGGAAATAAGGCTACGGGCAGCCGGTTATGACTAGAGCACTAGATGAAGAACTGTCTCAGTCTCCGCAGGAGTTATTGACTAATTCTTAAGAAACGACTATGAATCTCGGCGATGATTCGCCATGTGAACGGGCCGAGATTCGGCTCGGCGAGCAGGAGTAAAAGGGACATAGGAAATAGTTAAGGCTGTATTCCAGGTATCGGATGGCAATCTGGGGCTGATATGGCTTTTTCGCTAAAAGACATCCTCAAACAGGCGGACATCGGCAAATCGCGGTCTTCCATCGTAAATCCGCTGCAGTGGGCCTTGGTAATCCTTATCGTGGGGATCGCTCTGTTTCTGCTAGCGGGCGCGCCGAGTTGGCTGATAGTTGAGTTCGCGGCGATGGTAGCCGTCGTCTTCGTGCTTATGATGGTTGCGTTTGATATTTTATGGTCAAGGCCCCAAGTGCTTTGCGGTCTGAAGGCTTTGATCTCAAGAAACACGAAATGAATCTTCGGTTGTTTACTCCCGAAAAAATTGCGGAAGTCCGTCGAAGGGAAATGGAGATTGAGGCAGGACGATTTGAAGGGCTGTCCTCTGCGGACGAGCTTCTGAAAAGGAAAGTCAGAAAGGGCGGAAGGAAAGACGGTGACTGAGATGAATAAGGCCGAACTACCGCCGATCAGGTTCTACTCGGACTTCTTTGCCAAAGATTGGCAAAGTCTTCAAGAAGACGCGCAGGAAGCTTTGAGTCGATTTCTACAACGCTTGCAGAAGGACCCATTAGACTCTGAGATAGTCCGAAATTCAGGCATGACTTCAAAACCTCGTGAACCGGGATTTCCATTTCGACTTCCCGCCATCCTAAAAGGTAGAGGCCTTGCCGCCACAGAGTGTAACGGCATGACGAAGAGCCTTGACGAACCGCTCAGCGTAGGGTGACGGAAGTTCCCAAAGGAGGTCGGTGGCGGGATTACGAGCGGTCCTTCCCAACCCCTGTCACCTGCGGCCAGACTTACTGATGCCGTTTTGTCGGTAGTGTGCACACGAACGGTGCTCACGGGCCCTCCACCAATTTCAGGAGCACTATCGTCAGATGTAATGGAGGTTGGGTCGAGGTCTCCCAGATTGACCTGACTTCTGGAATGAAAAGTTTCCTGCTCACGCTTATCCTTCTCGACTTCCCCCGTTTCATAGACTAAGGTCACCTGACAGCCGTTCAGTTCAGTCATCAGATTGCGATGGTTCACGATTTCCCCATCCGCGCCCAGATATTGTGTATTACCCTCTCGGTCATTGAGTGTGTTTTGAATCCAGTGCAATGTTTTCTGAATTTCGGGGGTAGTCTTGGGTGAGGGGTGGGGGTGCTTAGGCGCACCCAGCAATACATCATCCGTGATGTCCAAAATATCTGCTCCTTGCGCGGAGGTCTCGATACCAGCCAACGGACGGTAACGCAACTCGTTATCATGCCAGTACCAGAGCATCTTATCTTCAGTGATGTGCTTACCAACTGTATCCGACATATAGACACATCGGTTTTCACTCATTGGCCTGCCCAACTTATCCGTGCCGTCATTCCAGGACAGAGCTTCACGACATTGCGCCGTCAGTCGATGGCCTCTAAACACAATGACATAGGTTTCATTCCTTCGCTCACGAACGTAGTAGGGTCCCTCGATCTGTTCCTTCCGAGCGGTGCCTTCCTCAGCTGTAGTCGAGGGAGGTGCATCCGTAGGGGCCGACCCATGTTCGTTGGGCAACTTCTGTAGCTTCGATGAATTGGTAAGAAGCAAAGGCGTTGTTTCATTGATTGGTACCGCAAAATTCAGACTTTCGCCACCCTCAATAATTCCCGCTGTGATTCCGACCACCTCTCCGGCCATGTTGAAGAGGGGACCGCCGCTGCTGCCGTGAGAGATCGGCGCGGTGATCTGCAAGAACTTCCCACCTTCCTTCTCGAGCGTTCGAACTCCGCTTAAAATGCCATTTGAGACCGTCAACTCCAAGCCGAGCGGATTACCGATTGCAACAACCTCTTCACCGATTTCAATTCGATCCGAGTTCCCAAGAGTAAGTGTAGAGAAATTCTTCCCGTGTATTTTGATGATGGCGAGATCCCGGACTTTATCGGCTGCCAATACACCGTCAACGGGCAAGACCGTGCCGTCGGAGAGCTTAACGATACCGACGTCGCCGGTCTCAATGACGTGATAGTTCGTCACGATTACGCCGTCGGGGCTCACCAGAAAGCCTGTGCCCCGCGCGATAGGTTCATCGTCGTTCGCCATGACGATTGCTACGATTGCTCCCTTAGCTGCTTTGGCTATCGTTGGTATGTCCTTACGAGGTGATTTCGACTGCGCGGCAACGACACCGGAAGCGATAAAAGCCAGAGAAAGAAGTTTCCTCGCAAAACACCTCACCATTCTATATCCTTTACCTGCAAATAGTTGTTATATCCAAACCACGAATGCACCTTGCGTCGCGCCGGTGTGACCAAAGTTAGAACTCCTTCTAAGTATTGCTCGGAGAGAAGCCCCCGACGATAGTACTTGCCCAAAAAGGGCGTAATTTATCGGACACACAGAACGTTTGCGAACTCTTCGACGACCAGCCAAGCTGCCAAAGCGACTGTGCACTCCGGTAGCGTCTGTCAGCTATTTGTCTCTCCCAAATCTCTTCATGCACTCTTGAAACCGTGCGCCATGCGCACCAGGTTCATCTTCCCCAGAAGCCATGCTTTGCGCCTTAACCTGCTGATTATCTCGGCCAGGAAATTACTATCCCATGATTACTCGGTCGCTGATTTAAAGGCATTCGCGAGAGATAGCATTTTCGGGAGGGACAGGTGCGTCGGAATCACCTTGCCGTCCAAAGCACTTAAATCTTTGCACGCGTTGACTTGGCTGTCGGTGAAACCTAAGATTGCGCCAGTCTCTGCCCATGATTGGCCAGACCATCTCCCATTACCGCATCATCGAAAAGCTCGGTGGCGGAGGCATGGGCATTGTCTATAAAGCGGAGGACACCAAGCTACATCGTTTCGTTGCCCTGAAGTTCCTTCCTGACGGGTTCTCGCCAGATGCTCAAGCTCTGAGCCGCTTCAACCGTGAGGCACAGGCTGCTTCCGCCCTGAACCATCCCAATATTTGCACCATCTATGAAATCGGCGAACACAACGGTCAGCCTTTCATTGCCATGGAATTTCTGGACGGGCAGACGTTGAAGCACCGCATTTCCGGCAAGCCGCTGCCGCTTGAGCTAGTGCTGGAGTTGGGGATTGAGATTGCGGACGCACTGGATGCGGCGCATGGTGAACGCATCATCCACCGTGACATCAAGCCAGCGAACATCTTTGTAACCAAACGCGGGCACGCCAAAATTCTGGACTTTGGTTTGGCCAAGCTCGCCCCCGGGGCCGAAGGCGTATCCGCGATGGCTACAGCCGCCACAGAAGAACTTGTCACAACGCCCGGAACGGCTATGGGCACCATCGCCTACATGTCACCGGAACAGGCTCGGGGCGAAGAATTAGACGCACGCACGGACTTGTTCTCGTTCGGTGCGGTTCTCTACGAGATGGCGACAGGCCGGATGGCATTCCCCGGCAACACAGCTGCAATCGTACACGAGGCGATTCTGAACCGAGCGCCTGCTCCTGTGACACGGCTGCACCCCGAACTCCCGTCGAAGCTAGCAGAAGTCATCGGCAAGGCGCTGGAAAAAGACCGCAAGCTGCGCTACCAAAGCGCTGCAGACATTCGCACCGACTTACAGCGATTGAAGCGCGATACAGAATCAGGGCGGCTGCCAGCAGCATCTGGCGGCGTGGCTGGTGTGGTCGAGCAGCGAGGCATCTGGGGGAAGGTGGTTGTCCTTGCTGCCGCAGTGATTTTATCGGTAGCCGCTTGCGGTTACTTTTATTTCCACCGAACCCCGAAACTTACGGACAAGGACACCCTCGTGCTCGCTGATTTCACGAACACCACAGGCGACCCAGTGTTCGACGGCACGCTGCGGCAAGGTCTGGCTGTGCAACTGGAACAGTCGCCCTTCCTCAGCCTCGTCTCCGACGAGCGCATCCGGAAGGGCCTGCGCCTAATGGGTAAGCCTGATGACGCGAAGCTCACACCGGAGATTGCGCGAGAACTCTGCCAGCGCACCGCGAGCGCTGCCGCCCTCGACGGTTCGATTGCGCAGATTGGCACGCGGTACAGTCTTATTCTTAAGGCCATAAACTGTTCGAATGGAGAATCACTAACGAGCACGGAAGCACAGGCGAACGACAAGAGCCATGTCTTAGATGCCTTGGGAAGGGCAGCTTCGGAAATCCGCAACAACCTGGGGGAATCGCTCAACACGATTCAAAAGTTCGATGCGCCGCTGCCGCAGGCCACTACATCCTCGCTCGAAGCGCTTCAGGCTTACAGCCTAGGGCTCAAGACCGCGATCGGAACGGGCGATTCCGCCGCAATACCTTTATACCAGCAGGCTATTAAACTCGACCCGAATTTCGCTTTGGCTTATAACCAGCTCGGGTTCAGCTATTCGAATCTGGGGGAAAACAGCCTTGCCGCTCAGAATGTAGCGAAGGCTTTCGTTCTACGTGAGCGTGTGGGGGAACGAGAAAAACTAATAATCCAATCTGACTATTACCTTATTGTTAGCGGCGACCTCGAAAAGGCGCGGCAATCGTATGAACTCTGGTCGCAGACATATCCACGAGACGTTGGGCCACGTATCGATCTCTGTCACCTCTATTTAGTGCTTGGACAATATGACCAAGCATTGCAGCAATGTCGAGAGGACCTTCGCAGTGAGCCGGAGAGCGGTCCGTCGTACTCGAATCTTATCTACGTCTATTTAGCGCTGGGCAGCCTTGATGAAGCCCGTGCCACTGCCGAGGAAGCGAAGGCGAAAAAGCTCGACGTTCCTGACTTGCACGGCGGCCTTTATCTACTTGCCTTTCTACGGGGTGACACTGCTGGGATGAAGCTGCAGGTATCATTCGGCACAGGCAAGCCTGGGGTCGAAGACTGGTTTCTGGGATACGAGACTGATACAGCCGCCTATTCGGGACAGCTTGGTAGGGCTCGGGCACTTTCTCAGCAGGCAGTCGCATCCGCCGAGCGTGCGGAAGAAAGAGAGGCGGCGGCGCGCTACCGAGCGGCTGCGGCTTTGCGGGAAGCCCTATTTGGAAATGCGGCTGAGGCGCGGCGACAGGTCACGTCCACTTTGGCGCTTTCGACGGGTCGGGATGTACAATACGGCACGGCGCTGGCGCTGGCTTTGACCGGCGATGTCGTCCGGGTAAAGGCGCTAGCCGATGACTTTGGCAAGGCCTTTCCGGCGGATACGATTGCGCAGTTCAACTACCTGCCAACGCTACACGCGCAGCTTGCGCTGCTCCACAACGACGCTTCGAGGGCAGTCGAAATCCTCCATGCCGCCGTGCCCTACGAGTTAGGGCAACCGTTCGTCGGCGACGTCACGATAAATATGTATCCGGTCTACGTACGCGGAGAAGCCTATCTAGCACTGCATCAGAGCAATGAAGCTGCAACCGAGTTTCAGAAGATCCTCGACCATCGCGGAATTGTGCTCAACGGACCCATCGGCGCACT
>Ga0207000_1193_pt1 | contig 17410 bp, 19 predicted proteins | sample Alteio_BWMinCont_90_FD_153498 | JGI IMG/M metagenome (GOLD analysis project Ga0207000, IMG submission 153498) | Enriched cells from forest soil in Barre Woods Harvard Forest LTER site, Petersham, Massachusetts, United States -... | ecosystem: Environmental > Terrestrial > Soil > Temperate forest >...
GCCACAGCTGCATTTGTAATCTTTATTCAGACTGCGGCCACAAGAGCAAGCATACCCAACCATACGCCCTGGATTTCCGACGACAATAGCTTGATCAGGAACATCTTTGATCACAACTGTTCCCGCACCCACAACGGCATAAGCACCAATAGTAATACCGCACATGATGGTGGCATTGGCGCCAATGGTAGCCCCTTTTTGCACAGAGGTCTTTTCTAAAACCCAGGCATCATGGCGATTGCTGCGGGGATTGCGGTCATTAATAAACGCCACACCTGCACCCACAAAAACATCATCGGCTAAACTGATGCCATCAAAAACAGCGACGCCATTCTTCAAGGTGACATGATTGCCAATGACGGCCCCACGTTCTACATAACAGCCATCACAAATATTACAATGGGTACCAATAATGGAACCTTCCAGGATATTGGCATTAGCCCATATGCGTGTGCCCTCGCCGATTTTGGCGTTAGGATGGACAAGAGCGCGTTCGTGTTTAAAGAAACTCATAATTTTACTAACTCGCCTTTGCGATTAATGGATTCTCCAATGGCAACAAGTGTACGCACTACATCGGCAGCTTTGCCTGCATCGGCTAGAATAGCTGGCTGATTTTTCTCCACACACTGGATAAAATATTGCGCTTGAGACTTTAATGGCTCATTAAAACCAATTTTAGGAATGGTGATACTGCCCTCGCGAGAAAGCAATTGAAACTCCCCGTAGGTTTCATAATAATTAGAGGTTTTTTCTACATGCTTATCATAAAGCTTGATTGGTCCTTCAATATCCAAATCATCCCAGGCAACCATCTTTTGATTTCCTACGACGGTGATTTGACGCACCTTTTTAGGATCAAGCCAGCTGACGTGCACGTTGACCATGATATTATTAGGATAATCGAGGGTAGCAAAACCAAGATCTTCCAGATTCCCCCCTAAACATTTATGGCCACGCGCTGAAACAGAAACAGGGGCACTATCAAAAAGAAAATTAAAAATGGAAATATCATGAGGCGCCAAATCCCAAAGCGCATTGACATCATAACGAAAAGGCCCAAGATTGGTGCGCTCGGAGTGAGCGTAATGGATTTGGCCTAATTGACCGCTAGATATATACTCACGCAATTTAACAATGCCTTGATTAAAAACAAAAATATGCCCGGTCATGAGAATTTTCCCAGCGGACTTGGCTAATTCACCTAATTTTAGGCATTCCTCGGCGTGTAAGGCTAAAGGCTTTTCGCATAAGACATGCTTGCCAGCTTGGAGCGCTTCTTGGGTGATTTTAAAATGGAAATTGGTCGGCACCGCAACAACCACCGCATCAATATCAGGGTGATTCAGAATATCTTTATAGTCCTTAGTAGTTTTAATGTCAGGAAAGAGAGTTTTGATAGAAGCTAAACGCTTCTCGTCTAAATCCGCGCACATTAATACGCGGGAATCAGCCAACTGGGAAAAAATACGAATATGATTGGGCCCCCAATGCCCACAACCTATAACGCCTACTGAAATCAATTGAACCTCCGACCATGTCATTCCCGCGAAAGCGGGAATCCAGTACATTCCTAAATTTTAAACCATTATACTGAATCCCCCCCGAAAACCCAAAGTTTTTCTTTAAGTATTTATTGTTTGCTATTATCTTCGTCTTTGCATTAAAATACCTGCCATATGCAAAAGCTTAAGCAATTTTTTCTCATCTGCCTCTTATTGGTAGCTGCTTTTAATCTTATCGAAGCTTACTCCCAAGGCATCAAACAACTCCAAGATCATACCAGCGTTCCCTTGCATAGCCTTGGCTTTCAATTCATGGGACTGGAACAAATTTTTAAAGATGTTCATACTGTGGGCTACTTTACTGACAAGGACCTAAACAATCCGCTGGCCATTGCTCAATTTGAACAAGCTCAATACATGTTGGTACCAACGGTTTTAGATTTAAACCATACCCAATACCATTGGGTAATTTTCGATTGCACAACACCACAAGTGGCCATGAATGAAATACACAAACTTGGGTTTATACCTTTAAAAGCGAATCACGGCATTGTTCTAGCCCTTAATCCAAATGGAGTATAGCAACATGTCATCCCCGCGAAAGCGGGGATCCAGAACATAGATAACTGGATTCCCGCTTTCGCGGGAATGACAATATAGAAAGAGTCATGATTTATTTCTTAGGAATACTTATAAACGGCTTTGCAGGCTTCCTTTTAATACGCTGGCTTACAGGAGCTCGCCTACATTTGATCCTCCATATCCTCCTAGCCTTAGCTTTAGGATTAGGGATGGCTGGAACATCGACGTTTTATATGCATATTCTCTTAAATCAATCTAATCACTGGCTGCCTATTGGATTGGTGGTACTAATTATAATAATCCTATATCGCCAATCTAAAGACGTCTTAAGATCCTTCACTGCTTTCAGGATGACAAAAGCAATTGCCTTGAGCCTTCTCGCCTTAGCAATCCTAGCCATTCCTCTATCCATGACAGCCCATTATTTTCCTTTAGGCGGATGGGATGCATGGTCTTGCTGGAATCTGAAAGCTAAATTTATTTTCTTGAGCTCAGATAATTGGAAAGATATACTCGCCCCTAGTTTCTGGCGCAGCAATACCAATTACCCGCTTCTTTGGCCATTAATCAATGTCTGGTTTTGGGATTTAGGTGGCCGCTTTGATCAAGCTATTCCGATGCTCAATAGCATCCTCATCGCTCTTTTAACGGCAGGGATATTAATTTTTGGTCTACTAGAATTAACCGGCCTGGTGTGGCCTTCGATTGCCCTTGCGGTCATCATTACCGCATTGCCCTTTGGTGTTACCTTATATATCAGCCAATACAGCGACAGCCTGGTTGGTCTTTTTCTCTTATCAGCCTTTATGTCGTTACTCTTGGCAGAAAAATACAAGCTGCCTAAATTAAAAATCTTAAGCATGATTTTCTTAGGGCTCATGACTTTTACTAAAAATGAAGGTTTGATGCTGGGTGGGATTTCTGCCTTATTAATACTCTGGCATGAACGTTCTCATAAGAAGGAATTAAAAAATCTAATCATTAGCTTTTCTTTGGCCGCCTTACCCACCATTATTTTTACATTATTTATAGCCCCTAAGAACGAAGCCTTTATCAATGGCCTCACATCAGCGGATAAACACAGCACCTGGGAGCGTTTGAGCGTTATCTTGGCTTACCCTTGGTATGAAATGATTTCAGGCAAATGGAATGGGCTATGGATTCTAATACTGGGCGGAATATTATTGGCAGGAAAAAAACTATGGCAATCAAGCCTGGGGATTATAGCTTTAAGTATTATTCTTTATCTAGGTGTAGTCTTGGCTTATTACGAAGTGAACACTTTCTTTGAAATCCAATGGTGGCTTTCCACAACCCTCTCCCGCATCCTCTTCGCACTCGTGCCGACCCTTGTCCTATGGATTGGACTAGGATTAACGCCTGCAAATCATCCAACTAAACGCTAGCAAGTTCTCGCTTAGTTTCTTTCAGACCTAACATAAAGCGAGTGCCGGAAAGTGGCGTGATGCTCAGGATTTGCACACGCACGCCAGAAAAATCTCCACTTCTAAATTGCGCCATCATGGCTTGATTAAAATGAATATCAATCTTTTGCCCACCGACATCCATTTGCATTTGCTGTGAATTAAGATCAATACCACCCTGTACTTCTGGTTTAGCTACAGATGCTCTATCTGTTATAAGAGCATCCAAAGCACGTGTTGATACCGTAGGTTCGGCTTTCACGATAGCTTCCTTGAACCTTGCATGTAAATCCAAGTCATCTTCACCAATAGCTACCTCTACCCGCTTCCCAAGATCAGCAGGAAATAAAACGAGGCTGTCATTTTCTTCGACCACAGGAATTGTTTCATGTTTTGGTATTTCGGTTGGAATACTAACACCTTTGACATGTGCCACAAAAATCGTAGTTGTTGTATACTCAAACTTTATTCCCAGGATTTTTTGGGCCATCTGCTTTGCAAGCATTGCTTTATTAGCTTTAGCAGATTTCATAAGCTCTTCTAAACCTGGTAATTTCTTCCCTGCTTTAAATTCCAATAGCGCCCCTCCGGCCAGGGACCGATGACTTGGTGTAAGCCCTAATTGATCCACTAATTTATCTGTGTCACCACCACCTGTCATCCAAAAAGCCCCTGACTTGGCAACAGCATTAAAAGTAATTTCTGAAGCTTTACGAAGATTAAGATTTTTATAATTACCTTGTGGACCTTTAACAAAAATTGTTTTTGCCTTGCTTAGTTTTTCAGCATATTGCTCTGCTGTTTTTGTCCCATTATCTGCTAATACATATGGAACTCCCTCTTTTTCTAAGTCACTAACCAATATTTCGTGACGTTGCCCATCGACTTCATAAGCTAAATCAGTCGGTACATCAAACTTATACTCATAGTGCTTATAGATAGTCCTTAACTTAGGGATCAGACTTAATAAACCGTCTGGTTGTGAAGTATCCACATCTTGATGCCTTAAGACATCCATGGTTTTTTCGCCCAGGTTATAACCTCTGATAATTAAAAGCAATTGGGCCAACATGCCTCCTGTAAGAACACGATCAATAAGGTTATGCTTCAAGTCGTACTCTAAGGCATCAATATGTTCACTGATTTTTGAGCCACCTAATAAAGTCATATAAGGATGGGCGATGGCATTAGGGTCTAGAAATCGCTCATTAGCTTCCCATTCCCTATCCAATAGTCTCCCCGCAAAATTGGGAATATTCTTAAAACCAGTGATACTATTAGTGGCCCGATGGGCAACAGAAAATCCATCCAAAATAAAATAATCAAATAAAGGCTCAAGGGTAGTGACGAAATGCGGATTACTTTCATCAGGACGCACGTTCTTTAGTAAAACAACTTCCCCTTCTTGAAGGTCTTTAACGGCCTCAACTGCCTCTTCGCCATCAAGATCATCAACATATCTAACAGGTCGACCAATCAGCTGTGACAATAAGGCCGCATGTTGTTCTAAAGATTCCAAATAATCAGCATCTCCGGGCCTTCCCTGATGAGCTATCACTGTTACCTTAGCTCCACTTTCTGCAGCTTCCTTAATAGTTACAGCAGCCTCTTTAATACGCTCCGTCAGGCTGATTTTCCCATTTTCAACAGGCGCATTAATATCAGATCTTATAAGAATGCTTTTGCCAGATACGGCCACATCATCCAAGGTGACATATTTCTTCTTACTATCTATTTTCCCATCCCTCATTCTAATGGCTTGTTCTAACACTGCCTGGACTTCTCTAAAAGAAACAGTCGATTTTCCGAAAATTAAACTTACGGCTGTTAATTCCGGCAATTCATTCTTCAGATATTTCTTGAGAGTAGCAATGCCGCTAAAGCCAATTCCCATGGAACCAAAATCAAATCTCTTGTCTAATTTTAAAATAATCTCATTTAGCCTGCGATCAGTTAAGGTAGTTGTCATGGCTGCATTTTTATGTTGATTAAAATAATCTGATTGACGCTTATCTGTAGCCATCCTGGTTAATATTGTCTGTCCGATCCCATCTGGAGCTGCTGACACAATGTCCCATAATTTCTTGTTGATAACCTGTAATGTAGGCAGGTACTTATCTGTACCTAACCACACCAAAATCCGATGCAATTGAAAAAGTTGTGGGACAGATATTTTAGACAATAAGTCTTCTTGTTCATTGCCGGATGCATTCAAAATCTTATCTATATCCACCATTAAACCAAATTTGGCCCAATAAGCCTTACCAAATCGGTCTTTCCATATTTGTTTCGTTAATTCTGTAGGACCTTTTGCTCCTCTTTCTCCATTATAGCCATCACGATCCATGCCATACTTCCGGCCATTCTCTGAGCCAATCACAAAGTGATCTGCTAAGCCTAGTTCTTTGGCCTTCGCCAATATCCTGGCCATATAAAACGCACCACTTTGTGTTTTAATTCTGGTCATCACATCCCGGCCATCTAGTTCAGAATGTAACTTAATAATTGAACGTGAATGTTGAATCCCCATGTCTGCGAAAAGCTCTAATAGGCCTTCTACATAAAGATCATGAGAATGTACTCCTCCCTCTGACAAAAGACCCGTTGTAATGGTTATGTCCCTTCCATTATCTATGGCCCATTGAGCGCCTTTACGTAAGACAGGATTCTGTTTAAATCTACCATCTCTTTTTTGGTTCATGATATTTTCGAATTGAGTAGGTACAATTCTCCCAGCTCCCATGGTGGTATGCCCATTATCAGAATCCCCCATTTGACTTTCAGGAAGACCAACTGCATCTCCATGGGCTTTTAAGGTTATCCATGGGTCATGTTTCATCATATCCATATCAACAGGAGGATGACTTTGAGCAATAGGATTTCCAGCAATAGAATCAGGGGTTTGAAAACGATCGATGCCCCACCCATCCCTAACGACCAAAACCACTGGAACATTAGGTTTTATCCTATCGAATTTTTCTAATAAACCGCGCTCCATTCCTTGAGCATGCTTTATTCCCATGATATCGAGAACCGTGGGACCAACGTTAGCTAATCCTAACACTTCGCCTGGGGCTGCTTTAACAAATTGAACATCCTTTAGACCTTCCACAATAAAAGGAACAGGATTATCTGGACTATGTTGCGTTGAGGGAATCTTTCCATACTTGTCTTCGACAAAATTACCTTTTTCATCTAATACAAACATCTGCTCAACATTCCCATGATCAGCATCAACTAAAAGAGCACCACCTTGCTCTTCAACTTCATTACGGATCTCTCCTACACCCTTATCTGTTTCTAAGATTGTCGTTCGCGCACGTTCCATATCTCCATTAAAAACATGTCCCTGAATATCAGTAGCAAAATTAACTAAAACAAAAACCCTTTGCCCCCGTTTTTCTTTCAAAAACTTAACAACATCTTGAGCAACACCAGCATATTGCATTCTAGGATCTTTTTTCTCATCTGAAACACCCTCAGAAGGCCTTATATTAACGGTAATACCCTTTGCTGCATATTCTTCAACTGTAAATTGTCTTCTTCCATCCCAAAAATATCTAACATGTTCTCCTTTATTTGATTCAGCAAATCTACCTTGAACAACACCTGCAGCTTCCATCAAATCAGAAACCGTTTCTAACTCCAAAGATTCTGATTTAAATGCAGGTTCGATCCCTCTTTTTGCAAGCAACTTCTTATCATAGGCAACCAACGGCAGAACTTGTAAATTTTGATTTGGTAGTACATCAATGCGCATACCATTAGCATTAAAATCAGGATCTGTTAATGCTTCAAATACAGGCAACACCCTATCGCTACGATGATTAGTAAGAATGACCAAATCATTAGGTTTCATTTCTCCAATTGGCCAACCATCTTCATCAGTTGCAATCTGAGGTTCAAGGGTCTCGTCATTACGGTCAGCTCCAGCCTTTTCATACTCGGCCTCCACGTGCTCGACCAACTTTCTAGAAGCTCTTTCTAGTTGACTAGTCATTGCTTCATCTCTAAATTCAAGACGGTTCACCTGTGGCGTCTGGACTGTGACCATGGCGGCATTGCCGGTAAATTGAGCTTCCTTATTATTAAGCATGGCTGGATCAGTTGTCACTTCTGTACCTTTAATAACGGATTCAAAGGCTTCTCCTCCTGAAAAATACTTTCTAGGCGTGCTTTGGCCGTTTTGAACGTCTTCCTTAATATAGTTAAACACGCCCTTCCTATAGGCCTTTAAGTATTGTTGATAGATGTATTGTGGATCCCCGACTAAAGCATTCGGGGATGACATATCTTTATTTATGCGGTATGACAATCCGTTTGTTTTAACCTTATTGCTGTAGACTTGATTTAAAAGTGCTTCTTTAAGGTTTTTCTTATACCAGGCAGCTAGGATCATGGAGTGGAAGATTTGACGTAGATTGGCGAAATTTCTTCCTGTATTGACTTCTTTTTCGAGGGCTGGGAGGACGATGGAACGGATTATATTAGAAGTGGTCGTATGAGATGTATTTGGATCCCCGATAAAAACATTTGGGGATAACAGTGCGGATGCATGTTTTTGAAGCGATAAATAATCTTCTTCCAACATCACCTTTAAATGACTGGCAACTACAAAGGCGGTGTTGTCGTGGACGAAGACCTTGGACTTGTCGGCGACAATCCATACCTTATTAAAAGTGTTCACGGGGATTTGATTGGTGCCATACATTTTTTGGGCTTTTGAATACACCTCATTCCAAAATTCTTTTCCTAAATTCTTCTCTGGATAAATCATGGAAGCGGTCAATTGCTTGAGGATATAGTCTTGGGCTAACATGTCACGCCCCATCTCTGTTTGACCTAATTGATCTGGAATAATGCGATTTTTCTCATAAGGAGAAAGATTGACCCACAAATCTTGCTCAGGAATGGTTAAAGAGGCCAAGAAATATTTGACTAATTTTTCAGATTCAGATTTAAATTGTGGGTTATTGGATGAAAGGCCAGAATTTCCCGTATCAACGATGAAATCAAAAAGAATAGGGTTCTCCGGATGAACGCGTAAGCCCTTAACAATGACCGGGACATAATTGGAAGTTAAATTCACCATGGTGCCAGGGGCTGGTAAACCAAGGATTGAACTTGCCTGTGCTTGCGAAATAGGAATAACTGTATTTATAGAGAAACAGGCGATCACAAACAAGCTCAATGTTTTCTTAAACATGATGAATAATCTCCAAGATTGATTTGAGGACAAAGAAAGCGCTACCTTTAAAAGATAACATGGAATTAGGAATTGTCAAACAGATGGCTTCTATGGAAATATTACAACATACTGTAATTGAATAGCTTACAGTCTAAGTAAAAATATTATGATTTTTTACTCTATTTAATTTTATGCTGCGGAAAAATTAAGGACGTTTGATTTTTTTGATCTTGTATTTGAGGATCCCAGCAGGTACCTTGATCTCTAAGGACTCTCCCACCTTATGACCTAATAAGCCCTTGCCGATAGGAGAATAAATGGAAATCTTATTTTCTTCGTAGCTTGCTTCTTCAGGCGAAACTAACATATACGTCAGTTCTTCATTATTGTCTAAATCCTGCATGGTGACAATGGCGCCAATGAAAATCTTGTCCGAGGGGATATTCTCATTCTCGATAATGCGTACGTTGGCCAGGTTTCCCTCAAGCTCAGAAATACGCGATTCATTATGCGCCTGTGCTTCCTTGGCTGCATCATATTCTGCATTCTCGGAAATATCCCCCTGAGCGCGGGCTTCACCGATCGCCTTGGCGATTTTCTGGCGTTCAGTGGTTTTAAGCATTTCCAACTGAAGCTGAAGTTTTTGAAAGCCCGCTCTGGTTAAATAGACTTCATTACCCATATTACATTGCCTCAATAGCCTTTATCATGATAGGGACAACACCTTGTGCTTCTTCTTTGCTTAAACGGCCTAATTTGGTAAAACTCCACTGGCCGTCAATTTGATTCTCACGGGTGACTTGTAATTTTTTAGGAGCGCCATTGTAAGAATAAACACCAACGCTAATACGGGTGTTCTGAAAATCAATCACCTCTTTAAAAGAAGACACATCTAATGTTTGATCGTAAGGCATTTTTTTGTCCTTTCTTGTTTATGAGAGACCTGGCAAATTAAAACCAGGCATATTCTTCATCTTGGTAGCTGCTGCCTGTTGAGAACGTTTAACAGCCGTGTTCATATTCTTTAAAAGATCCATTTGAACGCGGTTCTTGTTAGCTGCGCTCAAAAGGCTTTCTTCAATCTCAATGGATTGGAAAATCTGCGCCCCATTAATAACCACCTTGATCCCACGGCTTTCCTGGACCTCAATGATAGTTGCTTCCAATTCCTTTTTAAGGATATCAGCCTGCTTTTTCATTTCCATCAACTTCTTGACTTGGTCAAACATGTGAACTCCCTAGATAATATAAAGATTAATGGAAGTATTTTATACCCTATCTTTTGTGTTTTGGCAAGAACTCAATGCAATCTCAAAGCCAAATCATAGAGACTAGCCACCAAGAATTTCTGCACAAATACGATAATAAAAAAGACAATCAATGGTGAAAGATCTATAGGCAAAGGAGGCAATAGTCGACGAACAGGCTCTAAAACCGGCTCTGTGGTACGCATTAAAAACTGAACAATAGGGTTAAAAGGATCTGGGTTAACCCAGCTTATTAATGCACGGATTAAAATCAGCCAATACATGATGGTCAAAAGAATATTAACAACCGAAGCTAAGGCGTCTACAAAATTTCCTAGGACAAACATATACTTTCACCCCCACTTAAAATACTTTAAATAAATTTCCGTCAACTAATTTCTCATCCACACGGTTCATGACCTTTTTAGCTTTAATGGAGATGTATTTCCACTCATGTAAAACATCCTGAAGTCCATGGCTAGTGGTTTCCAAAGAAATAGCTGTGCTAGTGATGACCGCAGCCATATCTTCCACATCCAAAGGATCTTCACCAATGATCGGTGCTGTAGGATCAAAGATTTTCAAAGAATGGTCCTCGCTAATTTCAATAAGCTTCTGGCCCAAGACTCCTTCGGTGCGGATACTGATCTTGGAACATTTACGGAATTGGAATTCATACTTTTTATAAATATCCAAGCGCACCTTAAGGCTGCGGCCTTCGATAGGCTGACTTAAGAAATCAACCGCTCCCACAACCCCCACATCCACGCCGGAGATACGGATGGGCGAACCTTCTACCACCCCACCGACCTGGTGAAAGAGCACAATGACCTGGAACTTAGGTTGCGTGAGCCCACGATCAAGGCCAATGAAAAATACACTGACCGCAATCAGCCCTAAACCTATAACAAAAAATAACCCCGCTGCTAATTTTTTAAAACGCCCACCATTATTTTCCATAAATTCTCCCTAAACTAACCCCTCCCCTAGCCCCTCCCACAAGGGGGAGGGGAATTGGACAATAACTAAGCAGTTGCTGCCTGCAAAAATTCCTGCACAAATGCATCTTTTGAATCTTTTAACTGCTGGGATGTGCCCATGGCAGCAATACGGCTCTCATTAATTATAATAACCCGTGAAGCTATACGAAATGAATTATTAACATCATGGGAGGTCATGACTGTGGTTGATCCTATTTGTTGGGATACGTGACGGATTAAATCTGAGATATCCCGGCTGCGGATAGGGTCCAGACCAGATGTTGGTTCATCACATAATAACACTTTTGCCCCCAAAACAATGGCACGGGCCAATCCCACGCGTTTGCGCATCCCTCCGCTTAACTCGTCAGGATATTTGGACTCTGTTCCCTCCAGATCAACCAATTTTAAAACCTTCTTCACGCGTGCCGTAATGGCTGCTGATTTAAGATCTGTATGTTCGCGTAAGGGAAAAGCCACATTATCATAAACATCCATAAAATCGTACAAAGCGCCCTCCTGAAACAAATAACCCATCTGACAGCGCACTTTCAACAACTGGTCTTCTTTCAAGGCACTAATATTGACCCCATCAATGACAACTTGTCCTTGATCAGGACGCATCAGCCCAATCAAATGTTTTAACAATACTGTTTTACCAGCACCGCTTAATCCCAAAACAGCAATGATTTCACCCTCATTGACATTAAAATTAATGTCTTTAAGGACCTCTTGATCCCCCAATTTCTTATAGAGACCTTCAACTTTAATCATTTTCCCGTCGCTCGAAATAACGAAATTTATTTTTATCAAATTTCGTATAAAGACGGGTATAGGGTTTTACTGCTATTTTTTCCACAAAGACCTGCACCCCTTTATACTCCGTGATTTGGAAAACTTCTGAATCTTGCAAAACTTCATAATCATTGACCGGATACCACTTGTAGCCATCGTAATCAATGGGTTGTCCATCACGGATCCAGCCTACTTCAATGACGGGTGCTGGATAAGATTGTACCTGGCCGGAATTATCTTGATTCATGGACGCGCATCCGCCTAAGAATCCTGCCAACAGCAATATTCCTAAAGATAAAAACTGTTGTTTATTTTTCATGACCTTATCCCCAGAAAGTTAAAATAATTTTAGTAAGCACCGCATTTGAGACAATTACCGCAATGTAGGAATAGGCAACGGCCTTAGTCGTGGAACGGCCAACACCCACGGCACCACCTTGAGTAAAAAAACCCTGATAAGAGCAAATCCATCCGACGATAATCCCAAAAAATAATACCTTGATAAATCCACTAAAGAAATCAACATAACCAACCGCTTGCATGGTTGCATGAATATAATACGCACTCGGTATACGCGCTTGAGAGATGGCAATCAAATACCCGCCCATAATCCCTAAAATTTCAGAAATGATAACCAAGACTGGGAGTACCAAGAAACAAGCTAAGAATCTGGGAACGACCAAAAATTCAATAGGGTCAACACCCATGGCACGTGTGGCTTGGACCTGGTCCTGAGCACTCATGGTACCTAATTCCGCACTTATACCTGCCCCTGCTTTGCCTGAAAAAATCAACGCCGTAAAAACAGGACCCAATTCACGCACCAGGGACAAAGCTACCAAACGCGCAATAAATTCTTTAGCCCCAAAACGCTGCAAAGTAATGAGCCCCTGCAAACCCAATACCGTTCCCGTCGCCAATGAGGTCAGCATCACAATCATGATGGAACCAACTCCTTGACTATACATCTGATTTAATACATCATTCCAGCGCACCTTCCCTCGAAAAATCAAAGAAATGATATCTCCCAGAAAGAAGATAGCTTCTCCCATACTATTTAGATACCTGGAAATATTCTTGAGAAACTTAGGGATCATTCCTTTTCTTTCAGCCAAAGCTCTGAGAGCTCTTTATTAATTTTTTCCTGACGGCCTAACGAAATCTGTTTTCCATGCCAGTCTTGCTGACTCTGCACTACCCGTGGTTTAGCGGTAAATGCTTTCACACTCATGACGCGAGCGCCGAGCGAACGTGCATACAAATAAACATCTTTATCATTAGAAACAACGATGCAGTTCTTACGATCTTGATCGTCATCTACCATCTGCTTAATTTTATCGTCCGCAGAACACCCATCAGAAAAAATCACGCGGATACTTCCCTGAGAACTGCCGCCGAAGTAATCCGGATGGCCATCAAACACAATAGTCACCTGATTATTGACGCTTCCCTGAGGATGCGCTTGATCTATCCATTTTAAAAGACCGAGACGGCCGGCTTCAAGAGGAAGATCCCTCAAGGAGGCCATCTGCTTTAGAATATTGTATCCGTCCAGAAGATAATGTAGTGACATAAAATAACCCACCTAAGAGCCCGGCAATGATGGTAAATGCAGAGTTAATAAGACTTAATCCTCCTGCCATTTCTTTAGAAACACCCACCAAGGGGAGTAAATATACCCAGCCAATTTCCCTGAATCCCAAACCCCCGATTGACGGCAAGGCAGTCACCACACAAACAATCGGTGAAAAAATAATAAAATAAACTAAAGGAACATTTTGATGCATCCCTTTAGCGGTTAAATAAAATTCAATCGCTAAGACGATCTGCGCTCCAATGGAAATACCAATAGATTCCCAACCTTTGTCCTGCTTGCCTTTCAAAAGAACGATATCATAGTGCAAGCGCATCAAATTGTCGGTGATCTTAGGCCATGCGGCAAAAACATTGCAAGCAAAAGAAAAAATGCGATGACTAAAAAGCACGACCCCAATCATCCCTGAAAGAACACTCATCGCAACAATGGCAGCAACGACTAATTTATTAGCAATAATCCCATGCCCAAAAAGAAAAGCCACGGCCGCCAAAATCACAATGCCTGCAAACCCACTCAAGCGGTCCAAGACAATTGAGGCAAATACCTTCGGTTTAAACCCGGTTTCGCGCGCTAACCCCAAACCTTTAATCACATCACTGCCCACACTCGAAATAGGCGCTAAGTTACAAAACAGCCCTATAAAAAACCAACGCATGCTGCTTAATCGACCGGACTTGAGGCCCACGGCTTTCATCAAAATCCGCCATCGCCAAATGATAAGAAAATTAATGAGAAAGAAAATAATGCCTGCAGCACTTAAGTACCGCATGTCTGAACCCTTAATCGCCTGCCAAATATCCTTATAATCAATTGTCAGAAAAAGCCATACCAATAAACCAAAGCTTAAAAAACAAGGGATCACGACAGAAATAATACTTTTCACGCGTTGCGACATTAAATTTTTACCTCTGCCCCTAATGCAGCCTGGTAGCCTTTCTCCGCAATATAAGAACTACGCACTAATGGGCCGCTCTCTACATAAACAAATCCCATATCCTTGCCCTTTTGACGATAAGATTCAAATTCTTGAGGAGTTACAAAACGCTCGACGGGTAAATGGCGTTTGCGTTGGGTGGGGGCCAAATATTGACCGATGGTTAAAATCTGGCAGCCAGCCTCATATAATTCTTTCATGACCTCATCAATCTCTTCATCTGTCTCGCCGATACCTACCATCAGGGACGATTTAACAAATGATTGAGGATTGAGCTCTCGAAAACGGCGCAAGACCTTTAAGGAACGGTCATGCTCTGCTTGGGGACGGATGTAAGGTGCCAAGCGGCGCACGGTCTCTATATTATGGCTGATCACTTCGGGATGAGCCTCACTTAACACTTTCAAAGAATCTTCTTTGGCCGAAAAGTCTGGGATCAATACTTCGATTTTAACTCCTGGAGTCATCTCTCGGATAGCTTGAATGGTTTTAGCAAATTGCAAAGCTCCCTCATCTTCAATATCATCCCGCGCCACCGATGTCACCACCACATAACGCAATCCTAACTCTTTAACTGCCAAGGCCACATTATGAGGTTCTTCCAAATCAATCAACTCAGGTTTTCCCGCCGGAACCGCACAAAAACGGCAGGCACGCGTGCACGTGCCGCCTAAAATCATAAAGGTGGCAACCCCTTCTTTCCAACACGTACCCATATTCGGGCAATTGGCAGATTCACACACCGTGTGCAAACGGCTTTCCCGAAAAAGACCCTTCATTTGGCGGATCTTATTCATATCCGGGATTTCTTGACGAAACCAGGTAGGAAGCTTTGCTAGACCTGAATCAAATTTCTCTTTAATTGTCATGCCCTAAAACTTTCCCTGTGTAAGAACCATTTTTTATTTCATTCAAAATCTTTAAACGGTCCTTAGGTGACAAATAATCTAATATTAACTTTCCTTGCAAATGATCATATTCATGCTGAAAGACCTTGGCCACGAGTCCATTTAATTGGACTTGGATACGGCGATTTTCCATATCCGTAAATTCCACCAGCACGGTCTTGGCCCGTTTGACATCAACCAGGACACGGGGAATACTCAAACAACCTTCTTCCATGACCTCGTGACCGCCACTTTTAAGAATTTTAGGATTAATCGCCGCAAAAGTTTCCTTGCCAGTATCCACCACAAAAATCTGTTCATTAATGCCTATTTGAGGGGCAGCTAAACCCACTCCCCGCGCCGCAACCATGGTTTCAAACATGGCAGCAATAAGCATACGCTCGACCGGACCGACCTCTTTGACAGCGCGCGATTTTTTGACCAAGCATGGGTCACCATAATATCTAATTTTTAAAGGACCAAAAGCCATAGACTTAGGATTTTTTAATCTTATTTTTGGGATCTAAGTAAACAATTTTAGGAGTCAGACGTTTGGCTTCCGCAGCTTCAAGTAAGCCATAACTTAAAATAATCAGCCGGTCCCCCACATACCCATGGCGGGCTGCAGGGCCGTTAAGGCAAATAACTCCAGAACCAGGATTTCCTGCAATCACATAGGTTTCCAAGCGATTACCTGTATTTTCATTAAGAACATGGACCTTTTCTCCAGGGATAATATCTACGGCCTTGAGAATATCCGTGTCAATGGTAATACTTCCTTCATAATGCAATTCAGCTTGGGTAATGGTCGCATGACCTATTTTAGACTTTAAAACTTCTATAAACATATGATGGACAATCCTTTATAAGTGAGGCGTAAGTTTGGCTAACAATTTATCTTTTGCCATCGCACCAACTATTTGATCGACGGGTTTACCATTTTTAAAAATCAATAAGGTTGGAATAGACATGACATTAAATTGTCCTGCCAGTTCTGCGGATTCATCCACATTGACCTTGGCAATCTTCATTTTTCCCTGTAACTCGGTCGATAATTGATCAATAACCGGCGCGATCATTTTGCAAGGACCACACCATTCAGCCCAAAAATCCACCAAAACCGGAAGATTTGATTTTAATACTTCACCTTCAAAATTCTTTTCATCTAAATGTAATGCACCCATATAATCCACCCTTTCCTAACAATAAAAAATCCCAATATCAAATGTTTGGGAAGTGATGGACTTATTATATATTCATTAAGAATATATATCAAATAAATAAACGGCAGACTTGGGCAATAAAAATACCTACGTAGGCACCCAGGCAGTGGCCTAAAATAGCTAAAAGTAAGCCTACGGATGCAAGCCCAGGCTGATAAACTTCGGCAACCATGGGTGCTGAGACCAATCCTGCGATATTAGACAATGAAGCTGTTGCGACAAGGAATAAAGGAGCGCGCATTAATCTGGCGCTCAACAGTAGTATTATCAAATGGATACATAAGACCAACATCCCTGCGGCCAATAAAATACCAGCCTGGCCTGCGTTACTTAAACTAGCACGTGCTCCTATGGAGGTTAAAACAAAATATAAAATCCATTTGCCATATTTATTAGCCCCCGCTCCTGCAAAGCGACTTAACGGGGTTGTTGAACAGAAAATGGCCAAGGTCGAAACTAGGATAATAGTCCAGGCATAGGATGTGAGGATATTCTTGCCTGTAGGTAAATAGATTGAAACTTGTTGGCAAATGGTCCCAATGGCTAAAGCTAGAGCTATCATCATAGTTACTTTAAAAGGATTCATCTTTTCTTTTTTCTGTTGGGCAATATTCACAGTACGCTTGGCCAAATCATCCAAGATCCGGCGATCAGCGTGATTCCATTGATCAAATTGTTTTTGCCGGCCAGCTAAGGCAACAATAATCCCCAACCAGACATATGGCCACACAGTATCCACAATAACCATGGGCAAGAAAACTGCATCAGGGACACTCAATGCCTCTTTAACTGCAATCATGTTGGCACTTCCCCCTGTCCAAGAAGCCGCTAACGCCCCAAAACCGCCCCAAAATTGCGGACCAACCAGTGCCTAAAAAAGATTGGGAAGGATTAAAGAAGGTTACGCGTGAATCTAAGGTCTGTGTTTGTGCCGACGAAAGTGCTTCATCATTGAGCGATGCTATCCGTATCATTAAAGAAAAAGCAGCGGGTGCGATTAATGTAAAGCTCATGAAAACCGGCCTAGTCCACGCGCTTGAAATTAGCC
>Ga0207000_1194_pt1 | contig 17407 bp, 16 predicted proteins | sample Alteio_BWMinCont_90_FD_153498 | JGI IMG/M metagenome (GOLD analysis project Ga0207000, IMG submission 153498) | Enriched cells from forest soil in Barre Woods Harvard Forest LTER site, Petersham, Massachusetts, United States -... | ecosystem: Environmental > Terrestrial > Soil > Temperate forest >...
TGGTCTAGCTCAAACAGGAACGGGGAAAACGGCCGCTTTTGGTGTGCCGCTGATTACAAAAATCGATGCAACAAAACGAAATCCTCAAGGACTTGTTTTGTGTCCCACAAGGGAATTATGCCTGCAGATCGTTAAAGAATTGCAAGCATACTCTAAATATATACCAATCGATGTGGTAGCAATATATGGTGGGGCTAGCATTGAAAAACAAATAGATGCCCTCAGACGATCCGCTCAAATAGTTGTCGGAACTCCTGGTCGAGTCATAGATTTACTCAACCGTGGCGTGCTCAAGCTTGGCGCTATTAACACAGTCGTGCTAGATGAAGCTGACGAAATGCTCAACATGGGCTTTCAAAAAGACATCGATACTATTTTATCCAATGTGCCAACCTCGCGTAACACATGGCTATTCTCTGCTACAATGCCTCAGGCTGTAGGTAAAATTGCACAACGCTATATGAAAGATCCGGTACAGGTTACCGTTGGGTCTAAAAACGCTGGGGCTCGTAACATTGTGCATCATTATAGCTTGGTTGCTCGACATAATCAATATGAAGCAATTCGCCGATTCATCGATTTCGCGCCAAATTTATTTGGAATGTTATTTTGCCGCACCAAGCGGGAAACCCAGGAAATTGCAGAAAAACTTACAAGGGATGGTTACTCAGCAGAAGCTCTCCATGGAGACCTATCGCAAACTCAGCGCGACTTTATTATGGCAAAATTTAGAAATCGTAAAATCCAATTGCTTGTCGCCACAGATGTTGCAGCGCGAGGAATAGATGTAAATGATATAACGCACGTTATTCATCATAATATTCCAGAAGATATAGAGGTATACACACACAGAAGCGGCAGAACCGCTCGTGCCGGCAAATCTGGCATCTCATGGACCGTTATCACCAATCCGCGCGACATACGCAGACTAAAGCAGGTCGAAGGACAAATAGGTCTTCCGATAACGCTACTTCCAGTCCCTCATGCAAATCAGATCCAAGCAAAACAACTGGAGCATCTTGCATTAACTATCAGAAATCAAGAATCCATACCATCCGTCGAGTTGGCAATGCAAACTTTATTGACTGAACTAGGTGATATACCACATCAAGAGATTGTAAATAAGCTTTGCGCGCTTTATGTAGGAAATAAATTAGAAGGCATCGCCAACCTACCAGATATTAACAATGCTGGATCAGAATATCGATCGGGAAGGGATCTGCCTTTTAAAAATAATGATAATTATCAAAACAACGAAAAATCTGGCTTAGGTAGCTACGCCCAGAACGGAATTATCTTACAATTCAATATTGGAAGCTACCATGGGATTGACAAAGGCAGGTTCCTTAATTTTATATGCACACCAACCAATATCAGCAGCAGGAGCCTTGGCAAAATAGAAATTCAGCGTTCTTTGAGTTTTGTGGTGATAGAAAACGAACAAATGGCTCAAAAGGTGCAATCGACGCTTCAGGATATGCTATTTAACAATAGAAAAGTCGCTATAGAACGTGCCAGTCGCATCCCGCGCGACATTGGAGCGCGACCTTCGTACCATAACAACAAGCCTAGAGATGGATCTCATTCCAATTTCAAAGGAAATGGTGAACAAAGGACTACTCCCTATTCTATGAGATTCTAGTTTACATTATTAAATAAATACACTATAATAGTAATTATAATGTGATTTTGACCAATAATTACAAGCCGTAATAACAGTTTTACAGCGAGGATTTAATATGACAACAACAAATCGATTTTTAACAGGAACTTTTGCATTAACGCTGGCACTGACACCTTTATTCTTAACGCAACCAGCCCATGCTCTTGGTTTTGACAGCCTAAAAAAACTGACAGAGGCCTTTGTCGGCAAATGTCCTGGCGGGCAAAGACTAAACCTTTTTCTGATAGACCTATTTAATTTGGATCCAGCACATACGGTATCTAAGATGGGAGCTGACGGGCAGCAACACTGCAAGCATAACGCTTTTGGCGTAAATGAATTTACCAGAAGAGCTTTAGCTCTGGCAATACCCATGGGAGCTATCTACATTGGTGATACCCTATTAAGATCTCGCGGTATGATCACAACGAGTACCGACGAGAAGGGGAAGGACATAACGGAGCTATCAAAAAACGTCCAGAAAATTGTTTATGGCCTCCTATTTTTAGGTTCTGTGGGCTCAGCCATTGAAAGTAAATGTAAAAATAACGGCTTTCTTAATATGGATACAAAATCCCTTCTATCCGTCCTAGGAGTAATAGCCACGACATCAAAACTGTTTGAGTTAGTATTTGATTTTAAAACACCCAAGGTAAGCTGCGATGTTTGCAATGAAGCAACTCAAAGTTAGCAAAAACGCTCCCAAAACATGCAAGGCTCTTATACAAAATAAGAGCCTTGCATAATGATCAGCACTATTGATTGACCATATCCCTATATGCACGCTCAACAACAGCACACTGCATTTCAGGCGATTCACACTTGTAAACCCAACAGTTTGAAAGCATTTGGCGATATTTGTCTCCCTCTCCCTCCATTCGCATGTCGTATTCTTTAGCATTAGGAATGATAAAGGACATACAGTTCTGAGCATCAATATCTAATGCACGGGAAAATACATTTGTAGGACCATTGTCTGCACCAAACCCAACCATTACCCCTGCACTACAAGCACTCATAATGCGACCAAGAGCAACTATAGTGTCAAATGGCCGTTCTTCATTTGCCAGGCAAAAAACCCGGTTCTGTTCGCTACCTACAGTAACCTTGCTATCCTTGGTACCACAGTCAAGGAGCACCAAGTCAGGATTATTTTTAAGCAATAATTCAAAAGCAACAGAGGACAAGTGCCTGCCATGTTGTGTAATATCTCGCGGCAGTTGTTTGCCACCAATAAGCGTTGCCTGCCTATTTTCTCCTAAAAATACTATCCCAATCCTTTTTCCCGCAGACAAGATCGGATCTACCAGGTCAATGACCCTTCCCAATGCTTTTTCAAACGGAATAAATACCACCTCTTTTGGCAATAAATCTTTGGCACGTATGTTTAAGTGACCAAGCAACGAAACAATATGTGTATGGTATCGCGCCTCCGGCGCCGGCTCCCCTTCTGGAATCATTTTTATGCCATACGCCTTAACAGCGCTGGATAAAACGGAGTGCAGAAAATTTCTTACAGAAAAAATTACCCCTAGACCCGTCTTCTTTTTTAACAAATCAAGAGCAGTCAGGAAATGGAAGATGTCCCCAATCCCGACCTGGTCGCTTCGCACAAGAATGGTGTTTCCAGGCTTGCAGGTCTCTATACATGGTGGTAACTGCTTGTCTTCTGGGATATCGATAAGCAAATCAAACGCTGTCCATGCTGTTGTAGGTCTTTGCATTGCCATAAGACAAGCCCCCATATTAAGATTACACATTAGCCGGTCATAGGCTGGTATGCCTTTTTTATTGTCCGCAAAAAAATCTATGTAATGTTGATGCGCATTTTTCCAGTCGTTGTTTTGGTGTAATACATTTGCACAGTAAAAAGAGGCATCTTCCCCTTTATAAAACCATTCAGCATTCATTGGACCTTTATGCCCCTGCATACAAATAACAAGACTGCTCACCATGTTTATAGAAAATAGAGATAACCATACATGATTTTGCATAACATTAATCCAATCTATCTTTAATGCTTTATTGACTATTACCACTCGCTGCAAAATACCAAACAAATTGAAAAATGTAACCACTAGGAACAGTGAAAATCTGCTTACAGGCTATTTTTACTATGGTTTTTATGTATTATCGCCTATAATACATCCTACAAATGAACATATTGCCTGCTGAAGGAATATAATTTTATTGCCTGCAAGCCCAACAGAAAGAACCATATGAAAAAAAATTATAAAGATGCTTTAATACAAAAAATAAGTATTATATTTTTTGCTATATTATGTTGGTTTTCAGGGCCAATAAGCATTAAAGCGCTTAAAGTTGGAGATTTAGCACCATATTTTAGCTTGAAAAATGATGCTAACCAAATAATCACTCTAAAGGATTTTTATGGAAAAGACCTGGTGCTCTTTTTTTACCCAAAAGATAATACACCGGAGTGCATAAAAGAAGCCTGCTCAATAAGACACTCGTATCACTTTTTTCACAAAAATAATGTTGCCATTGTTGGCATAAACTATGATAGTCCGACAAAACATGCTCTATACAAAAAAAAATATAATCTACCATTTATGTTATTAAGCGATACAGATGGTTCCATTGCAAAAGCCTTTGGAGCCTGGTCGCACTGGTGGCATTACTTTGCGCCCATGCGAATAACATTTATTATCGACCAATTTGGCATTATTAAACATATTTTATCAAGCATAGATGTGACAAGCCACGCAGAAGACATTAAAAACTTATTGAACAAATAATCATTTTTTGGTCCTGCTTACACCAAGATTCTATTTTTTATTGCATTTTAACATAAAAAAGCTTTAGGCTATCAATATAGTATAATCTTTAAGCTTTCTATGTGTTAAAAGAGAAAAAGGAGACTAAAATGAATCGCTTATTAACTATTATAAAGATATCAATATGTCCAATACTCCTGCTCATTGCAGGAGTAACGATAGCATGCCGCCTTGAGATCACAAATGATATGAATTTCGAAGTTGTTTTAAGTGCGATTGGCGAAAATAATGGCGGTAACTCTGTTACTTTAGCGCCTGGACAAACGGATTTTTATGGCCAAGAACATGAAAGTGCGCTCTTTTATATTTACAAGCAAGAACTTAATACCACTCCCAGCGTGGGGCATCTTGCGACGGTACAACAGTACGCCTGTGGAGTAAAAAAATCTGACACTCAGCTCAAAATAAGTGATTTTCTTAAATCACCACTCGATGAATCGGTATCTAAAATGTTTATTATTACTATTGCTACTCAAGAGTAATAACGATACCGAATTGATGATTTTTCAAAAAAATGGGCAAGTCTATAAACTAGACTTGCCCTGCATTTTTTAATCTACTTTGTTGCGCCAACAGGAAGACTAAGGTAACATTCGACACGATCGTCCGGATTCCAATCCGTAACTCCTTCCACAAGGAAACCACACTCAAACCCAGCATGCGCCTCTTTTACCGTTTTTTTGTCGCGCTGCAAGCTGACTATTTTACCTTCACCGATCTTCTGCCTGCCTCTCCAAACAACCGCAACCCCATCACGAGAAATTCTTCCCTCAGTCACTATGCAACCCGCAATAACACCGACACCTTTGATATCAAATATTTTAAGGACCCGAGCTTCACCAATCTTTGTCTTAACCAAGGCTGCCTGGACTTTTTCCTGGTATTTATGTTCTAACTCTTCAATAAGCCGATATATTACATCATATAAACTGATAGTAACTTTTCTTGCCTGGGCTAATTGTAATGCTTTAATTTCAGGCTTGACATGCAAGCCTATAATGATAGCACCGGTGGTGTATGCAAGTTCTACATCACCCTCACTAATGTCACCAGCAGACGCATAGATTATACTAAACTGCTTATTTATTTTTTTTGAAATTGCTTCTATTACGCCAAGAAGGGCTTCTCTTGAAGAGTTGGTGTCAGTCTTTATAATCAAATTAATGGCATCGGTTTGTAAAAATTTTTTCCCAGCCGATCCTTTTTTTTCCTCTTGAGCAACCACCTTTTTGTACTCATTTTTTTCAATAACATTGAAAAAATCACCCGCCTCAGGCATTGATGAAAACCCACCAACGCGAACGGGTATGGAAGGCTCAACAGTGCTCAATTTTGTGCCATATGAATCGGTAATGGATGTAACCCTGCCACTCGTTGAACCACAGGTAAAATAATCTGCTAGATGCAAAATCCCATGCTGAAGAATAATGGTTGCAACAGGACCCAATCCTCTTTCAAGCGTAGATTCTAAAACAAATCCCTTAGCGGTTCCAGCCCAATCCGCTCGCAAATCCATCAATTGGGTTTGTAAAATAATCATATCAAGAAGTTCGCTAACGCCCTGACCAGTCTTTGCCGATATCGGCGCAAGAACTACCGATCCACCCCAGTCTTCAACAAGAACGTCATGCTGAGACAGCTGACGCTTAATAACATCCAATCTTTCCGGAGAGACTTTGTCCATTTTGTTTGCAGCAACAACGATGGGCACGTTCATTTGGCGAGCATGTTTTATAGCCTCTATTGTTTGAGGCATAACTCCATCATCCGCAGCCACAACCAAAACAGCAATATCAGCAATCCGAACCCCACGTTGCCGCATTTTAGAAAATGCTTCATGGCCGGGAGTATCTAAGAAAACGAGGTCTCCAAAATTTGTTTTAACGCGGTATGCGCCCATATGCTGCGTAATACCACCTTTTTCCTTTGATGCAACTCTTGTTTTACGTATAAAATCAAGCAAACTTGTTTTGCCATGGTCAACGTGCCCAATAACAACTGCAATGGGCAGTCTTGGTCGTAAATCAACACCATCCACGTTGTGCTTGTTGACAGATCCAACAGATTGCTGCTTTGAAAGCTGATCTTTCGTTTTGATGGCAATGTCATAATACTTTGCAAGCTTGGCAACCAGGCTTTCTGTAAGTAATTGGTTTTTTGAAGAAACATGTCCCAATCGAAGCAAAGCCAAAATAATTTCATTAACGGATTTGCCGGTCGCTAAGGCAAAATCAGCAATAGATTGTTGCTCTAAATATATAGAATGTTGTTCGGACGCCTCTGGCAAAGAGGTTACATTCGCAGATAAAGCCACGGTTGTCGGGCGACTTTCTTGAAGAACCTCTTCAGCTCGCTTAGACTCAGACACTAATACAGGGCTATCTTTTATGGCTGGCTCTTCCAACAATGGCAATGGACCAAATTTTTTATCAAGAATAGCTCTGGACTCATCTGTCAAAACAGCCATATGGCTCTTGAAAATAAAGCCATTATCCACTAAAAACTGCATCACCGTTTTAACAGGGACATTTATCTGTTTTGAATATTCATATACACGCATTACGGAAATCTTTATATCAAAAAAACAACATTGGTTAACATTTTTTACAAGAAACTACAAAGAGTAGCTTCTGTTACAATAACTCCAAATCAAAGGATCCACTATTATCACGCGGCTGCTTGTGTGATAGCTGAATTTCCACGCCTGTAAGACGAGAGGCTAATGATATATTTTGCCCCTTTTTTCCTATTGCAAGAGATCGCTGCTCATCATCTAATATGACTGTTGCCACCCCATCATGAACACTCACGCTTTCTACCTTAGCTGGCTTTAGGGCATTCTCAAGTAAAACTTCCAACGAATTTGTTGATGCTATTATATCAATCTTCTCGTTACCAATTTCCTTCAACATTGGCTTGATACGGCTCCCTCCAACACCGACACACGTGCCTACAGGGTCAATGTTAATGTCGTTTGATGCAACTACAATCTTTGATTTATATCCGGGAATTCGAACAATTTTTTTTATCTCTATTAACCCTTCAAAAACCTCAGGGATTTCAAGCTCAAACAGCTTGACTAAAAATTCTTCCGAAGCGCGATCGAGGATAAGCTGGTGATCTGCGCGTGGCTCTGGTAGAACTTCTGTCAAAAGCGCACGTATAGAATAGCCAACACTGAATCGTTCTTCTGGAATGGACAGATATTCTGGCAAGAAAGCAGGCGTGTCTCCCACCATAACGACAATACCGTTTCTTTCGCACTTGTTGACAATACCTAAGACAATCTCCCCTTTGCGATCCTTAAACTCATTGTAAACGGCATCGACCTCTATTTTTCGCAGCCGAGAGGCTATAGCTTGGCGCGCCCATAAAACTTCAATGCGACCAATCTCTTTATCAAAAGCCAGCCACATTTTTTCTCCAAGTTGAATATCCTTGTTGATAAATCGAGCTTTTTTGATACTTATTTGAGTTGCATCGTCCTCGACAACAGAAACGACCTCTTTTTCTACAAAGACTAATACGTTACCGTTTTTTTTGTCACATTCTACTTTAAGGTTTAAGGTTGGGTATTTTTTTGCATAAGCTGTAAGCATGCCTTCGCTAATAATAGAACATAAAACCGCCCTATCAAGCCCGCGCTCATCTATTAACTCTTCTATAACGTCAGTAAGTTCCATGTTTCCATCCAGTCAATCTGCGCTTAATAACTTTTTTTGGTTGATTGTGTATCGACGAGTAAAATCTCTACGACGCACCCATTTTGAGAGCAAGGTCAACGCTCTTACTTGCAAGTGTAGTATAAATATATATCTCTAGCAACAGACACAATCAACGACAGTGAACACCATGAGCAACTGGCTTACCCTTATAATTAAATCTTAAAAATACTATTTTATAGTAAAGACAATAGGCTTGGTGGATGGGCGGTGAATAACCTGGCGAAGACGCGTCTAGAGTGCGTCCTTGAATGTGTTGGTGCCGGTGGATATCTGGTCTATGGTTGGAGCGAGCTCCATGCTTGATTGCGTTGCGCCCTCGTTCCGTTGACATCTGCCAACCACTTGTCTACCGTATATCCACCACTTATCAACCATTCCCGACCTATTGGCTTGATAGCAGGGTGGCCGCCAGGAGATCTGCGTATAAACGCTCCAGCTCCTTTGGGTTACGTAGTATGTATGCAGGGTGATATGTTGGGATAATGCTTATATCTCCGAGCATAAGCACTTTTCCGCGGCATTGTGTTATTTTTATGGGTCTGTTTATTAGGCCCTCCAACGCTGTAGATCCGAGTGTGCATAATACTTTTGGGTGTATTATTTTGATCTGCTTTTCAAGAAGCAACTGCCGGCATGTGCTGCTTTCGATTGGAAGTGGCTTGCGATTGAGAGGTGGCCTGCACTTTACTATGTTGGTTATGTATACTTGCTCGCGAGAGGTCCCCGCTGCCAATAAAAGTTTTGTGAGTAGTCGCCCTGACCTTCCAACAAAAGGCTTGCCTTCAAGGTCTTCTTGCGCACCGGGAGCTTCTCCAATGAGCATAAGTTGCGCATTTGGATTGCCGCTTCCAAATACCACCTGAGTTCTTCCTTGCGTGCTTAATGGGCAGCGTAGGCAATTTGTGTATGGTGCGTATAGGTCATCTAATAATTGCTGATTGTTTTTTTGAGTTTCCATCGGGCGTCCATTTAAAAGAGTGAAATCTTATTTTTGCTATTTTATCAGTTTGGCATTAGGAAAATAGCCTAGCGGCAAGAATTGATTACCGCGTTATTGGTCATGCGTTGTTGCTGACAGAATTATGAATGGATATATGTTTTCAAAAAGGATACCCATCCGTTTTTTAAAAATGCCGCTGGTGGATATGATGGATGGATAGTGCGTTCCGGAAAATATATGGAAAGGCCATGTGTTTTTGAGAGATTACTTCCAGCTTCATTTGCAAAAACAATTCGCTTTATGAGCGACTTGCCCTCGTCAAGAGCTTGGTTGAGCATCTCTTTAATTGATGAATTTGTGCTTATATCGGAAAAAACCACCTGTTTGAAGTTGTCTTGGAGGTTTTGATATAGGTGATGCAAGTCTAAATAATCCGGCTCATGAAAATGGGTGCACAGATGTTTATGTCTGCTTGCTTTAATTGCATTCTTTACAGAGTTATGCTTTTGCTTGCTTGTTAGAGCAGTTGTTAGGATTTGCGCTACGGTGTTTACATTATTTTCGAGCAAATCCAACAAATCCAAATTTATTGCCGATTGTGTATAGTCACTTGTTAAGGAGGCGTATGTTTTTTTGTAGGCCTTAACCAGGTGGATTGCAAATTCATGTGGGCTTGGTGCTTTGTAGCCAAAAGGCATAAGGGCTTCTTCGTAGTTCCACCCTGTTCCTAGTTCTACCTCTACAGAGCCTACAATGATATGTGCGTATTTTTTGACAAGGCAAGCAACTTCAAAGTTTGCCATCAAACATGCGTCAAATGCCAAAATGTCTAGTTTTTTACCGCAAAGGAGGTTTGTGCTTATTTCGTCCAGTGCGCTTTCAAGTTTTTGATTTGTTAGATATTGCCCTGTTGAGTCGTCCCAGCATACTCCCCGATGATGAGTTTGTTCTTGCTGGCACATGAGATCCAAGAAGCCTATTGAGCGATCTAATTCTAGCTTGCAGGTGGTTGGATTAAAAATAAAGAGTTCGGATGGATTAATAATTCTCGAGTTAAAGGGGTCTATGGGTCCGGTACCATGATTCCACAGAACAAGGGCATAGTGGCTCGCAGGATAATGTTCTATTGCCTGCTTGCAGCAGGACACAAGCGTTTTGGGGTCTCCGCTGTTCATGCGTTGCGTAGATTCGTCAAATTCATTGACGCATACTATCTTGTTTTTTTCTATGAAATATCGACGAGTAATTTTTTGCGTTGAGGAAATTCGAATATCTATGTGTACAAAAATGTTAATGTTTTCATTGGATCCTACCGATGCCATTTGTTTTATGTTTCTTATAGAAAAATTTCTTAGATCGTTATCGGCGGCTATATATACTATAAATGTCCACGGAATTATGTTTTCGGCGTAACCTTTTGCGTGGCTTTGAAGTGTCTGTTCAACAGGGTAAATCTTTGTTGTAGTCGTATCGCTTGGAGCATAAAGGTCAAAAAGCTCTAGTTCTATGCGACGTATAGCCTCTTGTTCTGCCGATAGAACTAATGGTGTATTTGTTGAAGGTAATATAGCGCAGAATGTGCATATTATAGCTATCTTCCATGACACGCCGCCTAATTTTGATAGAACCATTTCTGCCCCTTTGCTCAAAAGCCAACATATCATTGTATTTTTCTTTGCAATGTTGAGCATAGGCAATGTTCTTTTGCATGATCAATGGTTTTATAAGATCATGTGAGAATGTGTGCCCACTGCATGGTCAATTTATATCTATTGATCAGGGATAATTTTTATGTTACAACAATAATGCAGTACGAAAACTATGCACTTGTACAAATATTCTATCCATTTCATTACATACTAGGAAACTGATGATACCTGAGTCGATGGTTTTGGCAAAGTCAGCAGCTCTTTTTGGGGCAGCTCTTACTCTTGGAATAGGCGTTGTTGGTGCATCTATAGGACTAGGCCTTATTGGAATGAAAGCATGTGAGAATCTTGGTAAGTATCCTGAAAGCGGTGCAAGCATAAGAAACTTAGCTCTTTTAATAGGTACCTTTGTAGAAGCGGGTGCTATATATTGTTTGATTCTTGCTGGGGCTCTTATTTATGTTGCAACCTACGTGCTTGGTCATTAAGATATTGTAACGCACAACGAACAGGTTCCTTTGTCCATGAATATTATTAATTGCACTATTGTTTTTCAAGCGATTCATTTTTTTATAGCATATTTACTCATTTTATGGGGCTTTGGACCGCTGTATCACGCAGTAAGAAAACGCAGAGAAGAGTTAGAATATTTACGCCGCTATGCGGATGGAATACAGCCGTCTATTGAACATGCCGCTCGCGTTCATAAGCAACGTTGGTCCGTCTTTGCGCGTGAAGTAAAAGAACTTTTGATGGCTGCGGCATTTTTATCAAAGACTGATCAAGTGTTACCATTTTCAAAAAAGACCTGTTTATCAAATGTTATGTACGACTTTTCAGAAAAAACCGTTGCTGAAATGAAGAACATGCTTATTCAAAAAATTTTAGAGGATGGAGTGTGATAGATAGCTATGGACTGTTACATTTCCTGTTTCGTATTGCAAATATTGTAGTGCTCTTTGGTTTTCTTGCAAGTATGTTTAATAGGTATATTTTGCCTTATTTGAGGGCTGGATTAGAGAAAAGACTTATAACGATTGTGAGATTAACGCGTGCCGGAGAAGATGGAGATGCGCAGATTGCCCAAATAGAAAGCTCATATTCTGAACGTGAAAAACTTTTCGAGGTGTTGCAGGGGCGTGTTCAGCAGCTTATTCATTATCGTAGGCATCAGAAAAAAATTAATAGCGAGTTGCGCAGACGTATAGAAGCTAAAATTGAAATACGTTATAACACAATCTGCAATGCCCAAGCGCTTGCAAATACAGAGTTGGCCATAATGCCAAACCTGCTAAAGGATGTTCAAAGAACATTGCAGGATCGATATGCCGACGATGAGCTATCGGGCGCATACATTGCTCATAGTATTGATGTTCTTTTACAAAAGAAAACATTATGTTAAATATTGCATCAGAAAATCTTGTTAACCGCTATGCTCAAGCCTTTTTACGGGCTTTTTGCGAACAAATTTCACCTGATATTATAGAAGAATTACAACAAGCGCACGAATTTCTTTGTAAACGTAAAGAGGCGATCGCTATGGTGGCTGTTTTATCCAGTTGCTCTGTAGATCAGGAGGCTTTTAGCGGCCTTTTTCTAAAATATCTTCCGCTTAAAAAGCAGATGGATAGATTGTTGCGGTTGCTCTTTACCAATAAGGCAGTTATTTTTTTACCAGATATACTTAATAAAATAATAATTTTGTCGAAAAAATGGCATTCTATAGTGTCTGTTACTGTTGAAAGTTCCCACAAGCTTTTGCCTGCACAAATGGAGCAAGTGAAAAAAAGTCTTTCGAGGCAAATCGGATCAAATATTGATCCGATTTTTTGTGCTAATAAGAAACTTATTGTTGGTATTTGCATAAAAACCGATCAATACCTGTGGGAATATTCGGCTGCAAAAAGAGTTTCTGACCTTGAACAGTCTTATAATTTTTTTTTAAAATTACGCTAAATAAAGCGATATTATTTTGTATATGTATCGGCAAGGAAAAATGATCAATGGATGTAAAAAATACGGATTTAATATCTCTTTTTGAGCGTGCTTTAAGTGGTACTCATGCGGAATCATTCGATGAGATTGGCAAGGTCATCCAAGTTGGTGATGGTATCTGTAGGGTGTATGGTTTAAGCAATGTTCTCTACGGTGAGCTCGTACATTTTGCTGGTGGCAACTCCGGAATAGTACTTGAACTTGACGAGGGATCTGTTGCCGTATTTTTGTTCTACGATATGATTCCGGTTACTGAGATGGAAACGGTCAAGCGTAGCGGCACTGTATTGAAAGTTCCTGTTGGGAGTTCGATGTTGGGTCGCGTTGTTAATGCGCTTGGGATTCCGATTGATGGCATGGGGCCTTTGACAGATACGCAAGAACGCTCAATTGAGGCTTTAATTCCTGGCGTCACATTAAGAGAACCAATAACCGAGTCCCTAGAGACTGGCATTAGTGTGATTGACGGCCTTGTGCCAATAGGAAAAGGTCAGCGGGAATTGATAATTGGTAATCGTGGGACTGGAAAAACCACATTGGCTTTGGATACGATAATACACCAAAAAGGGCGCAATATTAAGTGTGTATACGTAGCAATTGGTCAGCGACAAGCAAATTTAGCGCGGATAGTACGTTTACTAGAAGAACATGAGGCGCTATCGTACACTACGATAGTAGTGGCTGATTCGGGTGAGGCAGTGTTAAATCAATATCTTGCTCCATATACAGGATGCACCATAGCAGAATATTTTAGAGATAACTCATTTGATGCTTTAGTGGTGTACGATGATTTGAGTAATCATGCGGTTGCTTTCAGAGAAATGTCTTTGTTGTTGCGCAGAGCCCCCGGTCGAGAAGCATACCCTGGTGATGTGTTTTATCTACATTCACGTTTACTTGAGCGTTCTGGAAGGCTTCTTGGTGGTGGATCGCTAACGGCGCTTCCTATTGTGCAGATACAAAGTGACGATCTTACGGCATATATTCCTACAAATCTTATTTCCATCACTGACGGTCAAATTTTACTTGATAGTACGTTGTTCAATCAAGGGATTAGGCCTGCAGTTAATGTTGAGCTTTCTGTATCTCGAGTTGGTGGCGCAGCTCAGACCGATGCCATGCGAAAAGTTGTAAAAACGCTCAAACTTGACTTGGCTCAGTACAAGGAATTAGTTGATTTTGCCCAATTTGGAACAGAGCTAGAAGATATTTCTCGACAAAAGCTTGCACGTGGTGAAAGAGTGGTTGAATTGCTAAAACAACCAGAACATGTAACATATTCCTTTGTGGACCAGGTTCTCATGCTTTTTTTGTTACAGCGTGGGTGTTTGGACACTATTCCGGTAAATCAAGTTGCAAGGTTTGCGCTGCGGTTTGTTGAATACGTTAAAGCCATTCATTCAAATATCTATGACCTCATAGGCAAAGAAGCTGATATTAGAACAGAAATTGATGTGCAATTGCAAGCTACAGCACATGATTTCAGTCTACTGTTTGAAGCAGTCGGAGAAGTGCTGTAGACTTTAAGATGAAAACAGCTTTTTATGAGCAATTCATACATAAATCAGTTTGTTTGTTAATAAACTTATTGTGCCCGTAGCTCAGTTGGATAGAGCGACGGACTTCTAATCCGTAGGTCGCAGGTTCGACTCCTGCCGGGCACACCAGCCTTAGCCAAGGCTGGTGTGCCAGTTTTTTAAGGGAATTAAAATTAAAGTTAAAGATTGTTCGCAAAAAGCGAAGGTTTGACTGACAAGTCGAGCAATTATACAAGGATTTTGATGAGTCAATGTAATGAAGGACAGGCAGCTCAACTTGCAGTATTTGAGACAATCAAGTTACGATTCGATCGCTCTGTGCAGATCTTTTGACTCAGTTGCGGACAGGGCTGTAATCTTAGAAATACATTTATACCTTGAGGTAAATATGAAAATCATTATGTATATCGTGTCAGTATCCACATTAATAAGCAGCTGTATGTTAGTGGGCATGAGCAATGAAATTCTTTCACTCACGGTCACCAATAAGTTATTGCTGGAAGCAGCTGGCAGACATCATATAAACGATGTTAGGGATGCTCTTAGTGGGGGAGCTGATGTTAACGTGCAAGACATTGATGGCAATACACCGTTGATGAACGCGATGAAATGGAATTTGGAAAGCTGGACGCTCTCATCTCAAGTTGTTAATGCATCAAACAAACAACTTGCAACAGTGACTCTCCTATTAAAAGCGAGGGCCGATGTAAAACTTACAAATAACAACGGTAAGGACGCTGTATGGAATGCTATCAATGATGAAGGTGGGGATTTTCTGAATAAGAAACTTATAGAACTGCTTCTTGCAAATGGTGTTGATGAAAACGATTTTAAAAACCAATATCCAAATTATGCTAATTTGGTTGCACGATCACTTTTGACTAATGATATAGATGGTGCAGGCCTTAATCCATTGGATCTAATCTTAAACAATTGTACACTTGCATAAAATAACGCCAGTTCAGGTGTGTGTTGTAGCAACAGCAAATTTGATGAGCTCATTGGGTTTCTCCAAACAAATCCAGTTTGGGCGCAAAAATTATACAGCGCAAAAGAACGTTTTATTCGTTCAAAAGATAGAAATTATTATTCCACTGACTTTTTTGGTTTTTATGACGAATCGGAAAAACAGGGCAGAAGCCAATTTGATTTGCCTGATTCAGTTATTAAGTTTTTCACACGACATAATTTATTAGATATATCATACATGATATGCCCGATACCCTGCTTGGCAAGAAAAGCTCTTAATAGTTGATCAAGGGTAGAATAGGGCCCTTTTTTTTCCAACTCTGTTAGCCGTGTTAAGCATTCGGGATTCAATGCACTCATTTTTCTAATAAAAGTACCTGTCCTAGCGTTGTAATCAGCAGCAGCCTTTTTAATCAAAAGTAAGCTATGTGGGAACCCATCATTGAGTTGTGCCGTCCCTTCAACTATTATAGCATTTTGCTTTGCTAAACGGTCAGCTATATGCTGTTTTCCAGAGGTTGTCTCTGTTGTAGCCTGTAAAAGTGACGCAAAATGAGCATATGATTCTGGTTGTACTTTATTTGGTATTACATCATTGTGGTTCTTCCGAATATGATCAAGTATGGCTTTGCTTATGGAAGAGTATATATCGCCGTATACCATGTCGATCCAATAGGTGTTACTTACGGCTTTGTATCCAGCAGGGATAACCCGCCCTATAGTATAAATATTTTTCATCACTGCTAAATCTAGAGAACGATTGTTGTTTTTTAGTACTTCAAAAATATCTTTTGCATGCAATGTTAATATTGTTCTGGTGATACTGTAATTATCTAGAAAAATGCTTGGATCAAATGTTTCAAATCCCCTATTATCTTGAATGAATTTTTCTTTTTGCAACAAAGAGCATGCGCTTTCTTTTGCCATTGCAAGGTGAGGAATGTTTGATCCAGAGAATCCAATTCTATCCAGTTCGCTTAGAACTCTTTGCGTAAGCCGTACGCAAAGACTATTAAATTCACCATAGGTTTCGATGTTATCGTCAATAATTTCAATAATTTCCATTGCTGATGCAAAAGACCAGTATATCAATATGGTGAGTAACATACTGCTGATAGCATTAAAATGAAGACCTATGGATTGCCTCATAAAAATCCCCTATAATAGCGAAAATACAGCGCTTCATTGTACATTGCTCATGAGCGGAACGCAATTGCGGCGTAAGTCTTTATTATAGCAAATTATTGCTTTTAAGCTCTCTCTTGCAATAACTTAATGTTATTATGATTTTATATAGATTAAAGGAGATACAGTGACAATTAAGAAAATTTTAGGTGTTTTAAGATTTATTGGCCTATTTGCTTTTCCACTACATATTCTTGCTGACAGTGAACCAATCAAAGAATTGCGCCGTGATTTTGCCGATTTCATAAAAGCCCTTAGTCCTCAAAAGAAAACTGTCCCGAATCAAGAAACAGAAACCGCTGAGGAAAATTTTGATCCTCTCGATGAAGAAAAATTTATCGCCTTGCAGAATATTATAGTTGCAAAACTTGAAAGATTATCCCCCCAAGCAGCAGGCACGGTCATAAAGGACTGGGCTAATGAATTGGTAGTGGCCTTTAAGGACCTTAAAAAAGCAGAACTAGCTATTCCGGCTACTACAGAACAAATGTATAGAGACCTCGTAACAGACATATATAACAAAGATCAAGCTGTTGTGAATAGCGCAGAGACGTTAAGGCAATACTATTTACAACATAATAAAGGTGTCGACATAGAGGATATCGAAAAAATAGTACCAGGCTATTTTGAAATTCAAGAAAATTTTCATAGCAAGATAAACAAAGCTACACAATCTCTTATGCAAACTGATGCGTTTAAAAAAGCGGCAATAGTGGATGAACAGGGTGCACATTTTTTCCGGTATCTTCATCAATTCCTTGCTTTAGGTGCTCGCTTAACCAATTCCTCTTTGTCTAATGTATTCAAACCTTGTTTTTCGTGGAAATCCTGCACGCATAATGGCATGCAATGCATTAGTAACATTTGTTTTTTTCTCCGTATGTCCGTTGAAAAGCTCTATAAATACGGTAGGGATAATACATGCGTATGCCAACCCAAAAAACC
>Ga0207000_1145_pt2 | contig 17359 bp, 10 predicted proteins | sample Alteio_BWMinCont_90_FD_153498 | JGI IMG/M metagenome (GOLD analysis project Ga0207000, IMG submission 153498) | Enriched cells from forest soil in Barre Woods Harvard Forest LTER site, Petersham, Massachusetts, United States -... | ecosystem: Environmental > Terrestrial > Soil > Temperate forest >...
AAAGCTTCGATAACTTCCGGGTTGACCGCCACGAAAGCCTTCTTTAGTACTAGAGGGTCTTTTTCGACGATGAATCTGCAAAATACAAGAACCACGATTTTTCAAAGCCAAGCATTGCCAGGCCAGAGTCGCCTCGTCGGCTTGGCAGCTCTCGCGAACGCGCTCAATCTGAAGGCACCCGTAGGGAAGCCCTCCTGTGTTTCAGACAATCACATCAGTGGTAGCGTCCGGACGGAAGGACCTTGGCGGGTTCACGATAAGAGATACTGGCCTGGTGATACGTTCGACGATCATCTCGATTTTGCTCTTCGGAACGAGAACTTCGACCCTCTAGTACTAAAGAAGGCTTTCGTGGCGGTCAACCCGGAAGTTATCGAAGCTTTCGTCAAAGCCACGCCGAAAGGAATACCGGCTCGGCGTGCGTGGTATCTGTATGAGTTGCTGACCGGGAGTACACTAAATATCCCAGACGACCCGGGAGTTCCGGCGGTGGATCTTCTGGATTCCGAAACCTACTTCACAGGCAAACCAAGGCTCTCACGGCGCCACCGCGTGCGCGACAATCTTCTCGGGAGTGGCAACTATTGCCCGGTCATACGTCGGACGGAGCGGCTCAACAAATTCACGGAAAGCAGACTGGCAGAGAAAGCGGCTGAAATTCTGGGTCGTACAGGCGCCCATGTCATGACGCGCGCCGCGAGTTTCCTTCTGTTGGCGGACAGCCGCGCAAGTTTTGAAATCGAAGGGCAACGGCCTCCGCGAAACCGGCTGGAACGTTGGGGCAAAGCCGTGGTGCAAGCCGGGAAAAACAAACTCACCCTCGACGAAATCGTCCGGCTGCAAGGCGTTCTGATCAAAGATCAGCGGTTTGTGCATGTCGGCCTAAGACCGGATGATGTATTTCTCGGGGAGCGCGATCACAACCAAGACCCACTACCCGAATTCATCGGCGCGCGGCCGGAGGACTTGCCGGAATTGATGACGGGAATGCTCGAAGCTAATGATCGGATGAGTGTAGACGGTGTCGACGCAGTATTAGAAGCAGCAGCGACGGCGTTCGGCTTTGTATACATCCATCCTTTCCAGGATGGCAATAGAAGACTGCATCGCTGTCTGGTTCATCACGTTCTGGCAGAACGCAAATACACGCCGACAGGGGTCGTTTTCCCAGTCTCCTCGGTCATGTACGGCCGCATCGACGAATATCGTAAGACGCTCCAGGCGCACTCGGGACCGTTGATGAATTTCATCGAGTGGCGACCCACACCGCAGCACAATGTCGAGGTGCTTAACCACACAGAAGATTTGTACAGATATTTCGACGCTACCGAGGCGGCGGAGTTCCTCTATTCCTGTGTGGAACACACCGTCGAGTACGACCTGCCGCGCGAAATCGACTATCTTCGTCGTCACGACCAGGCACTGGGCCGCATCATGAATACCGTGGAGATGCCCGACCGCGTGGCGGAAAACCTCTTGATGTTCGTCCGTCAGAACAAGGGCACGCTGCCTAAGCGGCGCCGGACAGGTGAGTTCAAGAAACTGACTGACGCCGAGGTAAGTTTGCTTGAAGCCGTCGTCAACGATGCCTTCGACGATTTTGGAGATGGAGCATCGGACAAGATTCACGAAGCCGAGGAAGTACCGCAACGGCATGAACTAGAATTCCCTGAGCCTAACGAGCGATGGCTCTTTGATCGCGAAGTTGTGGTTTTTTGGGGCCAAGATCTCGACACCCGCGTGCGATGCGAAATCAGCCAGGAGGCGCTCGATGACAATTTCAAAGGTGACGGCAAAGACAAGGTGCAAGTGTTCCGCGCAAACAGAAAAGCGATTGAGGAATTCGCACGCAAGAAATATTTAGAAGGCCAGATGGAACCGGATGGATCGGTTCTTATTCGCACCCTAGATCTCCATCGCTAGGGCGCTCTCCAGATTGATCTCCATGTAGATAAAAGCAGCTGATTATTGCGTGTGCCGGATATATCGGCCCGGGACCAATTCCCGGCTTCCTCAACAATCTTTAGAGCACACCTTAATGCTGCTTCGCGATACTCAGAGACTATGCCAAGTGATTTGCGAGCCCCATCTCGCTTTGAGCAGCAATTTCGGGCCAAGCGCAACGGGTAACCCGGTCGCTCGGCATAGTCTGGGACACGGAATAGTGCACACTGTTTCGCATGATAAATAGTCGACACACACACGCAACGCTGCTCGGCGAAGTCGGAGAATTCACTGCGAAGCGCTGTAAACCGCAAAGGGTAGGCCACCGCCGAGAAATTCAGAAGCCGGCTTGGCGCATTAGGCGTATTCCACACGCGCGTGTGGGGCGGTCTTATCCTCTTATCCGGGTTCCAACTGAGGGCAGACGGGCTATTCCTTGCCACGACGCCGTAGTCTGTTAACGCTCGCGATTTGTTGGCGCGACAGCGCGGCTCGAAAAGGTGGATTTCCTGCACATCTCGCGATGGAGCCAGGCGCGGGCGGCCGTCCAGTCTCGTTGGACGGTGGCGGGAGCGATTTCCATGACCTGGGAAATTTCCTCGAGGGAGAGGCCAGCAAAGTAGCGGAGTTCCACGACCCGGCTCTGTCGCGGGTCTATTTTACCGAGATCCGTAAGGGCATCATCGAGGGCTATCACGTCCATGTCTTTTCGGCGGGACGCCACGATGGCATCCTCAAGTGTGACTTTCGGCATATTGGCGCCGCGTTTTGCGGCACCGTGGCGCCGGGCATAATCAACAAGAATCTGGCGCATGAGCTGGGCCGCGATGGCAAAGAAGTGGTTGCGGCTCTCCCACTGCGGGCTGCTCACGCTTCTGAAAATCCTGCGAGGGCCTAACAAATCAAAAGACATACAAACTGCTGTGGCGCCGACGATGGCGCTGGGGGCTGAATCTGGTTAGAATAAATGTGTGCAAAATTGGCGCGAGCGAGTCAGCGTAAACCCGGCCGTCTGCCACGGCCGAGCGTGTATCCGCGGAACACGTGTTTAGTGTCCGTGGTAGTGGATAACGTTGCGGCAGGTGTAGCGCGCAAAGAGATATTGCGGAGCTACCCGGCGCTGACAGACCCGGATGTCGATGCTGCATTGGCATACGCGGCCGAGTTGACCCGCGAGGGCACTGTGGATTTGCCGCTGGAAATCAAAACTTGAGTTTAAAATCGACGAAATCCTTCCAACAGAATACGCGCCGATCCTTCGCGAGGCCGGCTTTTGCTTAACCGCGACGTTTTGCGTGGCCAATGGTCACGCTCTCTTGCATCGGAACCGTGATTTCGATGCTTTTGAACAGATTTTAGGCCTGGCTGTGATTCATCCCTGACCGCCGATTCGTCGGCGCCGCACCTTGTGAATTGAGCTGGAAGCTCCTCTAGAAATTATGAAGCACATATTGCTGACCAATGATGATGGAATTCATGCGGAAGGGTTGCGCGTGCTGGCGGCGGCGCTCGAGGGATTTGCCACTGTGAGCATCGTGGCGCCTAGCCGGGAACAGAGCGGGGCGGCGCAGTCGCTCACGCTGCGGCAGCCGATTATTTGCCACTCGGTGGCGGAACGGGAATGGGCGGTGGATGGGACGCCGGCGGATTGCGTGATTGTGGCTTTGCATAAATTGTTGACGGAAAAGGTGGATTTGGTGATTTCGGGGATCAATCACGGGGCAAATTTGGGAGAGAACGCATATTACTCGGGGACCGTCGGAGCGGCGCGGGAGGCGGCTTTGCATCATATGCCGGCGGTGGCTATGTCGCTGTGTTCCAAGGGGGCGAAGGTGAGCTTTGCGGCGGCAGCGCGGGTGGCGCGGGCGGCGGCGGAATTAATTCTGAAGGAAGGATTGCCGGACCAGGTTCTGCTGAATGTGAATGTGCCGGAGCCGTGGAAGGGTGGCGTGAAGTTTACGCGGCAATCGAAAAAGATTACGCGGAATCAGTTGACCGAAGGGAAAGACCCGCGGGGCCGGATTTATTTTTGGTTGTATGAGCAGAAGATTGATCGGGATGTCGAGCCGGATACGGATTATGCGGCGATTTTTGCGGCGGCGGTGTCGGTGACGCCTTTACATCTGGATCCTACGGATACGAAATCGTTGAAGCAGCTTTCCCATTGGGGAAAAGCGCTGTCCGGCGCATTTCGAGAGTGAACGACCGGCGCGAAAATCCTTCTAAAGGGCGGAGGTAGGTTCCCAGAAACTAAATGTTCGGCGAGGGCGGGCTAGGGCCCGCCCCTGCAGTTGAGCGCAGCGGTTTTGCGTCAGTGGGTCGCGGTGGCGGCTGGGGCTACCAGTGGGACGTTGTTCTTGCGCATGGAGTCGTTCAGCCCGGGGAGATCCTTCGAGAGGATTTCGCGCCATTTTGCTAGCTGGGCCTCCAGACGTTGGTCCAGGTCGGCGAAGACGGCGACTTCGGCAGCGGTGGGGGCGGTGTCGGCGCTGTCGACTAAGACTTGCAAGTGGCCTAGCTTGCTGTTGAGCATGGTCGGGTAGTTTGCTTGATCTTCGCTGGATTTGGAATTCACCTGGACTAGTTCTTCTTCGATGGCGCTGATTTTCTTGCGCAAATCTGTGGAAGCGGTGACGAGGGGCTTGGCTTCGTCAGCAGAGCCGATGCGCTTCTCTAGCCCTTGCAGCTGCGTGCGCAGATCGCGGATGGCCACGACCGTTTTGTTCATTTGGTCCTGGCGCTGGCTCATTTTGAGCATCAAGTCGAATTGTTTGCGCAGATCTTCCGGTGAGGTCTGGACGCGGGGATCCATTTTCACTTCGAATTGGGCGGTTTGCGATTTTCCCGCGACGGTTAACCGCGCTTGATACTTGCCAGAGAGAACCAGTGGGCCAGCCGGTTCTCCAGCGTCATAAATCAAACCTGGGACTTTTGTGGGTTGTTCGTAGCGCAAATCCCAGACGAAAAGATTCAAGCCGGGTTTGACGGGGATGTGTTCGACCGGCACATCGCGTTCGCCTTCGTCGGGGACAGCGTCGGTTTTCTTTTCCTCGCTGGTGTAGGAACGGATGACTTTGCCATCGGCGTCGAGCAGTTCGAGCTTGACCGTCTCTTTGGGCACTTCCTTCAGGTAGTAATAAAGGATTGCGCCAGATGGCGGATTTTCGCCGATGGGATAGCGGCGCGGATTTACATGGCCTTCGCGCGTACGCACGGCGGTGTTGGGCGTGAAGAGATGCGCGTCTTCCAGAGCGATAGCCGCGCTGGTTTGGCGCAGGGGGCTGAGATCGTCGAGGAGCCAGAAGGAGCGGCCGTGCGTGGCGACCGTAAGAGCGTCATCGTGAATGACCATGTCGTGGATCGGCGTAACGGGGAGATTCAGCTGGAGAGGCTGCCAGTTTGCGCCGTCGTTGAAGGAAACCCAGATGCCGGTTTCGGTGCCGGCGTAGAGCAGGCCTTTGCGCTTGGGATCCTCGCGAACGGCATGAACATAAATATTCTCCGGGAGACCCGTCGTGATTTTTGTCCACGTTTTGCCGAAATCGCTGGTCTTGAAGATGTAGGGCTTGAAATTGTCCAGCTTGTGGGCGTCGACGGCAATGTAGGCGGTGGCCGCGTCGAAGGGCGAGGGCTCGATAAGGCTGATCATGGCCCACTCGGGTACATCTTTGGGCGTGACTTTGTCCCAGGTTTTGCCGCCATCGCGTGTCAATTGGACTAGTCCGTCGTCGGTGCCGGCCCAGAGTTCGCCTTCCTGCTTCGGAGACTCCGCAAGGCTGAAGATTACGTCGTAATATTCGACGGTGTACTGGTCTTTGGTGAGCGGGCCGCCGGAATCCTGTTGCTTGGATTTGTCGTTACGGGTGAGGTCGGGACTGATGGTGGCCCAGGTGCGGCCGGAATCGGCAGACCGAAAAACGTATTGCGCGGTGTGGTAGATGACGTCAGGATTGTGCGAGGAAATCACGATGGGCATGGTCCAGGTGTAACGGTATTTTTGCAGAGCGGCGGCATGGCCGTTAGGATCTTCGGGCCATTCTTCGATGCTTTGGGCTTGATTGATGCGGCGATCGAAGCGCGTGAGGATGGGGCCTTCGTCGTCGGCATAGATGATGTTCGAATCGCGCGGGTCCGGAACGACGTAGCCGCTTTCGCCGCCGCCGACGGCATCCCAATCGCCGGTGGCGATATAGCCGTGGTCGCTGCGAGTGCGAATGCCGATCGAAGAGTTGTCCTGCTGGGAACCATAGACGCGGTACTCGAAATCGTTGTCCGCCGAGACGTGGTAGAACTGCGCGGTGGGCTGGTTGTCCTGCGTGGACCAATTTTTGCCGCCGTCGACGCTGATGGTGGCGCCGCCGTCGTTGCCGTTGATCATGCGATTGGTGTTGCTGGGATCGATCCACAGGGCGTGATGATCGCCGTGAGGGGCGTTGAGGCGTGCAAAGGACTTGCCGCCGTCGGAGGAAGCGTAGAGACCGGTATTGGCGATGTATACGCCGCCTACATTTTTGGGATCGGCCCACACGTGGGTGAAATACCAGGCGCGTTGCGTGAAGCGATGGTCGTCGGTGACCAGCGTCCAGTTCATGCCCCCATCTTCGCTGCGGTACAGGCCGCCTTTTTTGGCTTCGATGAGAGCGTAAACGACATTCGAATCGGCGCCTGAGACCGCGACGCTGATACGGCCGAGCGTGCCTTCGGGCATGCCGTTACCTTCGATGCGCTTCCACGTTGTGCCATCGTCATTCGAACGATACAGGCCGTCCTTTTCGCCGCCGCTATTGAGGGTCCAAGGCGTGCGCCAGCCTTCCCACATCGCGGCAAACAGGACGTGGGGATTATGGGGGTCGAAAACCACTTCGACGCCGCCGGTGCGATCATCGAGGTAGAGAACTTTTTCCCAGGTTTTGCCGCCATCGCGGGTGCGGAAGATGCCGCGGTCCGGGTTGGGGCCGTAGGCGTGGCCGAGCGCAGCGACGAAGACGATGTCGGGGTTTGTGGGGTGGATGATGACGTCGCCGATGTGTCGGGTGTCTTGGAGTCCGACGTTCGTCCAGGTCTTGCCGGCGTCGGTGGATTTGTAGACGCCATCACCGAAAGAGATATTGCCGCGGATGCAGGCTTCGCCGGAGCCGGCGTAGAGTACGTTGGGATCGGAGTCCGCTACGGCAATGCTGCCGATGGAGGAGATACTTTGCTTGTCAAAGAGGGGATCCCAGGAGAGCCCGCCGTCCGTTGTTTTCCACACGCCGCCGCTGACCGCGCCGAAGTAATAGGTATAGGGCTGGCTGGGCACGCCTGCGACGGTAATGACGCGGCCGCCGCGGAAGGGACCAACAAGGCGCCACTTCATGGCGTTGTAAGTTTTGGGCTCGATTTGCTGGGCTCGGGCGACTTGACCAGCAGAGAAGATGAGGACAGAGGCACAGAGAAAGTAGAAGACGGGCTGGCGAAGCGATTTCACACGAACCTCCGAGATTAGTGAATGGAACGTTGCATGGTATCACTGGTGGCGGCGGAAACTACAGACACTCGTCGGACGGCGACTGGCTTTCGCTAGCATCCTTCTCCGCTGCGGGTTTTGCTTTTGTCTTATGACTCTTGGCCACTTCAAGTGGTAACCGCACTGCTATAAAGCCTATGTTTCGCTCGCCAAGTCGCTGTTCCCTGCCACCCCGCTCTGTAACTTCTCAACTAGTGCCGGAACAAAAGCTTCCGGCAGCCTGTGTTATTCTCAGCGTACGCAGATTACCCTCAATATACCGGACGACCTTGCTCGCCAAGTGGCTCCTGAAGGGAAGGACCCCGCGCGAGTGGTCCATGAGGAGCTTCTGCGACCGGCTGCGCCTGAGATCGTTCGGGCTTGGATCGGCGAGGCCCCCTGCTTGGCTCGAGATTCGTACTCCCGTCAACGCTCCAGACTCTTCCCTGACGAAGCTAGACCCAGGCGAACGGGACGCGATTATGCTTGCGGTGGAACTCCGCACTGACCAATTGATTGTTGACGACCGAGAAGCACGAAAACATGCCGAGGAACGGCGTATCCCCGTCATCGGGACGCTCGCGTATGGAGGAAGCTGCCACCCTCGGGCTGCTGGATCTGCGAATGTCTGTGGAACGTCTCCAAACCACCAGCTTCTATGTCGCTCCAGAAGTCCTAAGGAGTCTCCTAAACGACTAGGGCGGCAGCGATTTAATTGACTGGACACTCCGACGGAGACGTTTCGCCAAGAAGAGTCGACAGGCAGGAGTGCCTGTGCTACCAAGCGCAAATACGATAGGATGCCCTGGCGATGGTTTCTCTGAAAACGTATGACACGGCGATAATCGGGGCGGGTGTGTTTGGCGCTTGGAGCGCGTGGCACTTGGCGCGACGCGGGCAACGCGTGGTGCTGCTGGATGCGTATGGACCGTCGAACGCGCGGGCCAGTTCGGGCGGAGAGACGCGGATCATTCGAATGGGTTATGGATCGGATGAGATTTATACACGGTCGTCGCAACGGTCGCTGACGCAGTGGAAGAGTTTTTGCGTCGCGACCGGGCAACGGCTGTTTCACGAAACGGGAGTTCTGTGGCTGGCAGGCCAGGATGATTCGCGTGTGCGCCAGACCATGGCAACGCTGAAGCGGTGCGAGGTGCCGTTTGAAGAGATGGACAGGGCAACGCTCGAACGGCGTTATCCTCAGATTTCGTTTGAACAAGTGACGCTGGGATTTTTGGAGCCAAAGAGCGGCGCGTTGCTGGCGCGGCGAGCGGTTGCCGCGGTTGTCGAAGATGCCGTCAAACTAGGCGTGGAGTTTCGAATTGCACTGATGGAGACGCCGCACGGAACTGGGCGTGTGAACACCGTGAAGTGTAGCAACGGCGAAACGATTGCGGCGGGACAGTTTGTTTTTGCTTGTGGATCGTGGCTCGGCAAGATCTTTCCAGAGATTCTCGGGTCTCGAGTTTTCCCAACCCGGCAGGAAGTTTTCTTTTTTGGAGTTCCGCCAGGAGACGAGCGATTTGCGCCGCCGGCCTTGCCAACGTGGCTCTTTCAGGAGGACGAGTACTACGGAATGCCCGACCTGGAGGGCCGCGGTTTAAAGATTGCTCTCGATCATCATGGAGAGCGCGTCGATCCCGACACACAATCGCGCTTGCCGACGGCTGCGGAAGCGGAAATTGTGCAGAACTACGTCGGCCGCCGTTTTCCGGCGATGCGAAATGCGCCGGTGGTCGAGACGCGCGTCTGCCAGTACGAGAATACGTCGAACGGAGATTTTTTGATCGACCGACACCCGGAGATGGAGAACGTGTGGTTTGTTGGCGGCGGGTCGGGACACGGATTCAAACATGGCCCGGCAGTGGGCGAATACGTTGCGCGGCAGATTCTGGATAAGGCCACCCCTGAGCCGAGATATTCGCTGGTGACGAAGGAAACGGTGCAGAAGCGGGCCGTGTATTAAGGGGGAGCGCGCTCCCGAGAGAGCGGGCGCAAATCAGGTTTTTGGAGTGCGGCGGCGGGCGTTGAACGCGGCAATGCCGCGCTTTACGCGCCGGGCTTTTTCGGCGTAGAGGTCCTGGTCTGCTTCAGAAAGCAGATTTTCGATCCTCACGCCGTCCCCGCGGTAAATCGAAATGCCGATGCTCGCAGAGATCGGCGGTTTTTCCTCGTCCTCAGACATGACGATGCGAATACGATTTGCGACGCGCTGCGCCTCCGGGTCCAGCGACTCCGGCAAAACGAGAGCAAACTCATCGCCGCCGTAGCGCGCGGCGGTATCGATAGCGCGGCAATGAATGCGCAGGATGGCGGCGAGGCGGCAGAGGGCGCGGCTGCCGACTAGATGCCCGAAGCGATCGTTGATTTTTTTTAAACCGTCGAGATCGAGGAGCAGAACCGCGAAGGGCCTGCCGGTGCGGTCGGTGCGCTCGGTTTCATTTTCGAGGACGTCGAGGAGCCGGCGGTAATTGGCGAGGCCCGTGAGCGGGTCGCTGACGGCGAGATGGCGGACTTGTTCGAAGAGGCGCGCGTTATCGAGGACCGCGCCGCCGAGAGCGAGGGCGTAACTGCTCACCGTAAGGACTTGGGCGAGCACGAAGGGCGCGTCGAGGATGCGCTCCGATTGGCACGCGGCGATCTGTGCGGCGCAATTCATCCAGGCGGCGGCATAGATGGTGCGGTCGAAAGCAGAGTCCTCGGACTCAAGGCGGCGGCGATACCAAATCACGGCCGCTAGAAAAATTATGGCGGGGAGAACTTGCTGCGGGTTAGGCACGAAAGAGCCGGGATGGCTGGAGACTTCCGGGGGAAGGCGGCGAAGAGAGGCGGTAATCAGATACGTGAAGCCCACCACCGACAATAAGGCTCCGGTGATTTCCGTTTTGGTGTGTCGCGAACGCGGGATAAAGCGTTCCGCGAGAAGTGCAACCAGGAGCAGGACCGCCAAAGTCATGCGGCTGAGCCACCAAGCGACGGGCGCCCAAGTGGCTCGCGTGGGATCTTGCGAAAATTGAAAGAAAAGAACGCTGGAGGCCGAGAGTACGGCACCAGAAAGAAGATAGCCACCGCCGAGTATCAGGGCGATGCGGTCCTGGGTGCCCTGGAAGCGGACGAGAGCCAGCGCGGAGAAAACGAAGGCCAGCAGCGCGGTGATGATCTGGAGATAGCCTTGGAGAACGGGATCGGATCCGAGAGAAAAAGAGCGCAGCCAGCGGGCGGCCAAAAACGCGAGCAGAAAGCCCATGACGTGCCACAAGACGACTTTTGTGGGACTGCGAGCGGTCATGCCATTGTCCTCGTCCATACCGGCGACCCTAGACTGGGACGACGTGCTACTCAATTAGACTACGTACCAGGGGGGTTAGTTGCAGATAAAGTGAGAGAACTTTAACCAAGAGACACTGGACTGTGGAAATTTTTCTTACTGTACGGAAGGACAGGTGGAATCGACGGAGATGTCCTGGGACGCGACGCGACTGAGGACCGCGGAGACCGCGAAAGTTTCGGCTTGCGTAAACCAGGAAGTTCTTAGAAAATGCCTTTATTCAAACGATTCAATTACACTTGCGGCAAGAACTTCCGCTGAATACGGGCGAATGCCGTTCGGCCCAGGCCGGCTGCGCGAAAGGAACCAGGCAGGCGAGTGAAAAAAACTAAGCGAAGAGTTTTGAAGGAGAAGGCTCCTCGGGCGCGCGGTGGGCCCTCGACATCGCGGGTTGCGGGACAGGGACGGGAGACGTTCGAAGAAATTCTGTCGCAGCCGGCGACCTGGACGGAAACGGCGCGGCGATTCGAGCAAAACACCGAGCTGCTCAAGATTTCTCAAATATTGTCTCTAGAAGAGCCCTGCTTGTTTGTCGCCTGCGGGTCGAGCTATTACCTTGCGCGTACGATCGCAGCGCAGTGGACGAAACTTCTTCAGGTGAGGTGCAGCGCGGCACCGGCGTCAGAGTTGCTTTTCGCGCCGCACGAAGTGATGCAGCGGACTGGGGCGCGGCAGGTCGTGCTTGTTTCGCGCTCGGGGAAAACGACGGAAGTTTTGCGCGCGGCGGCATGGTTGAAGGCGAACACGGCGGTGCGTACGCTGGGCGTGACGTGCAGTGAAGACAGCGCGCTGGAACAAACGTGCACACACATGCTGAAACTGCCGTGGGCCGACGAGAAGAGCATGGTGATGACGCGGTCGTTTACGTCGATCCTGCTGCTCTTCCAGAGGCTGGGCGCGAAACTAGCGAGCGACGACGCGCTTGCAACTGCGCTGGAAGCGCTTCCGGAGAAGACCGGCGCTTGGCTGGCCGCGAATGCTGATAAGATTCGGGCGTTCGGAACGAAGCGGCGATTCGCGGATTTTGTGTTTCTGGGGCAAGGCCCGCATTACTGGCTGGCGCAGGAGGCCGCGTTGAAACTTACGGAGATGTCTTCTTCGTATGCGCAGGCGTATCACACACTGGAATTTCGTCACGGGCCAAAATCGATCGCTAGCAAGGATACATTGATTACGTTTCTTCTTTCCGATGCCGCGGCGGAAGAGGAAAGCCTGCTCGTCGGGGAGCTGAAGAAATTGGGAGCCGCAACCTTTGTGGTGGCGAATCGCGCGACGCCGGCGTTGCGCCGCGATAGCGATTTGCTGATCGAGCTGGGCCTGGGTGAACCGGAGTATGCGCGACTGGCGTTGACGGCGATTCCACCGCAACTGCTGGGACTGGCGGTTGGCCTACGCAAGGGACTGAATCCTGACGTGCCGAAGAACTTGACGCGCGCGGTGGTGCTTGCTTCACAAAATGTCTCGCCCGCGAAAAGGAGAAGCGCTTGAGCGACGAAGCTGGCGGAGGCGTGCCGCGGCTGCGGCGCACGCTCAAGCTGTCGGACCTGATTTTCTACGGAATCGTTCTCATCCAGCCGATCGCCCCCATTCCGCTCTACGGCGTGGCGCAGAAACTTTCGGACGGCCACTTTGTCACGATCATTCTGATCGCGGGGTTTGCCATGCTGATCACTGCCGTCAGCTACGGGCGCATGGCCGCGCTCTATCCCACGGCTGGGTCGGCTTACACATACGTTGGCAAGGGACTGAACCCGCATCTTGGATTCCTGGCCGGATGGGCAATGATCCTCGATTATCTGCTGCAGCCGCTGATCAATACCGTGTGGATCTCGACGGCACTGCACGAACGCGCCGCATACTTCCACATTCCGCAGCTTCCTTTTATCGTCTGGGCCCTAATCATCACCGGAGTTATGACGGCGTTGAATCTGCGTGGAGTGAAAGCTTCCGCGAACGCCAACAAGTTTCTGTTAGCAGGCATGACGGTGGTCGTAGTGTTCTTTTTTGTGCTTGCGGTTCGCTTCCTGTATGCCGGGCAAGGATGGGCGGGCCTTTTCTCGATTCAGCCGCTCTACGATCCGAAAACGTTTGATGCTCACAAGATTCTCACCGCGACTTCGTTTGCGGCTCTCACTTACATCGGCTTTGACGGGGTCACAACACTCGCCGAGGACGTCGAGAACCCCAAGCGCAACGTTTTGCTGGCCGTGGTGCTGACCTGCGTCTTTGCCGGCGTCTTCAGTGGACTCGAGGCGTACCTTGGCGCGCGGGTGTGGCCGGACTGGCGATCGTTTCCAAATCTTGAAACCGCGTTTATGGATATTTGCACACGCGCCGGCGGACTAGTCCTTTCCTGGTCCATGGCTCTCGTCCTGATCGTGGCTGCCTTCGGCAGCGGCCTGACGGGCACGCTCGGCGCAGCGCGGTTGCTCTTCGGAATGGGCCGCGATGGCGTCCTGCCAAAGAAGTTCTTCGGACAACTAACGCCTGGAACGAGTACGCCGACCAATAACATCCTGTTGATTGGCGGAATCTCGTTTATTGGCTCTGTGATGCTGAATTACATTGGCAGCGCCTATGAGCACGCAGGAGAATTGCTCAACTTCGGCGCCTTCCTCGCGTTTATGGGAGTGAATTTCGCGTGCTTCTGGCAATTTTCCATGAGGCGGCAGCAGGGGGCTCCGATGAACTTTGTACGAGACGCATTCCTGCCGCTGCTTGGATTTATTTTCTGCGCACTCATCTGGGTGAATCTGAATATCATCGCGAAAACAGTGGGCGGTATCTGGTTCGTCATCGGCCTCCTCTACGTCGGCTACAAGACAAACTGGTTCCGCTCGGCTCCAGTAATGATCGATTTCAGGGAGTCATAACCCAGATCCGGCCTGCACCTGTGTGGCGCGCGGGCATTGCTTTCGGCGCGTGGACGACGAAGTGGTTTCGCAAACCGTTGTCGTTTGATATTCCGGCGGAGTAGGCCGCGCGGGCACACCGTTCTCTTACTGAAAATCGACGAACTCTGGCAGAATGATGGCAACCCTAGAGGTCTCCACTTGAAGCGCGCAAGCGGCAAGAATCAGATGGTGACGATGCGGGATGTCGCCGAAGACAGCGGCTTTTCGCCCGCCACCGTCTCGATCGTATTGAATAACGCGCCGCTGGCCCGCTACATCGCTCCCGCCACCAAAAAGCGCATTGAGGAAGTGGCCAAGAAACTCGGTTACCGCCCGAATGCCATGGCGCGGTTTCTTCGCAGCAAGCGCAGCCACACGGTGGGCCTGGTGTTCTTCGACATCACCGATCCTTTCTGTACACCGGTCTTGCGCGGGATTGAAAATGCCCTCTATCAATCGTCGTACGTGCCGATTTTTGCCGATGCACACAACCAGCGCAGTCGTTTCGAGCGCTACCTCGAAATGCTGCTGGAGCATCACGTGGAAGCGTTGATTGTGGTGGCCAATTGGCTGGTCGTGGACATTCACGTCCTGGCCGACCTGAGCAAACGCAACATTCCCGCGGCCACCATCGGATGGGAACTGCCCGGCGACACGGTAAGCTCCGTGATGGTGGATAACGAGACGGGCGGACGCATGGCGCTCGAGCACCTGCACCAGCTGGGTCATCGCAAGATTGCTTTCATTCGCGGACCGAAAATGCTCATCGACAGCGCGCCGCGGTGGCGCGGCGTGCAGAAATTTGCTCACGCCGCGGACCTGGAGATCGATCCAGCCCTCGTGCTGCAGCTGACGGATTCGTTTGATCCCAACTCCGGGTTCGAAGGCGGCCAGCGGCTCACCGAGGAGTTGCTACAGAAAAAGAAAAAGTTTACGGCGCTGATGGCTTTTGATGACTTGACGGCGCTGGGCGCCATTCGCGCTCTGACGAAAGCGGGAGTTAAAGTGCCGGAACAGTGTTCTGTGACGGGGTTTGACGACGTGGCGTTATCAGCTTTGAGCGCGCCTTCGTTGACAACGGTGCGCCAGCCGCTCGAAGCCATGGGAACGAATGCTGTCAATATCGTGATGGAAGGAGTCAAGGCCGGGCTGGAGAAGCGCGAGTGGAACAGCGTGCGTCAAAAGATGAATCCGGAGCTTGTCATTCGAGAGTCCACGCGCACGGTTTTTCACAGCAGTTCCGACGATTGAGACACACTTTTTTCCCCGAAGCTAGCCGGACCAACCGGCGCGGCAACGTATTCCGCTGCTGTTCGACTTACAAGAGACCATCTCATTGAACTTGGGTTGGCGCGACATTGAAACCGTCGACCGCCAGAACGGGCTTCGCCGCGCCCAGGTCGCGCTTTCTCACATGCACGGTGATGTCGCGTTTCTCGCCGGGGAGCAGCGAGATGTAGTTGTCATCGAAGAAGACCGGCAGAACTTCCGCGCCGTCTTGGCCCTTGAGCAGGCGGAGACGCACGAGAAACGCCAGCCCGGAGCCGGTGTTTTCGACCCTAACGCGTCGGGCGGTTTCCTCACCTCGATCGGAGACGGTCATTGAGGTATGCACCGAGGCTTTCGGAAGATCCTCGAGAGCAACAAAGTCGGCATATTCTGAGAGAGGGGTGTAATACCACTCCGTCTTGCTGAAATCGGGCACATCTGGCTTTGTCGAGAGCCAATAGAAATTGCGGCTGAGCAATTCGCCGGAGGAAGAGAACAGTTGAAGGTTTAGAAAGTACGTGGAACTGATGCCTGGGGGCTCGTCCACCTTGAAGGATTTTGTGACGGCGTCCGCCGCAACGTCCGAAACCTCTTCGTGGGAGAAATGCTCTTTCATCGAGGTGTCGTAAATCTTGGCGACCACTTTCAATCCCTTGAAGGCTTCCTGCTTCCCGTTGACAATCGCGACGGTGCGGTCGTCATAGGAAAACTGTACATGAACGAGCTCGAGAGCTTTCTTCGAACCGAAATATCCTCCAGCCGGGCGCAGGTCGTAATCATAGAGATGCCAGATTAGTCCCGGCCACGCGTTGTTCAGCATCCACTGAATGATGCCGGTGGATTTGTACTTGTTGCGGCCATAGGCTTCGAACATCGCGCGCTGGCCTTCGTAGGTCATGGCCTGCGACTTCCAGGCCAGGTCGGCGACATCTTTCGCAGTACCGTAGCGTTTTTCCAAAGCGTTCGTAAAGACCTTGATGTTTTTGAATTTTCCCCCGCCGGCGTGGAAATCCCAGAATTCATTGACGGGCCAGAGCTTGTCGGGCGGAAACATGGATTTCAATTCTTCGAGCGGCGGAACGGCCGGACCGGGGCTGCGAAAGATGTCGCCGACCTGGCCTGGAAGTCGCAGGCCATGACCTACGAAGGCCAGCCAGTAGTTCGAGGAAACGTACTCATACGGACCGGACATTTTCACGCCGCTGTCTTCGGTGGCTTCGGTCTTTTTTGCCGTCGCGGAAGAAATGACCGGCTTCCCCCAGTTGTTTTCTTTTTCCACATCCAGGTAAGCGCGCTCGCGATCGGGAGGCGGCGGATTATCGCTGCCGTTCAGCCAAACGAGCACGCTCGGATGCGCACGCAAACGCAGGATTTGATCGCGGAGTGAATCCACGGAAACGCGGCGATTCTCCTCTCCCCACTTGCCCCATTTTTCCCAGGCATCGCAGCAGCACCATCCAGCCATGACCAGAATGCCATCGCGATCGGCGCGCTCCATGAAGGTTTCGTCTTCGAGCTTGCCTTCGAGGCGGATAGTGTTGAGGCCCATCTCCTTCACGTAGCGGAATTCCGCCTCCCGGCGCGACTGGTCGATGCGCAGCATCATGTCCGGCGCCCAACCTCCGCCGCGCACAAGCACGGGCTTGCCGTTTACTTTGAACAGGCGGGAGCCTTCCGGAGTCAATTCGGAATCGGTTTCGACAATTCCGAAGGCGATGGTTTGCTTGTCGGATGGCGAACCTTTATCGGGAACAAATTCCAGCGTGAGCTTATGAAGATAGGGCTCGCCCATCTGATACGGCCACCAGAGGCGGGGTTTCTCGAAGTTCAGCGAAGCAGCGGAATCCGGCGTTATCGCGATGGCCCGGCGTTCGCCTGCTTTCAGTTCGATGCTCTCTCGAAACTCAATAGGCGCGGCGGCGCCAAGAATTCTCCCGCGCAACGTTCCCTTTACGGGTGTGCTCGAAACGTTTTGCAGTTCGGCACGCACGGTCAAGTGCGCTTTGTCGGTCGCCGGGAGATCGAGTTTCGTTTCAACTGCGGTATGTCGCACGGCAACTGGCCCGCTCGCCGACAGAACCACTTCCTGCCAAAGCCCCATGTCCTTGTCCGGCGGCGTGGGATTCCAATCCACCCAGGTGATTCCCAACTCATTGGCATGCGGGGCGGAGACTGCCACGGCCACCACATTCTTGGCCCCAACTTTGACGAACGGCGTTACATCAAACTCATAGCGGCGAAACGCGCCAACCACTTGGTCCGAGCCCGCTACTTTTCGCCCGTTGATCCAGATGTCTGCGCGGTAGTTGATTCCCCGAAACTCCATCCAAACCGTCTTCCCGCTAAATTGTGCGGGGACTTCGAACTCCTTGCGATACCACCAGGGACGGGCGAAAGGACTATTCTCTGACATTTCCTGGTTGGCGAACTCCGATCCAA
>Ga0207000_1196_pt1 | contig 17348 bp, 14 predicted proteins | sample Alteio_BWMinCont_90_FD_153498 | JGI IMG/M metagenome (GOLD analysis project Ga0207000, IMG submission 153498) | Enriched cells from forest soil in Barre Woods Harvard Forest LTER site, Petersham, Massachusetts, United States -... | ecosystem: Environmental > Terrestrial > Soil > Temperate forest >...
AAAAGCATACATAGGCCGATTGCTACTTGCAGCAGCAGTTTGTGTAGCAGTAGTGCATCAATTTGTAGCAAAAGAGGGCATTAAAAAAGAGCATGTATCAAGAATATCAGCTCCAGCACTGACAAAAGTCAACATATACAACCCAGCCCATGCAGGAACCGTTGGTCACGCGCTCCCTGTCACCTTTGAAAGCGTTAAAAGTAGCGACAGAGCACTCGATACAACTAAATATTGGCCAGAGGTTGGCGACAGCTTGATCGCCTACGGACCAACGAGCGCCAATAAAAGCGGTGTCACGTGCATTACAGAATTTTCCCGTTGGACCGGCGTCGCGCCACACACGGACTATGAATTTACCCAGGTGGTAGATCTGCCAGAGCTTGGACCAGTATTGCATCTCAAGCAAAAGATGCATGCAACTGCGACAAATACGCAGGCATGGGTCGGAGTTGCGGCTCCAGCACTACAACTTGAAGCTCAATTCTTTTCCGATGATCAGTGGCATCAGATTAAAATTCCACGCATTGGCAGCAAAGGTGAGCTGTTAGGCGAATACAAAGTCACCTTTTGCCTGTATCATTGGAACAGCCTTTCATATCAACTTGGCAGGATGTCAAAGTTTGCCATGGCATGTAATGCTGGTGGTTTTAATCAAGATGCTTCAGGTTCGCCGTTTTCAAATACCTTTTCAGCATTTGGGTCGGCAGTTCTTGGATGCGGGGTCGGCAGTGTGGTGGCGATGGAGGAGGAGTCTGACGAGGAGGAAGAGGAAGAACAACAGATGCTAGGCATTGTTGCGGCACAAAAGAGGGCAAAAAAAATTACGAAAACATTGAATAGGATCGACAAGTCTTTATCCTTTCAATTAGGTGATAAGGATGACGTTAAAGGAAGCTATAAGTGGATGCAGGAGAGACGTCAAGACCTAGAGGAAGCTACAATCAAAGCAAACGAAACAAAGCAACAAATACAAGAATTGCAGGGGCAATATGATACATTAAGCGATTTAACAGAAAAAGAGCGTGCATTAAAAAATTTATCTAACAAAAGAAAAGAATTTTTAGATCAAAGAAAATTGCAATTGTCAATGGTGGGAAGCCTGCAGAACGCTGAGGATGTGTTTATAGGTAAGACCCTTTTTGAACAAGTCAAAGGCCTGAATGATATAAATCGTTTGGCTGATAGGATGCCTATTGAGTGTAGCAAACCGATTAAAGAAACGGTTACAAAGATTAGAGGTCTTGAGCAAGATTTGATCAATGATGTAAGTAAATTCCACCAGCATTATAAAAACCTTGCTCAAACAAGCATGAATCTGACTACTCTCAAATATAAGGGAGATGAGGATGTCAACGTTTTTATAACAAAAATCCAGCGAGATAGTTTTGCTGATCTCAACCAAGCAATAAAGGGTGATGCTTTATTCGAACAAGATATACAAAACAAGCTAGAGCATGCACTAGCAAGAGAACGTGACGCCACACCAAAGCCAATCGAAGAACAGGTTAGCTCGCCACAAGATCCAAAACAAACAAGCAACGTTCACCCTGACTACAACCGCTATGCAAAGCAAGCTGCAGATAGACAACTTTTACGGAATTTTCACAAGGCAAAAGAAGAGATTTTGGGCAATAATAATCCCAATAAGCTTGATGAATTAGATGCTTTAAAGTCTGCTATAGCGACTGCAAAAATGGAGGCAGATGATTTTCATCTAAAAGAATTCGATACACTTATGGACGAAATAGGCTTGCTAGAACGCAATGTAGAACGTAATCAAAAAATAAAACGTACTGCCCAAATCACCGCAGCCGTTATCGGCATCGTCATCCTAACTGCAACCGCCGCTGCGGTCTTGACCAGGGGAATGCCAACTCCTTATGCAAATATTGCCTATAAAATTGAGTACCAAGAAAACGAACAACCTGAGTCGCAGGTTAGAGCAGTACGTTCAGAGTTGTGACGATCAAATTCAAACTCGTCTTCTTTGCCACATAGATCATTGAATTCGTAAAGGTGATGTCAGAAAAACTACGAACTTTGCATCAGATATAATTCTACAAATTCCAAGAGTTCGCCATCCAGAATCTTTTCTGGTTGTGGCGATTCATAGTCTGTTCGATGATCTTTTACCATTTTATACGGATGTAGAACGTAGGAGCGAATTTGCGAACCCCATTCAGCTTTACTTTTTGTTATATTTGAACTCAAATAGGCTTCGCGCTCCTCTTGCTGTTTTTGCGCAAGCTTCGCGCGCAACATCTTCAGTGCTGTTTCTTTGTTTTGAGTTTGTGAACGTTCATTTTGGCATTGAACAACAATATTAGTTGGCAGATGCGTAATGCGTACGGCAGAATCTGTTTTATTTACATGTTGACCGCCAGCGCCACTAGATCGATACGTATCAATACGTAATTCCTTTGGATCTATAGTAATAGCCTGCGCGTCCTGAATTTCTGGAGTGACTGTAACGCCTGAAAATGAGGTATGACGACGCTTGTTAGAGTCAAATGGCGAAATTCTAACCAACCTATGCACGCCATGCTCGCTTCTGAACAAGCCATATGCATTGTCTCCTTTTACAAAAAGAGTTGCTGATTTTATGCCAGCTTCCTCTCCCGGGGTTATATCAATAATCGATGCGTTGAGTTTTTCACGTTCACAAAAACGTATATACATGCGCAACAGCATATTTGCCCAATCTTGAGATTCAGTGCCACCTGCGCCGGCATTAATGCTTACAAAGCAATTAGAAAAATCATGTTCGCCTGTCATCAAAAGAGTAATTTTAAATTCACCCAGTTGTTTTTTGAACTCACGAATTTCTAACATGAGCTTTTCAAGCTCTTTTTCGTCGTGTGAAAATAATACAACCATTTCATGAAGTTCTTCTTGCATTTTGACGAGATGCATTAGGCGGTCTCGTTGAGCCCGTATAGCTTGTAATTCTTTTAAAATAGATGCCTGATTTGGCTTTTGCCAGAACTGTTCGTCTTCCGTCTGTGCGGCAAGAGCTTTATAATGCTCTTCTTTTTGATTAGAAAGCCAAAATGCATTTAAAAGCTTTGTAGTTTCATCAGTAATTTTTAACTGTTCTTTGAGTTCGTCTAAAAGCATATAGTTTTTCTGGTTAATTACAGACGTTGTGTATTATGTAAAGAATCTGTGTAGGTTTGTCAAAACAAAATTGAATGTTTCAATATTAAGATTACAAGCATAATTTTAATACAGAAGTCATTTAAAAGCGAGAGTAACAGAAACTATTAATCAAGCAAGCGTTAGTTTGTTTATGGAATAGTTGTTGGCGAGATTGTGTCATCCATGTGATATTTTTTACTGACAGCTTCATGTGCGCGTTTTATAACTTGGCGAATCAAGCGTCTGGTTGCTCCCCATATTTCTATAAGTTCCATTTTAGTAAATAGTATTTTTCTCTCTTGTAAACAATGTTCAGCTTCACCTGGTTGTTTGTTGGCAGTAATGCCTTCTGCGTCATATAAGATATGGCTGACTATGTCAGAAAATATAAGATTTCCTATATGAATTCCGCCGGTCTCATAATCATCAGATGAGCGGACTACAGCCAGGATCCAATTTTTTGATACATAAAAACACTCTTGTCTGCTTAGGTGTTTTGCAAAAAGAAGCTTCCATGGAGCAAACGGGTGTTGCCATGGATGATGAATCGGACTTGAAGAAGCGCTATTGCCTGCTATTAAAGGCTTTGCGGCGCCATATTGTTGAATGCAGTCTTTTAAAGACAAGTTTACCGCATCAAGATTTGTTTTTGAAATTAACTTTTTAAAAATCATTTTAGCCTTCTTGGCTTTTTTTGCTTGAATGATTTCAATTTGATCACTAGCATTTGCATCAGTTCTATATTTCTTAGACATAAGATAGTTAAGAAACAGTCCTATTGTTGATTTATTTGATGGTTGCGTATTGGAGCTCGCTAGTGTTGCATTTTTATCTATCAAAAAATCAAGAATATCTAAGTGGCCGTGTTTGGCGGCAAGACACGCGGCATTGTATCTTGCTTGATTTGTCTCGTTAATATGTGCCCCATTTTTGCATAACAACTTTACTGATTCAAGTGAGCCTACAGCGCTTCTAGAGCAGGCCCATAACAAAGGACTATTGCCATTTATGTCAGTAGAATTCACGCTGTTTTTGTTTAGGCTTATTAAAAAGCTCACAATGTCGACATGTCCATTATGCACTGCGTGGTACAGTGGTATACGTAAGTCATTATTACGTGCTTGATCATTAGCGTTCCTGTAACATAAGGCCTTCACTACACCAACTGATGCACAAGCATCAGAAAAGCAGGCAAGGTGCAATGGAGTCTCGTTATTTTTTGCACGTACGTCGACTTTAAGGCCTCCCTTATCAAGAAAGAAATGTACTATGTTTACATTGCCCGCATAAGCTGCATAATGCAATGGCGTGAGCGTATTAAGATCTAACAATATGGGGTAATAAACCTTCGGGTATAAATACTTAACAATGTCTAATGCTTCTGTTGGTTTATTAATGGAAGCCGCAGTGTGTAATAAGCTTTCCCATTTGCTGTTGCTAATGTTTGGATTTAAGTTCCGTTGATCTATAAAGAATGCCAATAGGTCTAGTCTATTATTTATGATAGCAGTATGAGCAGCAGTAGAGCCACAAGCATCTTTTTCCCACAACTTTGTTGTGTGTTCAGATAAGGATTTGATTAAACTAATTGGGCATCCAATGTGTATGGCAAAATGAAATAATGTTGGATTTGATTCCCTTGATCTATTTGGCAATTTGCCAATGGCTATCTGACGTTCCTCTGTGTCTAATGTTTCCAATGTGGCGCTCGGATTAGCACCTAAATTAATCCATTTATGAGCGGTTTCATACTCACCCGCGCACATTGAAAGAGCTAATACATTATTTAATCTGCTACCGCTATGAGTGGCTCTACTAAGTAGCTGATCTTCGCATTCAGTGGTACAGGCTGACAGCATAGTGCTGTTTAGAGCAGCTATAGAAAAAATAATACAGGATAATGCATATAAAACATACACATAATAGGATAGCCTTTTCATTGCTCTATCAACCTTAAAATAACGATTGAACTGCGGACACAATTGCCCTCATGTCTATTTGACAATGAGCTCGCTGTTCTTGAGCCGTTGCCGACCCAGGAATAGACCTTACGGCGCAATGCCGAATTTTCATGTTTGCAACTAACGGTTGCATAGCCATCGTGATAGCCTCTCCCAACCCACCTTGTGGATAGTGATCTTCAACCAAAACGAGTTTACTGTCTGACTGACGCACCACACGTTCAATTGTTTGCGCATCGATAGGCTTTATTGAATATGCATCAATAACAGAAACGGTAATATTGTTTAATGCAAGGTGTTCATATGCTTTTAAGGCTTCGAACAAAGTGATTCCTGCCGAAATAATACATGCGCTGTCATGAGTGCTTGACTTTAGAACTTTGCATCCACCGATACTAAATTGCTCATCAGATCCATATAGAATGGGAGTTGGTTCACGGGTCAACCTTAAATAGCTTATTCCGCTATTATATTTGTACATCGCCCATACAAGTTGTTGTGTGCAGATTGCATCAGCCGGGTAGAGCACAACGGAATTATGCAGCGAACGCATCATAGCAATATCTTCTAATGCCATTTGCGAAGGCCCATCTTCACCTACTGAAGCGCCAGCATGGGATCCAACAACGCGTAGCGCAGCTCCAGTGATACTAGCCATCCGAAGTTGGTCATGAGCACGCGTTAAAAATGAGCCGAATGTTGCAACAAAAGGTATTTTTTTACACGCCCAAAGGCCGGTAGCAATGCTAACCATGGCTTGCTCTGCAATAAAACATTCTACAAATTGCTCAGGTCTTTTTTCCTCAACATTTTGCGTAAAAGTTGAATTTTTTACATCACCATCACACGTTACAATGCGTACATCGTCAATGGCAGCCAGAGTGGCTCCAAACGCTTTTCTAGTTGCTATTGGATTGTCTTGATATTGTAAGGCGACTTTTGGGCTAGCAGTAGGCAAGTTACCTGTATTATTTGGCACAATAGGTGTGTCTGGAAGCCAATTTTCAAATGTTGACGTGTCAAACAGAGTTGCTGCGCTAAAACGTCTTGCAAGTTCATCAAGCAGTCCAGGCAGCTCTGTTTGACTAAATGGCTTACCATGAAACCCTTGTTTTCCTTCTACATGTTTTATGCCATATCCCTTGATTGTATTGGCAATAATAACAGATGGCTTGTCGGTTATAGCACGTATGGCATTAAATGTTGCAATAATCTCTGGGACGTTGTGTCCATCAACAATGGAGACGTGCCAACCAAATGATTCAAAAATACCGGCATAGCGTCTTACGTTATGGCCATATAAGGAGGTGGTGCTTTGTCCGAGTTGATTGCAGTCAACAATAGCAGTCAAATTTGCCAAGGCGTAATGGGCAGCGAGCGCTGCTGCTTCCCATACAGATCCTTCTGTAAGCTCGGCATCTCCCATCAGTACGTATGTTTTAAATGTTAGGGCATCACGATCGGCGCTAATACCCATACCAACACCATTTGCTAGCCCCATGCCAAGAGAACCTGTGGCAACAAGTACCGGGGCAAAGGATGGCGTAGGATGGCCTTCCAGAGGACTTGCAAATGTGCGGTATTTCAAAAGCTCTTGTTCGTCAATAAAACCAAGCTCTTTCCACGCAGCATAAAGCACTGGTGCTGCGTGGCCTTTTGACAGAATAAATTTGTCATTGTACTGATTACGTGGGTCTTTGCAAAGATATTTCATAACATGGAAAAACAAAACGGCAACAAGATCGGCCGCGCTAAGGCAGCTTGTTGGATGACCTGACCCGGCCTGAGAGGTCATAATAAGCGACCAGCGTCTTAATTGGTATGCTTTATACTCAATAAACTGCTGTTGATTGCGCATCAATGCCCTGTTTTTAGCTACATTCTAGAATCTTTAGTATGCATTCTATGTCAGTGCCGTAAATGAGAGCAAGATATATATTTTTAAAACCTTATATATTGTTTACTAGATATTCTAATTTTTTTTTGGCAGAATTTGCATCAAGAGGACAGTGTATGTAATTATCACTCAGGTGATCATCTTGAAAAAGGAGTGGCGATGGAGCGTTTTAATAGAATTACCTTAGTATTGGCATTATTGAGTACCGTTTTTGCAAATAATACGATGCAAGGCATGGACGATAATGAAAATGACGATGAAATGTTAAAGAAAAAAGTACATTTAGATGAAAAAAGTGACCACGACGTTCATCACAAAGAGCATCACCACTCAAAACATCAATATTCCTTAAAAAAAACAGACCTTAAAAAACAGCTAAAAAAGTCAGAAGAGGGCGTGTTGCTTTTGGCAAGTTTAAGCGTCGAAAAGGATAACGAATTAAAGCTATGTACCGAAGAGCTCAAACAAAAAACTGCCCAGCTGGATATTTTACAAGCTCAGATTAACTCAACAAATCAAACAAGTTCAAATATGACAAATCAATATGATCTTATTAACAATCAGTTACAAAATGCCTTAAAGGTCAAGGCTTATTTATCGGTTTGTTGTGCGTTTTTGGCGGCTTTAACAGCAGGAAGTTATTTTTATATTTGGTTTAAAAATGTAGAAGATCAACAAGAGCAAGAGTCGTTGGAGATTGATGATCAGACAGAATCTGACGGTGACCAAGTGGTGGTCCTAGAAAATGATACGTTGCCTAGCGAGCAAGTTATCATTTCAATAGCAGCAGTCACGGTGACGGATGTTGTTGAAATGTTGCCCAAAGAGGAGTTGTTACAAGAATCAGCCGACCAAACAAAAGTCAACGAAGAACCTGTTCTACAGAACTTGCAAGAGCAAATAACAGATGCGCCGATCCTGAACGAGCTGGCCGACAATGGCGCAACGATCGATCAACAAATTGATGAAGCACACGCCCCAGAGATGGCAATCTAGTCATTCTTTGGCTTTTTTGATTCTTTGCGGCGCCAATTATCGCCATGAGCTGAACTCATCAGTTTATATACAAACTCAGCTCCTTGCGACATCTTGTGTTTAGTAGAGTTCATTACTTTTTGCCAATTTTGTCTCGCTTGGGATTTAAGATTATCAAATATTCTTTTCATTGCCACTCTCCTTTTTTGTAATGGATATTCTTCTTTAATTGCTTTATATAAGCCAAATTATCACAATCGACCATCTTTTAACGGGCGGTTAACTTTATAATACCATAACAGATAGCCATTTTTAAAGAATTTTAAAAACATTTGTAATGCAATGTGCTATACTAAAGGACATGCTTAAGAAATTTTTACATAAACTTGGTACTTGGAATGCTTTTAAAAGTTTCGCGATCAAGTTTATACACCTTCATTTTTTTTTAACTTTGCTTTCCCTGCCAATAATAATTTTTTGGGGGCTACCGGTTTCACTTTTGTCACCCATTGGAAATCTCATTTTTAACGTGGTTCTTACTATCTTTCTATCACTAAGTTCATTTGTGTTTTTTGCTGAACTATGTGGACTTCCAAACAAATGGTGCATCTGTCTATTAGAGTGGACTACAAGCGGGTGGATGTGGTGTTTAAAATGGGCAACTCCTTCATGGTTGATTGGCTTTTGCAAGCCGCCCCTTATAGTATTATGTCTGCTGCCGGCAGGGGTGCTCTTTCTAGCTCATTTTCGTATTTTTCATGCTCCTATTCGTAATGTATGCAGCTTGATAGTGGTTTTTTGCACAATGATGATTGTTTGTGCGTTTTACAAACAAAATACTGCTCTAATGCATGCAATAGAGGGTAAATTTAGAGACGCGTATGTGTTGCAAACGTTATCTGGACCAATACTGGTGGATGCTGGTTCATTTGCATCAACATCGGCTCAATCTTGGGCGCAATACACTGTAGCATCAGAGTTAATTAAAAAAACAGGCTCTAATAAGATCAAAACCGTTGTTATATGTCGCCCAAGCAGCCAGGCATTGCAAACAACTGCACTATTTATAACAACGAGCGACATAGACACAATTGTAATGCCAGAGCTTATTCAATGGTTGCCACTTTCATATTGGAAGTCTTATAAGGAATTTTTAAGACAAGCTCAAGAGCATGGCTGCAAAGTTCATTTTGTTAAGCCAGAAAGCGCATATCTTATAGATGCTGACCTTGACTTGCAAATGATAACCAAAAGTGCTCAGCCAAAAATATTTCGTACGAAGAGTGCGTTTGGCTATGCAAAACCTGTTCAAAAGTTTGACAGCAGCAGCATAAGTGATGCTGATTGCAAACAGGCTGCCCAGGCTCAAAAAGAATATATTGATTGTTGTGTAACATGCCGAATTGATGGCGCCCAGGTGATGTTGTATGATGCCTGCAAGAAAAAAATTGGCGCCAAAAACAGCCCATTAATCACGCAATGACCCGCCCTCAAGCTTATTGTATGCGGATTGGCACGCTCCGCGCTTCTCTTGCCGCTCTGGAGGCTTTTACGGCCGCTTCTGCCGCCTCTCTGTCTTCTCGTTCAGCTTCTAAAGCGGCTTCTCTTTCTGGTGCTTGCGCTTCCCATAAGAGCCGCTTTCTTTCCTGCTCGGCCGCCTTTTTTTCCTCTTCTTGTTGCCTTTTTGCATCAGCAGCTTGTTGTCTTTCATACGCGGCCCTCTGCTCGGCCTTTTGCTTCTTGTCCTTGCCTGCCTGTGTTATTTCATGCGATATTTTATACACAATATTTCCATATGGCGTTGGCATTTGTTGAATGAGCCATGTAGGTACAGCGATTGGTGAGAACAATATGTCACTTAACAAAAATATCGGGGACGTTGAAAAAAGCACAAAAGCCTCGCCTTTTTTGTCTTTATTATAAGCCGCTTTCATATCTTCTATCATCATTCTTGTCATTCCCAATGGGCGACCTAGTTTGTTTATGGCGTATTTGATGCTATCAGGAGACCCGCCTATGCCTTCAAGTGTTACTTCCTGGCCTTTAGCATTTAAAGCTCTATGGTAAAAGCAAAAATCAACTGTATAGACTTCAAGTACTGCGTTAGAGTCTTCAGGGCCTAGAATAGGCAGTAAGACTCGATGCCACTTTGTGTCATTAAACCACAGATCACCTATGTTGGCTGCGTGAGCAGCTATGCCAACTTCTGCGGTGCTTCCGGCTGCAGTGCCGGTTAGTCGCTGCTTGAGCTCTAAAATTGGTCCCAAGCCGGGAAGGTCTATCGTTTCTGTAAACACATATGTAGTGCCATTTTTGATCCCCCTATTTCTTCTAAATTCGGCAAGCATGGGCATCTCGCGCCCACTTTTATATTGATCAATAATGTTTACAGAGTTGTCTACAGGAAAGTAAGCCTCTTCCATTAGAGGCTTACCATCACTTGTTACAGAAAAGGTTGACGATATGTTTTTTCCAGTAGCGTTATACGCCCAGACAATGGTTTTTGGCCATAATTTGCTTATCTTATTTGGACCAGCAGAGGTCGCACTAGTGATCAAGCAACCAACATAGGCCAATACTAACTGTTTTTTTATCATAATCGCTCCTTTTTGATCTTTTATGCAAAGAATAAGGAGCTTATAAATGAGAAGTCAACGGTTTGATTGCTTGCGAGGTGTAATTCTATGTAGCAGTAATCTTTAGGGGGCAGTTGTAGGATCTGTTATGGAAGTCTCTTGCTGAACTTCGATCGCAATATCTTTTTTGTTGTTTTTAGTCCAGTAGCGGTATAAAGCGATTGTGGCAATGATGCTTAATATCCCAACTGTTGCCAATGTTACATGTTTTGCTGTAATCAGGCCCGGTTTTTGGTTTTCTGGTGGTAGATCAGGCATTAGATTGGGGTTTCTGATTTTGTATACGTTATCAATAGTGCCATTTCCATCGCTCATAATGCCTACATGAGCAAATCGTAGTTTTTCCATAACTCCGATGCTTGCTTCATTTTTTACGTTAATGTGAGATGTGATGCCTCCTAAATGTGGGTAGTCAGCAAATGTTTTATTAATAGATAACCGAGTTATCGCAGTTGCATAACCTTTGCGCCTATGGCTTTTAGCTATTAGGTTATGCCCTGATACTGAAATACGCAGTCCGCGGGTAATTGTATCATCATGGCCCTGTTGATCGGGCGATTTGTTAAGTCCAACAATGCCAATAACTTCATCCGTATCTTTGATTACGACAACATACTTATTGGTTCGTTTATATAGTTCTGATACGCTAGCTTCAATATAACTATTCCGCTCTCCGGTGCTTTTTGGAGGGTTTTCCCAATAATAGTCTCCAGCATCGTTGAAAATAGCTCTTAATGCGTTCTTATCCTTGGCAGTAGCCTTGCGTAGGTCTAACTCTTGGGATTCCATTGCATTGATGGTGCAAAATGAGGCGTGTAGACCTAGTGACAATAATACATAAGCAGTAATTTTATATATTTTCATTGAGACCTCCTTTGGATGGCGTTATTTCCTATGTTTTTGATATCTATTAATCAGCATACCAGAAACATTCAGTTTGTCAAGATTTATAACGTATTACGAGATGAAAAGGTCTACATTTTTCGCAGTATCAATACAGGGTGCAAATCATATGCCAGGTCATTGTCTGCATTGTGAGTGCTCATCAAGCAATCCTTGATCATCGCTAGGTGCTATGACGGCTAATAATGGCTAAAAGGCCTAAGCTGCGCATGCATTTCCAACAAGTGAGTAGCTGCAGCTTTAACATCTTGATGCGTTGATTCTTTAAGCACCAAAGCGTTCAAATGTTTGCCTATTTTTTGAGCATATTTTTTATATTTACTTTTTATCGGTTCATCTTCATAAGTGGTAAAAAAATATTGAGCACTTTCACGAATGGCAAATTTTCTTATTGTTAGGCCTACCGCATCATTTTTAATAATATCAATCAAAGCGTGTATCATTTTTTCTCTATATGCATGTGAACTATCATCATTGGTTGGAAGGCTGCTAAGCGCAGTGTCTGGCGCTATATAGGGTAGATATGTTCTATCTGGGTCTATGCAATGATTTGTCTGAAAAACAGATTTATTTTGGCGCAAATGGCCTAATACTTCTGGAAGTGATTCCAAAAGGCCTAAGTCTTGCCCCTCACATTTTTTAATTAAACTGGTAACGATTTTGTTAAATATGCCTTGATTTGTTGTATGCACGCCAATAAACTTCAAAATCGAATAAAGAGGAGCGCTTTGGGAAGTAGGCATGGCAGAAAAGCCTACTCGACGATGGTCCGTCGGTCCATAACAAACTGTTTTAATAGGCATGGCCGGTAGTGTTTTTGCGTTGTTAAATTGTGTGAGCAATTTTTGCGCAAAGGTAATTTCACCAAGCTCCTCTATGGCCTTAAATGCCAGTGTTCCATTCAACCATAAAGCATAGTCTAATGCTTTGCCATCCTCGTAACTCAAAGTACTCACATCAAAATGACTGATAATATGTTTTATTATTTCAACAGAAAAGACCGTTTCGTGGTCGTCGATTTTATCAAGATAATTAAGTGCGTTAAACCTATACGCTATGCGTTCATCCTCTTTGGCTATTTTGGTAAAAAGGTCGTGGACCTCTGGCTCATCAATGAGCACCTTTAATTGTTTCCAGGCAGTTTTTCGCAAATAAGAATGGGAATTATTTTTATAACTATCAAAGGTTGCCATTTTCATCAGAGCTAACTTTGCTTTTTCCTTTAAGTCTGGGTTGGCAAGTGCCTTGCCAACCTCAAGAATTGCCTGATCGATTATCGCAATGATCGGTTGCAAACCGATCATTGTCTTTTCAAGGCAATCAAAAGCTTCTTGTTCTTTTGTAAGTTCCATTGCTTGCAATGGCAATACAGTCGATAACAAAATTAATAATACTTTTTTCATAACTATGCCCTTTGGTGGTTAAAAATTGAAATGATACATAAAAATGCTATAAAATAGTCCTACATTGAACGTTATGCATAAAGGATTATAAAAAACCAGATAGGATTGTTGTGAAGCAAATGTATATGTTATATTTCGGATTTTTTGTTTTAATGATTAGCCATTATACGACATATTCTTATACTTTTTTAAATGAAATTCAGAAAAAAAATCTGTGGCATGCAGGAGGGTCATTACGATTACATCTTGGATGTGGTGTACATCGCTTGCCAGGTTATGTAAATATAGATTTTCCATTGTCTGAACATAACATAATTCAAACCGTCCGAGCAGATATATTCACTGATATATCAACACTAGAACTTCCAGCTGATTGCGTTGATGAAATTAGATCACATCATCTATTTGAGCATTTTCAAAGAACAGACGCCTTTTTACTTTTATGCAAATGGCATTGTTGGCTTAAAGAAGGTGCAACGCTACTGATAGAAACTCCAGACTTTGAAGAAAGTGTAAAGCTATTTTTATTACCTTCTACGTTATATCCCGCAAAACAGGCTATTTTAAGACATATTTTTGGTTCACAAGAGGCGGCTTGGGCAATTCATTATGACGGCTGGTACGAGGAAAAATTTCGTTCTGTTTTAACAGAACTTGGTTTTGAAATTATCAATATAGAACATACAAGATGGCAATCGACTGCCAATATCATTGTAACCGCACGTAAAAAAATAGCATTGACCATGGATGAACTAATGCGGCGATCAAAAGAGCTGCTCAAACTGAGTCTCATTGACCATTCAGAGTCAGAAATTCGTCAATGGGCGTATTGGTGTAAATCGATGCACGCTGGAAACCGCCTGACAGCGCTACCATAAAATGCTCAGCCGCCTTTTGTTGATTGTCTTTTATCAATGTGAGCCCATACCAAAAATGATAGTATTGGTTGAATCCTATGTCTTGCACGCACTCTTCACATAAATGCTTTAAAAGTGTTTTTTCCTGAAGTGATGCATGTATGATGGTATTTTCTGCTTTTAATAGTTCATCTTGACAAGCGTTATTAAGTCGACTTGTAGTTATTGCTTTAACTATAGGTGAGCATGTAATGTGCTCATCGGTATATGCCAAAAGAGAATCTCCATATGCATAACATTGATAAGATGGGTTAATTGAATGAATAATTTCTACTATTTTTTCTAGCTCCGGATATCCAAAGCAAACTATATCAAGGACAACTTCAGGTCCCTTTTGAAAAAGACGAATATCATCGATAAGAATTACAGCATTACGTATTCCGCTTCTTTTTAGAGCATATAGTTCTTCTAAGATGGGAGTGTTAACTTCTCCACATGCGGTTTTAGGGCCGCTCCAATGGCCATCGAGCCACAGCAAGACACGGCGGTCATTGGTAATAGTATGTAAAACATTTTTTAACTTATCGGCAGAATTACCGTAATGTACCGTTACAGATGGACACTTTGCAAAGAATTGACATGCTCTACTGAAAAGTTCATTGTCCAATTCAATCGTATGCACCTCTTCAAATACTTTTGATGCTGCAAAAGCTGTCTCTGCCAGATAGGTGCCGGTCTCAATAAAGAGATCTATTCCAAATAGTTTTTTCATGGTATTAAGGAACGTTGTGTTGAGCGGTCCTCCGCTCCAGTCGCGACCATTTTTAATTGGCATTAATGGTAAAGTGTCCATGTTGCAGCAGAGTAAAGCTGCATTGATCTGAATCATAGTAAAATAACACATCGAAAATATGCTCATAAATCTACTGTTGTTCATAGTTTTAAATCCATTAGAAAAACAAAAAAGATGTTTTTGGTAATCATTATTTTTCAAAAGTTTATTTTGCCATATGAGGCTTGGTGGTTTTTGTCTGACTATTCTCCGGCCCTGATAGACGATCATTTGCGCGTTAAGAGTCTTATTGCATTATATCATCCTCCTGCTATAATCCTCTTGATATAACATGTAACAAAAAAAGGAGCTAGCATGCAAAGATACATACCTGTCATTTTTTTAGCGTTGTTTAGTAGCGGCCAACAAGCTTGGTGTAGCCAAAATCTACAAACAGAAAAGACGCTCCCTGTTCTTGCTATTTCTGGTATTAATCCACACGATCTCTCTGTCTGGCTAAAAGCATTTACGCCTACCAATGACACAGGGCAAGAAGCGGAAAGACAATCTCTATGTTATAAGTTGCAAAGCGCCTTAAAGATATCGCCTAAGGCCGCTGCAATCAAAGAAAAACTTAACGAAAAGATTTTTAGTGAAATAACCACTATTGGATGTAAATGCGTTACAATGTCCTATCAAAATCCCGGTGAAGAATTTTTTACCAGTGTCCATTCTCAATATAGTGATGAAGTTAATGAGGTTGAGGCAGAACGCAAAGCAACGTTAGAAGAATTTAGCAAAGGCCCCCAGACGCTTTATCAGCTATTAGTGCTTTTAAATGCAGAGAAGGCCAAAATACCTGCTTTGTCTGAATACGAATAAAGCACAATAACAACCTGTTGCCTGATCAGTACCGCTATTTCATTGGTTCTGATAAACAATAATGATTTCGAACATTATTGTTTTAAGCAGAGCGTGCCATTAATTGTTGTAATAAATCCTTCTTGGACCAATTTATCAATGATGCGTGGTATTCGAGTTGGGTTTGTCCGCATATGCATGGACAACTGTTCAATATCTACTGTTTGATTTTTTAATAATAGTCGCAATAGTAAACCGCGTAATTGTCGATCAGATCCTTCAAATCTGCTTTGTTTTATATAATGCACACTATGGCGATTTGGATTAACAAGATTTTTTTTGATCATCACACCATAATCCATAAGTGCGTAAAACCAGTCGCGCGGGGCTTTTGTATCTAGCGTTTGTGCAACCAGAGGCATAATCTCTCGGTCATGTACCTCTGTTTTGTTGTCAAAAAAAGAATGGATAAAAACAGCACGAATGTTGGTTTCGATAAATGGAAATGGCATATTGTAAGCAAAAACGCAAATAGAGGTTGCCGTGGCAATGCCAAGACCGGGAAATGTTTGTAACAATTGCGGGTCTGTGGGCAATCGACCTGCAAAATCATTCATAACCAGTTGAGCAATTTTTTGTACATATAGTGCGCGTCGGTTATATCCAAGCCCTTGCCAAGATGACAGCACAAGCGACAAAGGCGCTTGTGCCAGGAGTTCGAAATTAGGAAAGAGATTACAAAACTGTTCATATTTTTCACAAACACGTTGAGTTTGTGTTTGTTGCAGCATGATTTCTGATATTAAGACACGGTATGGATCATTAATATGGCGCCATGTAAAACTACGACCATGTTCAGTGTAAAACTGCCAAATTGTTTTTTGAAATTGTTTAATTTGCATGTCACGTGAGCTATTGGCCAATGGATTATAGAATTTTTAAAAGGAATGTACCATAATATTGACATTTAATATCCTGGATTGAAAGACATTACTTTTACATAATCAGAAAGACAACGCATGATCGTTAAGCAATGCGCAAACATGGTAAGTTTTATAATAATTATAGGTATTGGTTGTGTGTTTAGCATGGACCAGGCGGGTATTGAGTCTAATACGCCTGAAGACGCACAATCGGTGGTTGATAATGAAGGCTGGACACAAATTAACAATTGGCAAGATGCAATCCCTTTTGCCAACCGAATAGTAGCTTACAAAACAACTTCAGACTACTTTGGCAAAGATCAGGGATATTGTTTTTGCCAAGACCCTTCAATCTATTATGGATTTGTTGAGAGCGGTATACGGCAGTGGCTTTCAGATTGCCCAGATGGATACCGTCTATACCAATTAATAAAGATTGATGGTAGGCCCTTAAGCATGACCCTTTCAAATGCTGAGCTTAGGCAGGATTCACTATTCATGAGGTTTGCAACTTTGCATGAAGAAGAACAAACATTGGAAGCACATAAGGCTAACAATGCAAAATTTCCATACGATTTTGCACAACAAGAAAAAACATCTACGCTGCCTGCCTCAACGGAATGTGTAACGTAGATTGGGTACGCAGGCTCGCAAGTATGATCGGTGTGGTCCCATTTTCTGTTGCTGGTTTTTCAACAGGCTTTTTTGGGTCAAATCTTTATTGGCATAGATTAGCTGACGGATCCTCGTTGCTGAATGAGTGTTGTCAAATGGTCATATGATTTGCAATTTATATCAATACAATTGCTACTCAGTATTACCAGACGCTCAATTGAAGGATACAATGGTGAGGAGCTGCTTATTGAATCAAGAGTAAGGCCTGTTTCTGAGTCTTTGAGAAGATCAGAGCCAGATGAAATTAGTTCTTGAGTTTCAGTAAGTGCTAGTTTGAATCCATCGTTTATTAGTTTTTTTACAAGGGCCGATGTGTCCTCTGCATCATAACATAGCCATTCTGGGCA
>Ga0207000_1198_pt1 | contig 17342 bp, 18 predicted proteins | sample Alteio_BWMinCont_90_FD_153498 | JGI IMG/M metagenome (GOLD analysis project Ga0207000, IMG submission 153498) | Enriched cells from forest soil in Barre Woods Harvard Forest LTER site, Petersham, Massachusetts, United States -... | ecosystem: Environmental > Terrestrial > Soil > Temperate forest >...
AAACCATTGGTACTCGTTGGGAAATCTGTTGTGTAATGTACGGCTGGCTGAACTCGCGGCACCGTTTGCTCAGCCTAATATTAGGCGTTTATTAAATATGTTTGCTGGGACTTTTTGGGCTGGTAATTTACTCAAAAAAATGAATTGGAAAAAGTTAGCAGAGACAGAACAATATATCCGTGATCAGATCTTAAGCAAAATAAGCATTATTGCAATCACCACACAACAGCGATGGGATGTTTTATTTGGACGTCTTCCCGGTGGAATGAAAACTAATTTTGATAATGATTTGAGAAACGCATTACAAGGAGCGCCAGGGCAACCTAGTTATGCTAAACAAATTGAGAAAGCTTTTGGTATTACCCTTTTGGATGACAAAAAAAGATATACGGATGACGGAGAAAAATTTAGTGATGCATTTATGACTTTTATGTATGAGACCATGCGTCAAGTCACGGCTGACGTAGGAGGCGTTGGTTTAGTAACCCCTAGTAGTGAGTGGATTGGTAAGCAAGCGCTATATAGTACTTTAGGGTGGATTATCAACGGTCATTTGATTTTAGGGAGCACAGAGGATGGGAAATGGCAAATTATGTTTAAGACATTACGGACAGCCAAAGAATCTGAATTTAATGACATTGACAGTCATTTGTTAAGTAAATTAATGGATCCTCAACAAGGCATTTTAGAAAAAGTGGGCTCCGATGAGGTAGTATTAAGAAAAGGTATGCGATTAAAAGATAGAGAAGCTTATTTAGAAAGTATCATTGCTGGATTAGATGCGGTTCAGTCCGAACACTTTTCTATTTTATTGTTAAAATTAGTCAACCCGCCCATTAAAGAATTGTATAAAATGACCCCAGCGGCTTGGAAGATTCATGAGGGTTTGCAGAATTTCCTCATCGAGCGTTCCCAGCGACCGGACTTGGTTGAATTATATCCTCAAGTCCAAAAGGATTTGGTTGAATTATCTTATGAGCTGGCTGGATTAGGTAATGTCAGGATTGATGAAAGCGGTCAAATTATATATCCAGATGATTTATTAGAATTCCGCAAACTTCAAGATGTGTTGTTAAAAAGTGTGGTGGATCTCCCTACTATACAAATGATGAATATTCTAAAGAAAAAAGGTAAAGGTCAAGATTTCACCAGAGAAGATATCATTGATGTCTTAAACCATGGTAAAGGTGAGCTAAACATAGCAAGGCTTCCTGCAGAGTATGAAGAAGCCTATGCCAAGGTTCTTGCTGCTAACCCAGAGGCAAATAACAACGAGCAAGATTTTCTTTTGTGGGCTTTTTTCCCTCGAGCAGATCAATTTTTTCACTTAATTAATGAGCGAACTAGATTAAGAAAAGAGCTTGGCAAATATTGGGGAAAAAATAAAAATCATCCTCAGGTCGAGGTTTTAAAACAACAGCTTCAAGCAGCTGGGGCACGGATGGATACAGTTGATGTCAATCCAACTAAGGTTAATGATGGTGGTATTGACTTAAATACGGTGGATATGGGCATGAAAGTCATTAAAGATGCCAATGGCGGGGTGCAGGTTAATGTTGATCCGGCCATGATAGCCCGTATTAAGTCTCAAGGTATATATTCTGCCAATCCCTATATAATCCGGATCACTCCCATGACCCAAGCCCAGCTTAATCCCTTGCTGGGTCTCCAAGTGCCTACTCAGGTGCAAATGGCTACAGCCTAATCATTTATACTCTTGTCAAAGATCCTGATTCGTGCTATTCTAAATACGTCAAAATTTGAAGTATATAGGCCAGTTGGCCAAACTGCGGGGTCCTGTAAGGAGAGATACTATGGAAATCAAAACAATGATTCAGAGCACGCCGAATCCTAACGCGCTTAAATTTGTATTAAATGTCCCTGTGAAGAATGAGGGCAAGGTGACCTATAAGAATGCTAGCCAGTGTGAGCATAATCCTATGGCAAAAGCTTTATTTACGGTACCTAATATCACAGAAGTCTATTTTTTTGATAATTATATTACAGTGACTCAAGACGGGAATGTGGATTGGGATCAAATAGAAGAGCAGATCAAAAAGCTTGTTCTAGAATACGCGCCTACACATAACCCTGATTTTGAAGTGGAAGAAGATAAGAAAGCAGCGGCACCTGTTTCTGATGATCCTGAAATTGCTAAAATCAATGAGATTTTAGATAATACTATTCGTCCAGGCCTTCAAATGGACGGCGGAGATCTTCATATTGTGGGGTTTGATGGGATCAATTTGACCGTTAGCTATCAAGGGGCTTGCGGTTCTTGTCCTAGTTCCACCATGGGTACGCTCCGGGCCATTGAAAGCATTTTACGCGACCAGTATAACCCTGAGATTGTAGTCCAGACTGAGGGAAGTGCTATGCCAGAGCATGAACACGGATCTCACTAATAATTTAGGATAATTCTATGTTTAAAGTTAATCGAAAATTAGAATATGCGTTGATCTCTTTAAGGCATATGAGTGCCAAATCACCAGGGCAATTAACGTCAGCCAAGGAGATTTGTGATATTTACCATACGCCTTTTGATCCCACGTCACGTGTGTTGCAGATTATGGCCCAGCATGAAATTGTCCGTGCAGAGCAAGGGGCACATGGGGGGTATCAGATTTTAAAAGATCTCTCGAAGATCTCTCTTTATGATTTGACTCAAATCATTGAGGGTCCCATCCAGATTGTTAATTGTGTTCATGATAATTATTCACATTGCGATATAACATCTAGTTGTAATGTTATTTCACCCATGCTTAATTTGAATGAACGGATTACGGAGTTTTTAAAGACGATCAATGTGCGTGAGCTTATTGCTTCACGCAATCAAGGTGAAAAACAAATTCGCTCCAAACCTTTTATGCAGAGCGCAGGAACAAAGGAATAAAAATATGTCAGATGTGGTTAAACAAAAAGAATTAGAAGACAATAAATTAGCGGGCAGCGGTGATTACCGCTATGGCTTTCATACGGATATCGCCGAAGATAAGCCACCCAAAGGGCTCAATGAAGATACCGTGCGCATGATTTCGCGCAAGAAAAAAGAGCCAGAGTGGATGTTGGAATGGCGCCTCAAAGCTTTTCGTCATTGGCAAAAAATGAAAGAACCTTCATGGCCTAATTTTGAATATGGCCCCATTGATTACCAGGATATTTTTTATTATGCTGCACCTAAGCAGAAGAATGAAAGCCCTACTAGTTTGGCCGAGGTCGATGAGGAATTATTGAAAACCTTTGATCGTCTGGGCATTCCTTTAACGGAACAAAAACGCCTGACGGGTGTGGCTGTGGATGCGGTATTTGATAGTGTGTCTGTAGGGACCACTCATCAAAGCGAATTAGCCAAGCATGGGGTTATATTTTGTTCTTTTTCAGAGGCTGTTTTGCATCATCCGGAACTCGTTAAAAAATATTTGGGTTCGGTCGTGCCTTACGCCGATAATTTTTATGCAGCTTTAAATTCAGCTGTTTTTTCTGATGGTTCATTTTGTTTTATCCCTAAAGGCGTGCGTTGTCCTTTAGAGCTTTCTACGTATTTTCGTATCAATTCTGAGAATACGGGTCAATTTGAACGCACCTTGATCGTGGCGGAAGACAGTGCCTATGTCAGCTACCTGGAAGGCTGTACCGCACCGACACGGGATACCAATCAATTGCATGCAGCTGTTGTTGAGCTGGTGGCTTTAGACAATGCCGAGATCAAATATTCAACCGTACAAAATTGGTATTCAGGGGACAAAGAAGGTAAGGGTGGGATTTATAATTTTGTCACCAAACGCGGTAAATGCGCGGGTGTTAATTCCAAAATTTCCTGGACCCAGGTTGAGGCAGGGAGTGCCATTACTTGGAAATACCCCAGTGTGATTCTTCAAGGGGATAATTCTCAAGGCAAGTTCTATTCGGTGGCACTAACTAATAATCACATGGTTGCTGATACAGGGACCAAGATGGTCCATATCGGGAAGAATACTAAAAGTACCATTGTTTCTAAAGGAATTTCATCGGACTATGCACACAACAGTTACCGTGGATTGGTCAAAATCATGCCAACCGCCGATGGGGCTCGCAACTTTTCCCAATGCGATTCCATGTTGGTTGGAAATAAATGTTCCGCCAATACCTTTCCTTATATCGAGGTAAAGAATAATTCTGCGGTTCTGGAGCATGAGGCATCGACTTCAAAGATCAATGCTGAACAGATGTTTTATTTGCGTTCCCGTGGGCTAGATTTAGAAGAATCGATTTCCTTGATCATTAATGGATTTTGCAAGGATGTATTTAAAGAATTGCCTCTGGAATTCTCCGTTGAGGCGGTTAAATTATTAGAGATGAAATTGGAAGGGAGTGTCGGGTAATGTTAGAAATTAAAGACTTACACGCCGGTATCGAAGGCAAGGAAATATTAAAAGGTATCAATCTCAGCGTCAATGCAGGTGAGGTGCATGCCATCATGGGCCCTAATGGTTCGGGCAAAAGCACTTTATCTAAGGTGATCGCAGGTCATCCTCAATATGAAGTCATGGGTGGTTCTATTGAATATGAAGTTAATTTTAAGAAACTTGAATTAGTGGGCATGGAGCCTGATCAACGTGCCCGTGAAGGTGTATTTTTAGCTTTCCAATACCCGGTGGAAATTCCAGGTGTACCAAGTTCTGTATTCTTACGTGCTGCTTTTAACGCCATTTGCCGTCATCAAGGGGCAGAAGAGATGGACCCTATTGATTTTGATAAATATGTGCGCACCAAGATGAAAATTTTGGAAATGGATGATAAGTTCATTGATCGGCCTGTGAATGTGGATTTTTCCGGTGGTGAAAAGAAACGCAATGAGATTTTACAGATGGCGGTTTTAAATCCGCGTTTAGCCATTTTGGATGAAACGGATTCCGGCCTTGATATTGATTCGATGAAAATCGTCTCACAAGGGGTAAATAAATTACGGAATAAAAATAATGCGATTATTTTGATCACCCACTATCAGCGCCTGCTTAATTATATCCAGCCTGATTTCGTTCATATCCTCCACGATGGCAAGATCATCAAATCCGAAGGCAAGGAATTGGCCTTGGAAGTTGAGAATCGCGGTTATGACTGGCTAATTAAACATTAAAAATGGATTGTCATCCCCGAATGTTTCTGTCGGGGATCCAGAATTTGAGAGAAAAAAATGATGACTCAACAGTTACCCTTGAATATTGAAGGGTTGGAAGAATACCTACCTAAATTAGAAAAGGCTTCAAGTCCCTGGCTGAAAGCTTTTCGGCAAAAGAGTTTTGATCAATGGTCTGAAATGATCATGCCCACTGTCAAAGATGAGGAGTGGAAATATACCTCCTTGGCAGATTTGGTAAATCGTCGTTTTCAAATTGCCAGTCGCCATGAATTAATTGAAACGAAGCAATTTGAGCAATACCGCGATAAGAAAGATATTAATATTGTTTTAGTCAACGGCGTTTTATGGGGTGCATTATCTGATTTAAAGCATTTACCACAAGGCTTGACGGTTTCATCGTTGGATGCCGCATTGGCCCATGGGAATGCTGAAATTCAAGATACAATTTCCAAATTGACGCCTAATGACACCAAAGCTTTTTTATACATGAATCAGGCTCTTTTTCTGGATGGGGCTTATATTCAAGTGGCTAAAAATGCGGTTGTAGAGCCTCTGGTGCATATCATCCATGTGACAAGCGCCATTAAAGATAATACGATCGTTTTTCCTCGCAGTTTCATCAGTGTTGGTGAATCAGCGCAGGTGAATATTTTAGAAAGTCACATTTGTTTTGAACCTGTTTCCTATGTATCCAATGCAGTCACGGATATGAAAATTGCCGCTAATGCTGTTGTCGGTTATTGCAAGGTACAAGCAGAGGCCCATCAAGCCGTGCATATTAATACCACCCGCATTTGGCAGGAAAAGGCGAGTGCCTTGGATTCTTTTTCATTTAATCATGGCGGGGCTTTGATCCGTAATAATTTGTCTATTTTGATCAAAGGTGAGGGGACTAATACCATCATGAATGGTCTCTATGGTCTTGATGGTCATCAGCAAGTCGATAATCATACCTTGCTTGATATCCAGCATCCAAACTGCACTTCTTATCAGCTTTATAAAGGCTTGCTCAATGGTAGCTCTAGGGCTATTTTTAATGGAAAGATTTATGTGCATTCCGTGGCCCAAAAAACCAATGCCTATCAATTAAATAAGCATCTTCTTTTAGGGAAGGATGCCAGGGTTGATACCAAGCCCCAATTAGAGATTTTTGCCGACGATGTTAAGTGCACCCACGGGGCAACCATTGGGCAATTGTCTCAAGAGGAAATTTTCTATTTGCAAAGCCGCTGTATCACGCAGCAGATGGCCATTCAATTATTGTCAAAGGGTTTCATTGACGATATTCTCAATACAATCAAGAGTGACTCCATCCGCGGCAAATTAAGCCATCTATTGCTTAAGAAATTTCCAGAAGTTAAGCTTTAGAGGAAATATGTCAACATTCAATGTACAGAAGCTCCGCCAGGACTTTCCAAACCTGAATATCCAGGTCCATGGGAAGCCTTTGGTTTATTTGGACAATGCCGCCACAACACTTAAACCTCGTTGTGTCATTGATGCCATGAATGCGTATTATGTCACGGGTGTGGCCAATGTGCACCGCGGCGTGCATTATTTAAGTGAGCAAGCCACCGCTGCTTTTGAATTTTCCCGTCAGGTGGTGCGCCAATTTCTTCATGCGGCAAAAGTACATGAAATAATCTTCACCAAAGGTGCAACGGAATCCCTCAATCTCATTGCTCAGTCTTACGGACGGCATTTTCTTAAAAAAGGCGATGAGATCATCATTTCTTATATGGAGCATCATTCCAATATTGTGCCTTGGCAGATGCTATGCCAGCAAGTGGGATGTGTGCTTAAAGTTATTCCTATCAATGATCAAGGAGAGATTATCCTTGAGGAATATTACAAGTTATTATCAGACAAGACAAAATTAGTATCGATCGTCTGGGTATCCAATTCTTTAGGAACGGTTAATCCTGTTAAAACTATCATTGATGTGGCCCATAAGCAGGGTGCTGTCGTTGTAATCGATGCGGCCCAAGCAGTAACGCATACACCCATTGATGTCCAAGCGTTGGATTGTGATTTTTTAGTCTTGTCCGGTCATAAGGTTTTTGGTCCTACCGGTGTGGGTGTGCTTTATGGTAAGGAGAAATTATTAGAAGCGATGCCTCCCTATCAAGGTGGAGGGGACATGATTAAAAGCGTCACCTTTGCTGAGACCACCTACAATGCTTTACCTTATAAATTTGAAGCAGGCACTCCTGCTATCGCCGAAGTCATTGGCCTGCGCTCAGCCCTTGAATATTTCCAAACTGTTGGCTGGGAAGAGATGAAGCATTACAAACAAGATTTGTTGGAGTATGGTACTAAGAAATTATTATCCGTAGATGGGGTGCGCATTATTGGTACAGCCCGGGATAAAACATCCATCCTTTCATTCGTCGTTGATGGTATACATCCTCATGATTTAGGGACATTGGTTGACCAAGAGGGTGTGGCAATTCGCACCGGCCATCATTGCACTCAGCCGGTGATGCAACGCTTTGGCATTCCAGCCACCGCACGCGCCTCATTGGCTTTTTATAATACCAAGGAAGAACTTGATACCTTGGTTGTGGCCCTCAATAAAGCTAAAGAAGTCTTCAAATAATTCTTCCCCTCTTTATTATAAAGAGGGGTTAGGGGAGTTTTCATGCGTGAAGAGTTATATCAACAAACAATTTTAGAACATAACCGCAATCCTCGAAATTTTAAAAAATTAGAGGGTGCAACCCATGTGGCTGAAGGGTACAACCCTTTGTGCGGGGACCATCTGTGGGTTTATTTGAAGATAAATGATCAGGGAATCATTGACGAGGCAAGCTTCGAAGGTTCAGGCTGTGCTATTTCTAAAGCTTCTGCGTCGATGATGACAGCTTCGCTTAAAGGCAAAACAAGCCAAGAAGCTGAACAATTGTTTCAAGAATTTCATCGATTAGTCATTGGCGAATTAAAGCCGGATAAAGACGCTAATCATCTTGAAAAACTCGCTGTTTTTTCTGGCATCTGGCAATACCCCGCCCGCGTCAAATGCGCCTCCTTAGGCTGGCATACCATGCATGGAGCGTTGGAGAAGACTAAAACTATTTCTACCGAATAATAAAATTTATTGTCAGGCCCAAATAATAAAACTTATTGTCATTCCCGAATGCTTTTGTCGGGAATCCAGAATACAACCATATGCCTGTAAAAGATCAATTAAATAGACCTTTACGTGATTTACGAATCTCCTTAATAGACCGCTGCAATTTCCGTTGCCCTTATTGCATGCCTTCCGAAAAATTTCATCATGCCTATCAATTCCTAGAACGCCATCAATGGCTTGATTTTGACGAAATAGTCCGCATTGCTGGCCTTTTTGTGAAGCTGGGCGTGACCAAGTTACGGCTAACGGGTGGAGAGCCATTACTTAGGCCTGATATTGATGTGCTTATCCGTCAATTGGCAATACTTCCTGGTGTTGAAGACCTAGCATTAACCACCAATGGTTCGATGTTAACATCTTGGGCGGAAAAATTGAAATCTGCTGGCTTACATCGTCTTACTGTCAGTTTAGATACGTTGGATGAAGGTATTTTTCATCAGATGAGTGGGCAAAAAGGTTCAGTCAAAGAAGTCCTAGAAGGCCTCCATGTGGCAGAGAAGGCAGGTTTTCGCTCTATAAAAATTAATACCGTGGTCCAACGCGGCGTGAATGATCATACCGTGTTGGATTTAGTTAAACATTTCCGTGGAACTCCTCATAGCATCCGTTTTATTGAATACATGGATGTGGGAAATCAAAATCATTGGAACCCTGCACAAGTGGTGCCATCGAGTGAGCTGATTTCATTAGTCAATGCTCAATATCCTTTGGTGCGTGTAGGGGGCACTCAAGGCGGAGATACTGCTGAGGTTTATCGATTTAAAGATGGGCAGGGGGAGATTGGGTTTATTTCTTCAGTGACTAAAGCCTTTTGCGGTACCTGTAATCGCCTGCGTTTATCCGCAGATGGTAAAATGTACACCTGCCTTTTTGCTACCTCAGGGATTGATTTGGGAGGCCATTTAAGAAATGGGATGGACGACGATTTTTTAAGTAATTTAATCCGTGTCACGTGGATGAAGCGCGAAGATCGCTATTCTGAAGTCCGCTCCGAACTCCGAGGCCAATCCAAATCATCTAAGGTTGAAATGTACCACATCGGGGGATAAGGCTTACCAGAAACCTTCTTGATTTAAGTGTGAAGTATTACTGAATTTTCCTACAAAACGAACTTCCCTAATTAATAGCAAATCAAATTTTTCTTTAACGATCTCAATCATTTTTAAATGCAGATCATGCACATCTTGGGAATGGGCGTCCGCGCCTTTAATAATGATATTGGCATGTTTATCAAAAACATAGGCTCCGCCGACTTTAAGATTTTTCCCGCCAGCTTCTTCTAAAAACCAACCAGAAGCTTGCCGTTTTCCAGCTTTGGAGCTTGGTTCAACATTGCGAAAAAAAGAACCCGCGCAAGGTTGGGTGTTTAAATCAGGATGCTTTTCAGCGCGTTTTTTAAGTATTTCTGCACGTTCCTGGGCGAGGGTCACTGGATCGCTTGATTTTAAAGCAAAGGTGACAGAAACAATGATCTCATTGGTTTCTTTGAGATGAGAATGACGGTAAGTAAAAGCAAAATAATCAGGACTAATGGTTTTTGTATGGCCTTGATTATCAAGGATAAGGGCAGATTTTAGGACATCTCCTACTTGTTTGCCCCAAGCGCCCGCATTGCCGACGACCGCGCCACCAACAGTTCCAGGGATACCTGTCGTATAATTTAAACCTTCCAGTCCTTCATCCACGCAAAATAAAGCTAAATCATCTAAGATGGTACTAGCTGATACGGTAATCTCATCGCCATGACGTTCAATTAAAGGTGTGGAAGAGACGTAACGGATAACGGCTGTGTCTAAGCCTTGATCAGAGACTACTAAATTTGATCCACCACCAATGAGAATAAAGGGAGTATTTGTTTTCTTGAAATCTTGAACCGCCTGGATAAGTTCTTCAGGAGTTGAACAATCTACTAAAAAAGGGCAGGGTCCACCTAATTTAAAAGTAGTGTAATTGGCAAGAAGGGCAGGGGAGATTTTTTTCATATTAAAATATGTCATGCCCGAGTGTTTGAGTCGGTCATCCCATGAATCCAAACGCTCTGACCGTCAGCCAGAAATTCTTTTTTCCAGATAAGTAGCCGTTTTTTAATTTCTTCAATAATGTACCGGCAGCCTTTAAAAGCATCTTCGCGGTGCGATGCCCACACGCCAATCCATACGGCCGTTTCAGAGACTTTTAATTGACCGATGCGCTGAATACAAACCGCGTCAGTAATAGCAAATTTTGATAAGGCCTCAAGGATTATTTTTTCACCCTCAGCAATACAGGCGGGGGTATCAGCAATATATAAAAGTTCACTGACATGACTGCCCTGATGCTCATCAGCCCGGACTATCCCTTCAAATGTGACGATGGCCCCATTGGAAGGATTATTGAACATGTTTTTGGCATGAGCGGTGTCAATGGGAGTGTCTTGAAGGATGAACATTTAATACGTTACCTTTACAGTCCCACTGATAATCTTGCACTGGCATCCCAGGCGATGCTTGTGGTCCATGGCGAGTTCTTTTTCTTCCCGATTTAATTCATCGAGATTTTCAGCGCCCTCGATGATTTCAATCTGGCAAGTACCACAGACACCCGAATTGCAGGAAAAAGGAATCCCGGCAGCCTCGCAGGCATTAGCCATGCATTCTCCGTCAGGAACATCGTAAGTAATATTATCAATAATCAACTTTGCCATATCTATTCCTTAAACTGTAACACCGGAAACACGATATTTTTTTCAGGATTACTAAATTCATGAACAATCGAATCAGGGGCGTAAGTTTTGATTTTATCAATGATCTCATCCACCAAATACCGGGGAACAGATGCGCCGGAACTTAAACCGACCTTGAGTTTTCCTTGAAGGACAGCGCAGTCTAATTGTTCGGCAGTGTCCACAATGTAGCTTGGCACACCCATTTGTTCTCCTGTTTCTCTTAAGCGATTGCTGTTAGAGGAGTGTGGAGATCCGCAGATGATAATAATATCACAGAAGGCTGCCAATTCTTTGACAGCATCCTGTCGATTTTGGGTGGCATAGCAAATATCTGAACGTAAGGGGCCGATGAGTTTGGGAAATTTGGATTTCAATTTTTCAATAATACCCTTGGTTTCATCAACCGACAATGTTGTTTGGGTTATATAGGCCACTGTCTTTTGAGGATTGATGGTTAATGCTTCCACATCATTTTCATCCTCAATGATATGCAATAAATCAGGATGCACATATCCCGAGGTGCCGATCAATTCCTGATGACCGACATGCCCAATAAGGACGGTGTCTACTTTTTGATCAGAGAACTTAACAGCTTCTTTGTGGACCTTAGTCACTAAAGGACAGGTGGCATCGACGAATTTTAGATGACGTTCACGGGCTTCATTAATAAGATGAGGAGGAATGCCATGGGCGCTAAAGATGATGCGCGAAGCGTGAGGGACATCCTTGAGGTCTTCCACAAACACAACCCCACGCTTTTTCATGTCCTCAACTACAGAGGTGTTATGCACAATATCATGATAAACATACAAAGGGGTGCCATAGGTTTTAAGCGCCAATTCAACGATATCAATCGCACTGGCAACCCCTGCACAAAATCCTTGAGTCTTAGCTAGAAATATTTCCATAGTTATCGTAACTCCCCTCTTTTTTATAAAGAGGGGTTGGGGGAGTTCTCTTGCTTTTTGTTCCAACATTTCCTATAATACGCGTCAATTATATCATTTTTGCCTTAACTGTAAATTTAAATAATGAATCCTATTCTTCGTCGAAAAACTCCAACTGTCACCATTGGTTCCCTGTCCTTAGGAGCTGATTATCCCATTCGTGTTCAGTCCATGACGGATACGCCCACGGCAGATGTCCAGGCGACCTTGGCACAAACCAGGGAGTTGATTGCTGCGGGCTCCGAGATGGTGCGCTGGACCGTTAATGATCACGACGCAGCAATCGGCGCTGCTGAGGCGATCCGTCAGCTTCGTAGCGAGGGCATCAACACCCCCATTATTGGTGATTTTCATTTTAATGGGCATACCCTTCTTACGAAAAATCCCAAAACCGCTCAATTATTAGACAAATACCGTATTAATCCTGGGAATGTAGGCAAAGGTCGTTTGCATGATGATAATTTTGCTCAAATTGTCAAGATTGCCGTTGATTATGGCAAGGCCGTGCGTATTGGGGTTAACTGGGGTTCCTTAGATCAGGAATTATTAACTGATTTGATGAATCAAAATGCTAAATCAGCTAAGCCTCGTGATTTTAGTGAAGTAACTAGATCTGCCATGATCGAGAGCGCTTTGCGCTCCGCCGAATATGCGTTGAAATTAGGGCTTCCCAAAGAAAAATTAATTCTTAGTGTAAAAATGTCGGTGTTACAAGATATGGTTGCTGTTTATCAAGATTTAAGTCGTCAATGTGATTTTGCCTTACATCTCGGATTAACCGAGGCTGGGGCAAATATAAAGGGAGCTGTGTCTTCAGCAGCAGCACTGTCGATTTTATTGCAGCAGGGTATCGGAGATACCATCCGTGTTTCTTTAACCCCAGAGCCCAATGTCTCACGTGCTAAGGAAGTAGAAGTCTGCAAAGATCTTCTGCAATCCATGGGATTTCGTTATTTTGCCCCATCGGTCACGAGCTGTCCGGGTTGTGGGCGTACGAGCTCCAATTATTTTCAGTACCTAGCGCAAGACATTAATAATCACATCAAGCTAAAAATGCCGATTTGGAAAAAAGAATTTCCTGGTGTTGAAGAAATGAAAATTGCTGTCATGGGTTGTGTGGTCAATGGTCCAGGCGAGAGCCGTCATGCTGATATTGGTATTAGCCTCCCAGGGGCCTCAGAAAAACCCATTGCACCAGTTTATATGGATGGTAAAGAATACAAAACCTTAAAAGGCGATCATATCAAAGAAGAGTTTATCGATATATTGGAAAATTATATTAAAACACGTTACTCGAGCGAGGTTATATGAACAGTGAATCCAAAAAATTTCTACGTGAATTCTTATCTCAATGCGGCCCTTCTGGTTTTGAAGAAGCCAGCCAAGCTGTTTGGACCAAGCGCACCAAGGCGTATGCGCAGGCCGTCAAGCGCGATGTGCATGGTAATTCCATGGCCATATTAAATCCCAAGGCTGATTATAAAGTCATGATTGCGGGTCATTGTGATGAGATTGGTTTTATCATCAGCCATATCACATCTGATGGTTATCTTTGTGTGGTTCCAGTAGGTGGCATTGATTCCGGTGTCTTGCCAGGTTCCCAGGTCAAGGTGCAAACAGAAAAAGGTCACATAGACGGAGTTATTGGCAAGAAACCTATTCACTTAATGGAAGAATCTGATCGCAATAAAAGCACGCCGATTAAAGATCTGTGGGTGGATATTGGTGCTAAAGATCGTGACGATGCCTTGAAGGTGGTAGCCTTGGGTGATGCAATTTCATTTGCCCCTAATTACATGGAATTACGCAATAATATTTTTTCTTCCAAAGGCTGTGACGATAAAACGGGTGCCTTTGTTGTTTCTGAGGTTATTAAAATTCTTAGCGGGAAAAAACTACGTAAAGATGTGGGTGTTTACGGTGTCTCTACCGTTCAGGAAGAAGTGGGACTTCGTGGTGCACGCACCAGTGCCTATGGCATTAATCCGCAAGTGGGTATTGCCGTGGATGTGGGTTTTGCTTCAGACACACCAGGGATTGATAAACGCATGGTAGGAGAAGTGTCTCTCGGCAAAGGTCCCGTCTTGCACGCAGGTCCAGCCATCAATCGTGCGCTTGGAAAAATGTTCATTGATGTGGCCAAACGCAAGAAAATCCCCTATCAATTTTCTTCCCTGGGACGACCAGATGGCACAGATACAGGGGCTATTCAATTAAGCCGCGAAGGAGTAGCAACGGCGTTGATCAGCGTGCCTAACCGTTACATGCATACCATGGTGGAAACGTGTTCCTTGGATGATTTGGAATTCTGTGCCCAACTTATTGCAGAAACGATCCTAGAAATTACTCCTAAAACAGATTTTATCCCGCGCTAAATTAAAAGGGGATACTTTAAAGTGTCCCCTTTTTTACGCTCTTTTTTTCTTACCTTATTTTAATGCTTTAAGTGCTTCGATCACTTCATGGTTGTGGCCTTCGGGCTTGACTTTTTCGAAGACCTTGGCAATATTGCCATTTTTATCGATGATAAAGGTGGTGCGGGCTACTCCCATATATTTCTTGCCATACATCGATTTTTCCACCCATACCCCATAAGCTTGGCATATTTTCTTGTCTTCATCAGGGATGAGGGGAAAAGGAAGTTGAAATTTATTAACAAATTTATCATGTGATTTGGCAGAGTCGGGACTGACACCAAAAATGACGGTATTTAATTTTCCAATATCATGATAACTATCGCGTAGCGCGCAGGCTTCGACGGTACAGCCTGGCGTATCATCTTTAGGATAGAAATATAATACAATATTTTTTCCTTTATTTTCTTTGAGTCCTGGAAAATCAGGGGCTTTACTTCCAACTTGGGGGATTGACATATTTAACCTTTCTTGCTGAGGCAAGTCAGCATTGCAAAAATTTGGGTTCATAATCATTGATACAATAAAGGTATAGAAAATAAGATTTTTCATGAATACGCCTTCCAGGATTTCGTCTTGCTATCGTAAATTTCTTTAACACGTTTATTTTCAGGAATACCATCTTCAAGCGGCCACGCTGTGGCTTCCAATTTATTTCCGTCAAGATCATAAAAATACAGCGACCAAGACTTGGGGCGTTTTTTAGCAAATTCAATTTTCGTGTGATGCGTTTCTAAATGAGCAATCATGCCTTCAAAATCATTGCTGTGGACACGGAATGAAAAATGGTTAGCGCCTAAGCCTTCATTGGCAAAAAGATGACTTGTCTCTAAATCTTTAGCTTGGATGATGCCTAGAAGAGAGGGGCCACAATCCAGAAAATATTCAATACCAGGTTTAGAAGGCTCGCGCGCCGTGATATTAAGACCAATGACCTTCGTGTAAAATTCTAAAGATTTATCCAAATCCCGCACGTTAAAAGCAACGTGATCAATTCCAATAATTTTGATCATAAGGCGATCCTTTTTTCTATCTTTTTATTGTTAAAAACCAAATATTCGTTATATCCGACGGACTTAGCTAAATCCACAGCCTTGTCAAAATCTCGTCCCACATCTTTGGGGTCATGAGAATCAGAACCGAAAGTTAAAGGGACGCCTGCCTCGCGATAAATTTTAAGACAATTAGGGGCTGGGTACATTTCACCAATAGGTTTGCGTAGACCTGCGGTGTTAATTTCTATGGCTACGCCCGTGTCTTTAAAAACTTTGGCTGTTTTTTTAATTTCATCAGTTAAATCGATAGTAGGACGAGCGCCAAATTTCTTAGGCAAATCACAATGGCCAATAATATTAAAGAATCCTGTCAGAGCCGATTGGCGTAAGAGGTCATAATATTTTAGATAAACTTCATTTACGTCATGTTTTTTCCAGTATTCACGGGTGGCTGGATCATCGAAAGCCCAGTCATCAATAAAATGCACAGAGCCAATGATATAGTCGTAAGGATAGCTGTCGATGATAGATTTGGTTTTGGCTTCATATCCTGGCAAATAATCTGATTCAAGAGCAATTTTAATGCTAATTTGTGAAGCATAACGCTTCTTTACATCTTCAATCATGGCTTGATATTGAGGTAACTCATCAAAAGCCATGGTAATTCCTGGCATAGGTTTGTGCACCATGGGAGCATGGTCAGAAAAACCGATTTCTTTGAGTCCCATTTTAATGGCTTGCTTAACATATTCTTCCGGAGCACCAATAGCGTGTCCACAAAGAGGGGTGTGCATGTGATAATCAGCGTAAACTTGCATAAGATTTGATTATATCAAAGGGATAAAAATTGGCAACCAGTATATATATGGTTTATACTATGGAGATGAATAAGTATGTAGATATCAATAAAGCTATGGCTTGGGGAATCCTTTTTGCCTTTTTGCTCAATTTTTTAGGACCAATCCCCGTGCAGGCAGTCCCATTCCAACTGCCTACACCCGGAACCATGGTCCACTTAAGCCCAACATTTAATCCTCCCATCCTTAAAGGCGTCAAAGTAAATCCAAGTAATCCCTTTAAATTCGAATTTATCTTAGATCAAGGAGATAGTTCTTCTGGTGTCATTGCGAGCGCAGCGAAGCAATCTTTAAAAGAACAATCTACAAAATTAATCAAATACTTTCTAGCAAGTCTAACCATCCCAGAAAAAGACCTCTGGGTCAACCTAAGCCCCTATGAGAAGAACCGAATCATCCCCAATAGCTTTGGCCTAACAGAAATGGGCAGAGACCTATTAGCCGAAGACTACATGCTAAAACAAATCACCGCGAGCCTAATCTACCCAGAAGATGAAGTAGGAAGAAGATTCTGGAAGCGGATCTACGCAGAAGCCCAAAAGAAATTCGGCACCACCAATATCCCAGTGAATACCTTTAACAAGGTGTGGATCGTACCAGAGAAAGCCGTAGTCTACGAAAATGCTAAAGCAGGAACAGCCTATGTAGTAGAAAGTAAGCTCAAAGTAATGCTGGAAGAAGATTATTTATCATTAAATAAACACGCGTCATTGCGAGGAGCCGAAGGGGAGGCGGCAATCTCTAAAAGAACAACTAATAACACAGTTGATGCCCTAGGCTCCCAAATCGTCCGAGAAATTATCCTCCCCGAACTCACAAAAGGAGCAAATATTTTAATAGCCTTAGTTTTAAGTTCTGTCGCAATCGTTCTGATCATATTGAGAAAAAGAGCTCTTTGCTGATCAGGCATTCTTTTCCATAACTCGTCATTATCAATAGCATTCCATAATTCATCTTTCAGAATTACAGCTAAGCTGCCTTCTTGCTGAGAAGAAGATCTTGTCTTCTTAATTTTATCGACTAAATCCTGTATAGTTTTCAATGAAGAATTCATCGCTGCGTCTGGTTTCTTGCTTGCAGGTTTTACTAATGCCTGCATATATTGTTGGCTATTTTTGGCAGCGTGGTATAGGGCTTCTTCAGTAAGCAACTTCCCACTATTTAATGAATAAG
>Ga0207000_1200_pt1 | contig 17302 bp, 17 predicted proteins | sample Alteio_BWMinCont_90_FD_153498 | JGI IMG/M metagenome (GOLD analysis project Ga0207000, IMG submission 153498) | Enriched cells from forest soil in Barre Woods Harvard Forest LTER site, Petersham, Massachusetts, United States -... | ecosystem: Environmental > Terrestrial > Soil > Temperate forest >...
AAAAAGACGGTCGAGCGTCAAAGCAGGGAAGCCAGCAAATCCGGTGTTGCAGCGGTGGTTATCATGATTTTGATTGGCGCCATGATCATGAGCAATATTTATTTTAAAGATACTTTTTTAAACAAAAATTTACGTGACCGTTATGCCCCTCAAAAAGAACAGGTGCAGAAACTTGAAGAGCAAATGAATAAAATCAAACTCGTGCGCGGGTATATGCAAGAGCGGATGGTTACTCTTGATACGCTTCATGAATTATACAAGATCACACCAAAGTCCATTTATCTAAGTAATATTGTCATGGATGAAGAAGGTACGATTACTATTGATGGTATTTCAGAGTCCATGTCTCAAGTTTTCTCCTATGTAAAATCCTTGGATGATTCATCCATGTTTAAAGATGCCAAAACAAAGTCCACATCGACTAAGAAGGACAATGGCAAGGATGTGGCTGCTTTTGAGATTGAATTTAAATTGGATAGCGTTAAGGAGCCAACGGCGTGAATCAAATAACCAAATTTATTTCTGGCCTTAATGAAAACCAAAAGAAATTATTACTGATTGCCGTGGTTATTGCGGTGGCCGCTCTTTTTGACAGGCTTTTAATTAGTCCTACCATGTCACGCTTGTCTTCTATAGAAGAAGACATAACAAAGGAAGAAGCGACCATTAAGCAAGATATCCGTTTCTTGGGGTATAAAGACCGGATTATTCAGGAAACTAAAGAAATTGATCCTTTCTTGATCAAGGATGTGTCTACGGATGAAGAAATGATCGCTGCTTTCTTAAAGAAATTGGAAAGCCTGGCCGCTCAAAACAAGGTTAATTTGATTAAGATAAATCCTGCAGCAGGCAAGCAAGATGCAGAGTATTGGCAATATCAAGCAGATTTAGAATGCTCAGGAAATTTTGCGGATGTGGTTTCTTTTATGCACGCCATTAACTCAGATGTTAATTTAATGAAGGTGTTAAAATTTAATTTTGCTGGAAAAAAATCTGATACGGATGAAATTAAAGCCACCATGACGGTCGAAAAAATTGTCATAACACCAAAGCCCATGCCTGCTAAAAAGGCGGCCGATGCTTCAAAAACTAATACACCACAAGCCACCTCGCCTGCTGCTACCTAATAATGATATATTGAAGAGAAGGTCTTTTTATTTCTTCATTGTTTTATTTTATTTTTATGCGCCCTTGGTTCATGCTCAATTGGATGTGATCAAGGAAGCCTACAATCGCGCGATCCTGGCCTACAATCAACAGCAGTATGACCAGGCAACCAAATACTATCAGCAAATCCTCAAGGCCTATCCTAATTTCGCTCCCGCTTATAATGGTTTAGCATTGACTAATCAGGCAGCCGGAGGGGATGAGGATAAAACCATTGAATATTTAAAAACAGCTATTAGTTATGATCCTAAAATGTCCCAAGCCTATGATAATTTAGGAAGGATTTATTATGGCCGTCAGGACATGGACCATGCTGAGGAATATTTTGAAAAGGCTTTGAGTGTTGATCCCCATTTAAGTTCAGCCCAATTAAGCCTAGCTTGGATTAATTTATTGGTCCGGTCCAAGCCATTAACAGCCCTTAAATATTTTAAAATGGTCTTAAGTGTAACCCAAGACCCTAAGATTTTCTTTGGTATGGGGGAGGCTTATTTTGCCAGTAATCAGCGGGTGGAAGCCTTAGATATGATTACCAAATTACGTGAATTAGGTCAAGATGAGATGGCTTCTCGTCTAGAAAAGACCATGGATGAGCATAGTAATGTCAATACCCAAGGGGATGCTGGCGCTTTAGGTGGTTCATCCACGCCAGGGGGATTGGGGCCCATCAGCCCGACACCTGATCAACCCACCGGTACCAAGGTGCGTCTTCGCGGTAAACTTGCAGATTTCTAAAAAATAGTGTATCTTTTATAATATGACACCTGATTATATTAAATTTTTAGTTTTAATTGGCGTTTGGGCACTTTTTGAGACCTATCAAGGTCTTCAAATAATCGTTAATAGAAAGAACGATCATAGGGATTCCCAATACTATATTGGTATCAATTTTATCATTAGCGGATCGATGTTTTCTATCCTCTTTTTGATTTGTATCCTGTATGTGTGGGTGCATCCAGGATTGATCAACCCTTACGGTAATAATTTATTCGCCATTTTCGTGGTGTTTTGGTTCTTTTTAACAGGATTTGTTTGCGGAACGTATGGATTCTTTAATAGAAAAGCAATAAGGAATTTAGGTGTTCGTTGTATGCTAAACTTTCAATTTTTTTTATCACTGTGCATGTTTTTATTGGTGTTTTGTCTTTTCTTCTGTTTTTGGCTAGACCACGTCGTTCAATCCAATATGCCTGCGGTTCCCTTTAAGGCTTAACCTCAAAGACTTTGATATGTGTACGGCCTGTCAGGTCATGGCTTAAGACAAAAGGTTTGAAGTGCTTGAGACCTGCACCATCAAAGAAGTAGAGCTTCATAATCAGGGAATTAGCCAAGGCGCGGTCCATCAAACGGGCTACATATTGACCATCCTCTTGATAAAGCACAATAGAGTAATTTAAATTCCCCTCTGGATTAACGTTTTCGACGACCGTCCCATTTTTAAGATAAAATACGCTTAAGGGTGTCCCATTGCCATAGGTGGTTGATTGAATTTTTGCTTCCATGGTATCTTGGTCCACCATCAAATTATCACGAAAGATCAATTGATTCTTATTTGTCCCCAGCAAGCTTAAAGCCTCGCTGTATTTAGGACGCCCACCCATAGTATCCCAGAGGAATTCAACAAAATCAGGAGAGTTGCGTTTCGGGACGTGTGTGAGCAAATCAGGATCGGCATTGATACTTTCCATTTTTTTAATGTTCCAATGAGCGGTAAAGGCAAGCATTAAATTATCATCCACGAGTTCATTGAACACGAGCACATAGCTATGGGGGTGTTTATCAAAGATCATGGAAATAAGCTCATTGATTTGATCATCACGGATAATACCTTTAAGGGTTTGAGTTGCTTCAGCCCTGTCTTCCGAAGCAATGGCCATGAGAAGGGTAGTGGCATCAGAAAGTTTTAGGCCGCATTTAACCAGAAATTCAGCCGCCCGATTACCGCTGGAATTAATCATCCGCAAGATACCACGCGCCTGATTTTCATCTTGGGCTAAAAACATATTTGCCATCCAAAATCCAATAGCACTTTGGTCCAAAGAAGCACCATCAAAGGGTACACTACGGTGGGCCATGCCTTTAATAAAGTGCCCTGGCGCCCACCAGGTGTTAATGACGCTATCCGCGGGGGTATCTTTTTTAATTTTAGTTAAGGCTTCATCCCACGTTGAATTATAGATAGGGGTCAAGATGGTCTGTATATCCCTTGTGCCATTTAAGAAGATCATGGCTATGAGTAATAAAGCCAGTGGCAAGCCATAGGAACGCATATTAACAAAGCGGTTAGCCGCACATGCTGCCAGAAGACTTAGAGGGATGGTAGCAAAAAGGGTGAAGCGTTCCCCATGGGTGCTTAAGGTTAAGGTGACGATTAAGAAAATCGTCAGGATGATGGTATCAATGGTGCGATTTTGACGGTAATTCTCGATGGCTACGCGTAGGCTATAAAACCATCCGCCTAACGCCATGAGGATAAAAACAGGGCCACCAACGGATTTAATGATTTGCACAACTGAGGTTTTTTCCAATTCTCCCACCGCCATAAATAAATTAGGCCAAAGGTCAAGGCCTCGATGTGAGAATTTAGCCAGTTCTCCAAAACCTTCTTTAAAAAGGATAAAGAAATCCGTAAAGGAAAAGAACAGGCTCACTAGAAAAAGATTCGCGGCAAAAAATAATCCCACGAATAATAAATTTTGGCGGGTATGGGCTTGGTCTTTTTTAATAAGAAAATTAAATGCCGCTACCGTCAAGGCACAGATAAGTCCAAGGATAAATAAAAATCCCCATCCATGCCAGAAAAGGGCATACACCGATAGGGTAAGCCCAAAAATAATAGCCCAGAAATAGCCATTCTTTTTGGAAGAAGGACGTAGGGCTAAAAAGAGAATACCTAAAAGCAGGAGAGGAAATAGGATGTTGTAAGGGTCCGTGCGAAACCATCCCAAGCTTCCGCGTTTCAAATTAATGGGCGCCATGATGAGGAAAAGGGTCCCAATAAAAGAAGCAATCACCGAGTAATTTAATACGCGGCACACCCAAAGGCCAGCTGCGATGATAAACAGATAGGTGAATAAAGGTGTATAAGCCACTGCGGCCATGAGGGAGATGTTAGGATTGAATAGCTGCAAAAATTTATAGATGATAAACCCCCAGTAAGGGTGCACGGTAAAAGGCTGCCAACACCCAAAGGGAGCGCACATCAGGGGATTAAAATATTTACTGCCACGAGTGACAGCGGCTATGTGGCCCGTGTTGACAATGTTCTCCGTTAAATTATAGAAATCAAAAGGATCAGACTCCAAGAGATAGATTTTTTGAGGTCCTTTATTTGCTTGGGCTGCCATGCTCGCGGTAATGCGATTAATGGCATCCATGATTTTGAGATTGTTTTTATGCATGGTCTCATTAAGTTTTTCTTCTGCCATGTGATTGGCTAAGGCAGGAGGCATGGTGGGGGCTTCGCTTAAAATTTGTTTGAGGAAACTCTGCTTAATATTGTAGACCACCATGAGGGTTGCCTGATCACGGTAATCGTCCCAGAGATGGATGCGTAAAGGATAAAGACGAACGTAACAGCTGAGGATGACAAGGATGGCCCAAGCTAGGGCCCAAGGCCAAATCTTAGATTTTTTATTCATAGGGATAAAGAATTATGGCATATTTTTTCTATATTGCAAATATTGCAAACGTATTTTATTAGAAGCAATGGCAATACTTGAGTTTTCCTGGGATTCCCGTTTGGCCATGATCATCCCCAATAGCCTCCCTTGTTGATCAAGGATAGGGCCACCGCTATCGCCATGATAGAGATCGAGATCTAGTTCAAGGAATTCATTAGATCCGAGAGAAAGATTTTGGATCAAGCTTTTAATATGACCTTCCATGATGGATTGATTATCATAGTCCGAATTTCCGACAGCAATAATGGGATCACCAATATTAACGGTGGAAGAATCCGCCCATGTCACTTGCTTGAGGGGATAGGGTGGGTTAATTTTAAGAAAACTAAAATCATACTCAGCCGATGCAAAGAGCAATGCTGCCGGCAATTTAGTTCCATCTCTTAAGATAACAAAAATGTAAGGAGCATGTATAATAGTATGGGTATTGGTTACGATAATACCTGAAGGGTCAAGGACCAAGCCTGCTGCTGTGCGTGAGAAGGTGGCAGTCTTAGGTGGGTTGGTCGGCATGACGCGGGTTAATTCAGTCCGTACCGTTACGATAGACATTTTAGTCTTTTCAATACGGTCGATCAGATTAGTATCGCCCCAAGCAGAGGGATGCTGAGCCAGGCTCAACAAGGCGATGATTACAAGGATTAATCTTGACGGGTATGGCATAAACATTTACTATTCTCTCATAATTTTTTATGAAAAACATTATAATTAGACCCTATAAGAAGGAAGATCGGCAATCTTTAAGAGACCTGTGCTGTGATGTCGCCAATCGTGGGCAGCCTATCGAAGATTTGCTTCCCGATCGCGAAGTGGCTGCAGATTTATTGAGTAAGTATTACACCGATTACGAGCCTGAATCAAGCTTTATTGCGCTATCAGATGGAAAACTCGTGGGTTACATTAATGGAGGCTTGGATAATCGCCGGTATGGCCTGGTGATGTTTTGGCTCTTAATGCCACCCTTATTAATTAAGGCTTTTAAAAGGGGATTCTTTTTTAAACCTCAAATACGCCAATTGTTTAAAGGGATGATTAAAAATTGGCGACGGATTTTTGTTTGGCGTAAAAAATCTTTTCATAGTCATCAGGGGCATTTACATATTGGTGTCGCAGATGATTGTCGAGGACAAAAGGTGGGGCAACGTTTAGTTGAAACATTGATTGATTACGCGCGTACGACAGGGATTGGTGAATTAGCTGCTTCCGTGCATGACCAAAATAAAAATGCCTGTCATTTTTTTGAGTCGCAAGGTTTTAAAGTTCGTGAGAATCATCCGATGGTTACAATTAATCATGGGAAGGAGGAGAATTATCACTCGTTGCTATATGTTAAAACAATTACAGCTCATTAGTTGGCTCATGCTAGGCATCATTTTAAGTCCGTCGGTTTTTGCGCAGACGACCAATGGTGTGACTTTTTCATCGACTGACCGTGTGTTAGTTCTAGCACCTCATCCAGATGATGAGGTTTTAGGGGCAGGGGGCATTATCCAACAGGCCGTTGCCCAAAAAATTCCAGTTAAAGTGGCATTTTTAACCTATGGCGATAGCAATCAATGGTCTTTTCTTATATATCGTAAGCATCCTGTTGTTTTTCCGGCAGCAGTAGAAAATATGGGAATTGTACGGCATGATGAAGCTATCAATGCTGCCAAAGTTTTAGGTTTGCGCCCTCAGGATTTAATATTTTTAGGATATCCTGATTTTGGCACCTTGAATATTTGGTATTATCATTGGAATCAACGCCCTGCGTATCGAAGCATCATGACGCGTGTCGTTGCGGTGCCTTATAAGAGCGCTTTGCGTATGGGTGCGCCGTATAAGGGAGAAGAAATCCTTCGAGATATCCGTTCCATTTTGCGTGAATTTAAACCCACTAAGATTTTTGTTTCTCATCCTGCTGACCATAATGGGGACCATCTGGCTTTTTATTTATACCTAAAAGTGGCCCTTTGGGATGAGGGCATGGATCAAGAAGTGCAATTATATCCATACTTGATCCATTATTTGACATGGCCTAAGCCTAAAGGATTTCATCCTGAAAAAATACTTTTGCCTCCGGCGATTTTAGAAGATACAGAAACGTGGAAGCAGTTCCATCTAAATGCATCGCAATTATTAATTAAGAAACAAGCCCTGGAAGCCCATAAGACCCAATATTTTTCTTCACCAAGGTATTTGTTGTCCTTTGTTAAATTTAATGAACTTTTTGGTGATATACCGCCGGTCAAGCTTCATTTGCACGAAAATGTTTCCGTTATTTCTGGCCAGCGAAAATTAATGACATCAACCATGGAATTGCCCGAAGAGTTAAACCAGCAGGAACGAACGGCATTCATTGGTGTGGATTGGAAATCCTTACGATGGGACCCTCAAAACATTGTTGTTACAATCGGTCTTTCTAAGCCCTTGGCCCAAGATGTGGAGGCTTCCATTTATTTCTTTGGCTATAGTAAGCAGACGGCTTTTAGTCAAATGCCTAAACTCAATGTGCGCCTCGGCGTCTTAAGTTACAGTGTTTACGATCAAAACAAACGCCTGGAACAATCGGTGGTGCAAATTAATCGTAGTCCTAATAACGTGACCATCACCGTGCCTTTAAAATTATTGGGGTATCCCCAAAAAATCTTGACCTCCGCTCGGACTTCCTTGGCTAATTTTCCACTAGATACAGCCTCATGGGTTGTTTTAGAACTTGAACAATAATGGATATGAAAAAGGTCATTAAACAGGCATTTATCACGGCTATTACGGCGGTGAGTTGTTTGTATATAACAAATTGGTTCAAATTGCCGCAAGGGATTTGGGCGGTGATGAGTTCTATCGTTGTTATGCAGGCTGATGCCAAGGCCACGATTAGTGCCTCTTGGATGCGTATTATCGGCACCTTGGTCGGGGCATTGATAGGGGGATTATTTTTATCTCTCTGGGGTTATCATGGATGGTCCTTGGGGTTAGGTGTGGGGATAGTCGTTGTCATATGTGCTTTGCTTAAATTGATAGAAAGTTATCGCATTGCGGCTGTGACCGTCGCTGTCATTATGTTGACGGGGCATGCGGATGCTTCCTGGACAACAGCCATCTATCGTTTTCTCGAGGTTTTCTTAGGTATTTTAGTGGCTTTAGCCATTTCTGCTTTATTTAATCCTAGTTATGTAGCGCAACGTTTGAGTCAAATATTTAACTTTAGGAAAGATCGATGATAAAAATATTCATGAGCACAATGGTTTTGCTGACCCTGCTTTCTGGTGGGACATTCGCTTCTAATTCATTTGCTCCGCCTGAAGGAAAAACGCTATTGTTAGTAGGTCAAGACAGAGACACCATTTCCCGGTATGTGAGGAGTACACACAGCGTGCCTGCGGGGACTATGTTTTACACCTCTATTCAACTCATGCAAGGCCTGGATTCATCCAATGAATACGGTTCCGGGCCTCAGGATGCTTATTGGCTTTTACGGTCTTATCCTAAATCGGTGATTCAAGTGGGTCTTTATATGGTTAATGGCCTTGATGAGACCGTTGCTGGACAATACGATGATAATTTAAAGAAACTAGCCCAATGGATTAAACAAGCCCATCGTCCAGTTTATTTGCGGATTGGGTATGAATTTGATAATCCTGAAAATCGTTATGCCCCGGATAAGTATCAATTGGCATTTCGGTATGTGGTTGATTTTTTGCGTAAACAACATGTAAAGAATACCGCGTATGTTTGGCACTCGTATTGTGTGGAAAAGCCTGATCTTGAATTGATGGATTGGTATCCAGGGGACGACTATGTGGATTGGTTTGCTGTTTCCTTATATGGACTACCGGCCCAGCTGTGGAGCGCAGCAGATTTCTTGAAGATAGCCCACAAGCATCAAAAACCCTTTATGATTGCGGAATCAACCACTTGTAAATTATATAGCGTGCGTGCTAAAATCGACTGGTTTAATCATGTATTTCAATTTATTAAGGACAACAAAGTAGAGGCTTTCTGTTATATTAATTCTAATTGGGATGTGATGCCTATGTTTAAGAATGACCATTGGGGAGATGCCAGGGTCGAGCAATATCCGGAAATTAAAAGATTATGGCTTGATGAAATTAATCAAGACCGTTATCTGAAAGCCTCAACAGATTTATTTCAATTATTAGGATACGGGAGAGAGAAATCATGAAATTACTTTATACCAAACGTTCACCTTTTGCCCGCAAGGTGCGCGTTATTGCTTTAGAGAAAAATATTAGCTTGGATCTTATTGATGAAGATTTACAAAAGAAATCCCAGTGTCTTTTGGAATCCAATCCTTTAGGAAAAGTGCCGACACTTATCCTTGATCAAGGAGAGACCGTTTTTGACAGTGCCGTGATCTGTCAATATATTGATGATCTTAATGACAAAGCCATCATGATCCCGCGTCAAGCCCGTGAACGCATGGAAGTCCTCAAGTGGGAAGCTTTTGCCGATGATTTAATGGTAGCAGCAATTAATTTGTATATGGAAAAAACGCGTCACCCTCAGGATTTTAATAAAGATTTTTGTTCTACCCTGGAGAAGAATATTACGTTAGCCTATGGATATACAGCAAAGAATTTGAGCAAGCTTGAAAGTTTCAATTTAGCCGCTATTGCGGTAGCCTCAGCCATTGGATACATTCATTTTCGCCTGCCCCATTTAAAAGTGCAGGGAGCATTGTCCCAATGGTTTGAAGAAATTTCCAAACGCCCAAGCATGGTCCAAACAATCCCGGTTATGTGAAATGCCCCGTCGAAAATTAGATGTCAGGCGCAATCAAGCTGTTAAATTACCAAATGGACGCACGGTGCGTATCACCTACATCATTCATCCTGGCGCGGTGATCATCGCACCTTTTCTAAATAAAGATACGGTTGTGATGATGCGTCAATTCCGCCCGGCCTTGAAGAAATATATTTATGAGCTTCCCGCCGGCACCCTTGACCCCCATGAATCTTTAGCTACCTGTGCCCATCGGGAATTGCTGGAAGAAACCGGTCTTAAAACTAAGAAGTTAACCAAACTAGGTTCCATTTATCCCGTGCCAGGCTACTCGACGGAAATCATCCATATTTTCAAAGCAGAAAAATTAACTCTGTCCCAGGCTCAACCTGAAGAATATGAAGTCATTGAAGTCATTCCCATGTCAAAAACAAAGGTGCGTCAGTCAATATCCCAAGGTAAGCTCATGGATGCCAAAACCATCTGTACGCTGGCCTTCTGCGGATGGCTATGAAGAAAATCACTTTTCTAAAAAACTATACCTCATCTTTAATCCTTCTGGCGGCCATTACCATCGGCTGCATCCTTGGCCTTATCTTCAAAGAAAAATCAATCATCTTTAAACCCTTTGGCGATTTATTCTTAAATTTACTCTTCACAATCGTCGTTCCCTTAGTATTCTTCTCCTTATCATCAACCGTGGCCCGTATGGCAGACTTAAAACGTTTAAGCCGTATCTTGATTTGGATGATGATTGTTTTTATAGTCACGGGGATTATTGCCTGTACCGTCATGATCGTTGCTGTCCAGCTTTATCCACCTGCCCAAGGGGTCAGTCTTGCCTTGCCTGCCCATGTGGATGCGCAAAGGGTGAATATGGGGGAGACCATTATCAAAGCTTTTACCGTGTCAGATTTTTCTGACCTGCTTTCTAAGAAAAATATGCTAGCTCTCATTATTTTTGCTCTTCTAATGGGTATTGCTGCCTCGGCTACTGGTCCCAAGGCCCGTGCCTTTGTGGATTTTTTGGTTGCGGGTAATCATGTGATGGAAAAAATGATTGGGCTTATCATGCTCTATGCGCCTATTGGTTTAGGGGCCTATTTTGCCTATTTGGTAGGTGTTTTTGGTCCGCAGTTGCTCGGGACCTATGTGCGTGCCGTTGAATTATATTATCCTATTGCATTTATCTATTTCTTTGTGGCATTTTCTATGTATGCCTATTTTGCCGGCGGAACATGGGGATTTAAAACATTTTGGAAGAATATCACACCGGTGGCCTTGATATCCTGGGGGACAGGAAGCAGCATTGCCTCAATCCCTGCCAATATGGAAGCGGCCAAACGCATTGGCGTGCCCGAAGAACTCAGGGAAGTGATTATCCCTATCGGGGGCGCTACTTTACACCTAGAAGGATCATGTCTTTCCGCCATTTTAAAAATCGCCTTATTGTTTGGATTATTTCATATGCCGTTTGCTGGTTGGACAACACTTTTAACAGCCGTTGGCATTGCCCTTTTAAGTGGTACCGTGATGAGCGGAATTCCCGGCGGCGGATTTTTGGGAGAACTTTTGATTGTCACGATGTATGGCTTTCCGGTTGAAGCCCTTCCCATTATTTCTATGATTGGGACCTTAGTTGACCCGCCCGCCACCATGGTTAACGCCACGGGTGACAATATCTGCTGCATGATGATCGCCCGCGTCCTCAATGGCAAAAACTGGATGTCCCAGCCTAAATCCTAGTCTTTCCGTCAGCTTGACAACAACTTTTTATATGCCATACTTTCCCTATGCCTCACCAAATCCGTAAAACTATTGCTGTAATCATCTTAACAGCTTTTATAGCCACTTCAGTTAAGGCGCCTGTTTATGCCCAGATTGATCCCATGCTACCCTTGCCAACGCCTGGTACCATGGTTCATTTAAGTCCTCATTTTACACCTGCGTATTTAAAAGGAATTGTCATTCATCCTGAAAATGCTCTTAAATTCGATTTTATTATTTATAAAGGCGATAAAGCTTTAACAGATATCCAGAAGAAAGAAGAATACACAAAGTTAACCAAATACTTTTTAGCATCCCTGGCGATTCCTGATGATGATCAATGGGTGAATCTTTCACCCTATGAGAAAGACAGGATCATTAAAGATGATTTTGGCAAAACAGAAATGGGCCGTGATCTATTAGCTCAAGACTACATGCTCAAACAAATCACCGCCTCATTAATATATCCCCAAGATAATTTAGGCAAGAAATTCTGGGACAAAGTTTATTCCCAAGCCCAGACGCAATTCGGCACAAGCAATATTCCAGTAAACACTTTTAATAAAGTATGGATCCTTCCCGATAATGCCCTGATCTACGAAAAAGGCAACACCGCCTATGTCATCAAGAATCATTTACGGGTCATGTTAGAAGAAGATTATCTATCCTTACAAAAACATTCCGGTATTACCTCCAATGTCATTCCCGCGAAAGCGGGAATCCAGAACCAGAACGACATCAATACTCTGGGTTCCAAAATAGTCAAACAAATCGTCCTCCCCGAACTCGAACGCGAAGTCAATGAAGATCAAAACTTCGCTGCCGTCAGACAAGTTTATAGCGGGATGCTTTTAGCAGCTTGGTATAAACGTGCATTAAAGGAATCATTGTTAAGTAAAATCTATAGCAATAAAGCCAAGGTCAAAGGCATTGATCAAGACCCCCGCACAAATGAAGAAATTTACCGTCAATACTTAAAAGCCTATAAAAAAGGCGTCTTTAATTTTATCAAAGAGGACGTAGATAGATACACCCATGAAACGATACCCCGTAAGTATTTTTCTGGAGGAGAAGAAGGTTATGGCCGAGCAGCAAAAGATTTAGGTGTAACAACGGTTATTCATACAACATCTAGTAAGGCTGAATTGTCTGGGGAGAATTTTTCTAATCTAGATCAAGCAACCGTGGCCACCGAAGAACAAGTGTCAGACGCTGCTCAAAGTGCTGAGATTAGGGTCGAGAAAGATCAGCCATTTTCTAGAGTGCTGATTACTAAGTACCGCCATAACCTCATTAGGGATAAAGTAGTGTCAATAAGGCAAATTGTTAGGATAGGAAATAGTTATGTCATGAGTGGAGGGGGCATCTTTAAAGAAGGTTATCAAGATTTAGATGATTTTACCGTACTTGTAGAAAATGGAACCCTAAGGGTAAAACCAGTCACGAATGTAAAAATAGAGCTTATCAATAACCAAACTTTTGAGCGAGATGATAATATCGGTCATCACGTTTTTCCAAGAAGTGATGCGGCGATGGCAGCAAGAAGGCAGAAGGTGAAAGATGTTCCCACGGTACGGGATTTAAGGTCCACGGAGCGATTAAAAGAAGCTAAAGCGTATGTGGTTAATGAGATTCTAGGCCCTTCAAATCTTTTAGAAAGAGCCTATGTTAGGGCTCTTGATGCAAATCAATTAACTGTGTGGGCTCTTAATAGGGTTGGAAATTTCCCTAATGCAAAACCACAATTAGATGAAATAATGGAAATATTAACTGGCGATGCAGCCATGGCACAGGCAGATGACCGTAAGACTGAATTTCCTCTTTTGCATACATTGGGTCCCTCTGGCATTCCTTCTTTAGGTAAATTGATAGATGACTTAAGTTTATTAAGTTTTAGAAAAGCAATGTGGGGAATAGATCAACAAAAAGATAAAAGAGCGTTAAGAAATTATCAGAAGTTACAAGAGGTATTGTTAATTAAAATAGAAGAATATTTGAACGATAATCCTATTCAGACAATTCGAAAGTTTGATCGCAAACAATTTAAAGAAACAATGGAGAAGGAGCTAGAAAATTATTTCGAACCTAAAATACTAACTAGTGCCTTGGAACCCATAGATATTGCAATTAATATTATTGCAACAGTATTATATAACGTAGATAGTCAATTACGAACAGAGATGGAAAGACAAGGGTTGATTGATTTTATTTTTAGTTATGATCCTATAAAAAACGTCTTAGATTTTAAACCTGATAATAAAAGTTTCAAATCAGGTGTAATGTTAGCCTACATTCTATTCAATATAGTGAATTCGTACGACGATGACACAATATATGGTATTTTGAATGGTATTGAACGCTCGCATAGTGATCTTATTAATTTAGGAAATCGAGATGCATTTGTTCTCAAACATATAATGTTAAGAAGTAGGGCAGAGAGAATGAGAATTCTTGAAAGTTTTAGAGATAAATTTGGACAACGTAATATCTCTCATATGACGAGTGGAGAGATCATTTATATCATTGACGCAATGGATGCCGCAATGTCCATTAGGGTTCCAGGAATCGACCCCTTAGGAGATCCCACTCAACGAATGGAATTGAATAGAATTAAGGCTCACAGAGTTATTTCTTTGGTATTTGGTGTTGAATTTGCGAAAAAGAGCATTTTGGAAAGAAAAAATGCAATAGAATCAATGCTTGCATCTCAAGTATCAACAGGCGGTGATTTTGGTGGAGTAATATTAACGTTAGGGAAAAGAAAAATTACAACTCCTATATTAAAGTTCGGTTTATATAAAGAATTAGGTGCTTTAGCACAAACGCTTGCAGAGAGGATTGATAATCTAAAAGATCAAGCCATGAATGCAGATTATGGTGGTATCGATTTTAATGCGGCTCATTTGAACTTACAAATCAAGCGCGATGGTCAGGGTGTTCCTTTACCGATTAGCCAGCAGGATTTAGAAAATATCCATATTGATGGCCTGATTCCTGTTATTATTAATATTACATCCGTGTTAGATTCATCCATAATGGCCGATCTTAAAGTTTAATATGAAGATTTTTTACGGCCTAGGGCTTTTAGCTCTAGCTGGTTGTACTACAATTTCTCATCCATCTCTCCAAAGATTAGATCCTTCTATTCATCAAGCCATTTTTGTCACTCCCATTCAAAAACATCCGAGCGAAGCTTTTTTAAGCGCTTGGCAAAAGCAAGATGAGGCGTGGCACCGTGTTTATTCACTTCACGCTGTCATCGGGAGGAATGGCTTGGCTGCGCCAGGTCAGAAAAAAGAAGGAGATGGTAAAACGCCTTGGGGTGTTTATCCCTTAGGTCCAGCCTTTGGTTATGCTACTTCAATTCATACTGGACTTATCTATCGTCAGGCAAGCACAGATGATTTTTGGGTGGATGATGTGAATTCTATGGAATATAATCAATGGGTACATGGCATGCCTCAAGCTAATTCTTTTGAGCATTTAAGGCGTCAGGATAATCTTTATCAATATGCCATTGTTATTGGCTATAATATGCATCCGATTGTGAAGGGGGCAGGGAGTGCCATTTTTATGCATGTATGGCGTAATTATAAAAGCCCCACGGCTGGCTGTGTGGCCATCAATCAACGGAGTTTACGAAAAATTTTACACTGGTTAGATCAGCAATATCAACCTGTCATCATTTTGGAGTAAATAATGCCTGATGCTCAGACGTTAAATGCAGTCATGAAATCTTACGGTGTTTCTGGCGGTATAGGTGGTGGATTTAATTGGTGGGGGATTCTGGCCAGTGTCATTTTTGGCATTGTTGGTTGGTATGCTTTCATGCATGGCTGGAAACAGAAAAGCATTCGCCCTAGTGTCATTGGCATTTTATTGATGGTCTACCCCTGGTTTATTTCTAATGTCATATGGACATGGGTCGTCGGCATTGCCTTAACCGCTGCTTTATATTTCTGGAAAGATTAAAGATGATGAACTCACCAATCGTACGTTTCGCCGTTATCTTAGCAGGTTGTGGCAACAAAGATGGGGCAGAAATTCATGAGTCGGTCCTAACACTTTTGAGTATTGATCGCGCAGGCCACCAATACCAATGTTTTGCACCCGATGTGCCTCAAGCCCGTGTGCTTAATTTTCTAACTAATGAAGAAATGCCTGAAAAACGAAATGTGCTTCTTGAATCCGCCCGCATTGCCCGTAGCCAAATCAAACCTTTATCTGTATTTAATGAAAAAGATTTCGATATTCTAGTTCTGCCTGGCGGCAGTGGGGTCGCACATAATCTTTGCACTTTTGCAAAAGATGGTGATAAAATGACCATATTGCCTGAGGTGGAGTCAGCTATACGTGTGATGCATAGCAAACATAAGCCCATTGGCGCTTTGTGCATTGCTCCGGTCATTATTGCGCACGTATTAAAAAATGTGAGTGTGACCTTTGGCAAAGATGAAAAGATCAATGCTATTTTTCAAAAAGCAGGCACCAAAACCACCAATACGGATGCACGTAGCATTGTGATTGACCGTGAGCATAAAATCGTCACAACCCCTTGCTATATGCTGGAAGCCCGGATTAGCGAGCTCGCGGAAGGAATAGAAAAACTTATTCACGAACTTATTAAATTAAGGAATAGTTAACATATGCGTATCCTAGTCGTAGAAGACGAAGTCAAAATTGCCCAATTTATCAAACGCGGTCTTAAAGAAGAAGGCTATGCCGTTGATGTGGCAGCTGATGGTGAAGAGGGTCATTTTCTACTGAGCTCCAATGAGTATGATGTCATTATTTTAGATTTGATGTTGCCTAAGATTGATGGATTAACCCTCTGCCGCACCCTTCGCAAAGAAGGTAATCATACGCCCATCATCATGCTTACAGCTAAAGACACTGTCAAAGATAAGGTCAAGGGCCTTGATTCCGGTGCGGATGATTATTTACATAAGCCATTTGCCTTTGAAGAACTTTTAGCGCGCGTGCGTGTATTATTGCGCAAAAAGGACAGCCGGGTTCAGACCCAATTAAAAGTAGAAAATTTGACCCTGGATCTTTTGACGCATAAAGTCACCCGTGGGGAAAAAGAAATCGAATTGACCGTCAAGGAGTACGCCTTATTAGAATATTTGATGCGTAATGCCGGTAATATCGTTACCCGTACCATGATCTCAGAACATGTCTGGGACATAAATTTTGATACCTTCACCAATGTTATTGATGTCTATATCAATTACCTGCGCAATAAGATTGATAGTGGTTTTCCTGATAAAATGATCCACACTGTGCGTGGTAAAGGGTATCTCCTTAAAAAGTAAACATGCCTTTCCAATCCATCCGTTTTAAAATTGTCCTCTGGCACATGCTGATTTTGTCTTTGGCCTTGCTTACCTTTGGCATGTTGCTTTACCACAATCTTTATTTAAAGATCTCCAATGATACCGATGATATTCTGCGCTCACGGGCCAAAGGTATTGAACAATCCATTGAAACGTATTGGGAAGCCGAGCGCATGGACATTGCCGGCAATATAAAAACCCATTTTACTAAAGAAAATAATATTAACTTCAAAAAGATTGCCCGTCGGTGGGTAGGGGAGAAGATCAATGATCCGGATTTGATCAATATCATTGTCCGGATTTTTGATGCGCATGGTAATCCCATCGCCACTTCTAAGAATATCCCAACTGACCAGCTTGATTTTCGGATTTTTAATGAGGTGAAAAAAGGTTCTGATCAATTTGGCAACGAATATATTGAGGTTAATGAGCGGCCTTCTTCGTTTCGGGTCTTTACGACCCCGGTTATGGAAAATCGGAGATTGTCCTACGTGGTGCAGGTCGCAAGTCCTTTGTCCCAGGTGCATAATGTGCTGCGTAACCTGCGATTTTCGCTATTGTTCTTATTGCCGCTGACAGTTATTTTAACAGGTTTGAGTGGGGTGTTCTTAGTTCAATTGACGC
>Ga0207000_1202_pt1 | contig 17078 bp, 10 predicted proteins | sample Alteio_BWMinCont_90_FD_153498 | JGI IMG/M metagenome (GOLD analysis project Ga0207000, IMG submission 153498) | Enriched cells from forest soil in Barre Woods Harvard Forest LTER site, Petersham, Massachusetts, United States -... | ecosystem: Environmental > Terrestrial > Soil > Temperate forest >...
GGGACCACATCGTTAGCATACTTGAACCTCAGGTAGCGATGTTTGTCCGATCCATCGAGACGCACGGAACAAAAGTAAGTTCCCTTGCGCGTGGGCGGTGTCTCTGAGAAATAAACCCGCTCCCCTTTTTGATCAAAGAAGGGACGCATCTCTTCACGTCTCTGGCTCCTTGGCCGCACTGTGGTGACGAGGTGCGTCGGTCCCGCTTTGTCCGTATTAATCCAGCGGACATCCCAACTAATATTTTCCCCCAAATTTGGTTCGCCCCGGAGTTCGCCGCCGGAACTTTGCAAGAATACCAATTTGCTTCCGTCCGCGGACCAAGCCAGGTTCTCATAGAGACCTGCCCGCTCAGTGAGCCGAATTGGTTTGTTGTGGTCGATCAGGGTCTTATAGATGTGTCCACCTTCCCGATCGGACCAGGTGACATAAGCCACCCAACGACCATCAGGCGACACCGTTGGCGAATATTCCAGTTTCGAACTATCACCAATGGCTCGGGCCGCTCCGCTCTGAACGTCGTAACAGTAATTTCTTCCTGCGGCACTAAAAAGCAGCGTCCTTCCATCGGGACTCTCATGCGTCCACCGCAACAATTTCGGGTGCACTGGGCCATCATCGATCTTCATTTTCAACTTGAAACTCTGTTGGACCGTTTGCTCGAAGCGGGCATGAAATGGAATCACCGTTGATATTCCACCGTTCAGGTCATAGCGTCGGATTTTGCCGCCAGCAGAATAGATAATGGCCGCGCTATCAGGCGTGAAAGAATAACCCGGCAATTCATCCTCGTCGACTTGCTGTGGAGCTCCCTGTTGATCCCATTCCAGGGTTAGATCTAGCACCCGCTCTGCACCGGTGTTCAAATCGTGTAACACCATGCTCTCCCGGCTGTCAAAGCGGCGCCCAAAGGCAAGCCAGCGGCCATCACGACTAACCGCGGGGCGGACGGCTCCTCCATAACCTTCCACAGATGTGGAGATTTCGCCTGTCTTGCGATCAAGGCGCTCGATACTGGCACCCGTTTGGTTGCTCGTATGATTGAAGAATATCGCGTCTCCATCCGTAGACGGTGCGGCGCCAAATGGGTTTCTTTCCTTGCCAATCAATTTAACCCCCGCACCTCCCGTTGAGCGGTACATATATAACTCGTTAGCGCTGCTCTGTCCGGTACCCACAGTCAACAGCTGCAAATCATCATGGCGGCTCACCACAATATATTCGCCGTCGGGTGTCCAAGCCGGTGAAGCAAGGGTGGCGTTCGATTCGTTTGTCAACCGAGTTGGATTGTCGCCACTCGGCCCTATTGACCAAATATTGCTTTTGCCATCGCGATCGGAAACAAAAGCGATGTGTTTGCCGTCAGGGGAAAATCGCGGTTGCTCGTCATAGGCGGGTCCATGGGTGATCCGCGTCGCCTCACCCCCGTTTATCGGCAAAGTGTAGAGGTCTCCCAGAATATCGAACACCAGCATTTTACCATCCGGAGATACGTCGAGTGACATCCAAGTCCCTTCATCCAAGCTGACGTCCATTGGAATACTGGGACCATGCATGGCTTCTACGGACCAATTATCAGGCTCGCCACGCTTGGCCGGGATACCTCCTGCGATATCGTCGCCCATCACAGAAGCACTCACAAACCCTCCTGCTAATGCGGCCATAAAAAGCGATTTCATGTTAAATATCAATTTGCTTTGGGTTTGAGTCCATCTGAGTTGGATCATTCACCTTTGCACATGCGCATTTCTTTCATGCAGATTTCGCGAAAGACGACTTGGGAAAAAAGAGCTACCATTGGATGCTATGAGGCCGGCTTGAATAGCTCGTCTTTGCTGGATATTCGGTCCTTCAGCTCAGCTTTGACGATTTCCGCGACGTTATGGTAGTTACCCACGTCCTCTCCCTCCTTATAAGGGAAGATCAGGACGATAAGTCCTATGGCCTCGCCGGCCTTGTCCACCAGCGGGGTCATTACCTGATATTTTGGAGGCTCCGGAGCTTTCGTTTTGATAGCTGCACTCTCCTTGTTGTTCACGCCGACTTCGACCGCTTCCTCCATGCTTGGCTTGCCGATCCTTCCGATGTTTGAGAACATGATGCAGCGCTTCTGGGGCGAGTCGCCCATTCCATTTGGCGTCACATGGATCGCTATGAACTTTATCTCCGGATGTTTGGCCAGCTCCATGTCAGTCAGAGCCTGGCCATAGTTGCCGAGAGGCGCATAGTTGAGCGGCGCGAATTCATGGGAAACTTCTTCGGAACGAAGCGTTGCAGCTAAACCTGCGACGACTGCTGCTGCGATCAACTGAGGTAATAGGGGTTTCATTGCGTTGGTCCTATCAATTTGCGAATGGCATTGTCCCCTATCGGGGCACGCTCTTATCTGCCGGAGTTGTCGAATCAGAGGGGCCGCGAATCTGGCCTTCTGGTTTAGGAGCGGGTTGGAGTACAAGCCTGCTTTCGGCGACTTCCTCCACTTTCGCCCTGCTGAAGGCCAGAGGAAAATACCGACCGTCACCCCAGCGCGTCGCCAAGTCGGAATAATGGGGGCTACCAGCCTGTGACTCATTTCCAGGCGCGTTCAGGCCGACCGAATGGTCCCAGTCCTTCGTGTCCAAGACAAACATCGCCGAAGCGCCGTGCACCTCGTTCGCGTTCTCTTCCGACGGACTACTGGTCGCCTGTACCGTGTAGGCATCTCCCCCGCGGGACACGGGGCTGACCGTGAGGAGCGAAGCGGTCTGAGCGGTCAATAGCGGATGTTCAAATCGGGCCTTGTGGGCGCTTCCCCACTTCCATCGGGACCGGTCATCTCCTAACTTCTTGCCCAGGTCTTTCAGCGCCTGCTCCAATGCTGCCACCATCATATTGTTGCGCGCGATCACCGGATTCGGGCCAAAATCGGGGTCCGGCGATTTCATCCAGCCGATGACCCGCCTCAAATCATACGTATGGAAACTGCCGCGCGTTTTTTCGGGCAGGTGCAAAGCGTACGCCAGAGGGGTAAGCTTCAAAATCCAGTACTCATAAATCGTCGCCTCAACAGAATTCCTGTCGAGGACAAAGTCCCACTTCAACAATTGATCAATCGCCGTCTGGACTTCCGGACTGTCCGACGTGATGCCCTTGAACAAGGGAACGAGTTGCCGCGCAGGTAGCGACAGATGGTCCCCTTGGAGGCTCTCCATGTCGGCAATGTCGAACTTCTTGTCCTGCTCCAGCACCTCGGTGATCCGCTCATAGCGGTACGGCGTGCTGTACTCGAATCCGAGGGGGATCTTGTAATCGGGAAAAAACTTGGGCACCACATCGTTGTTCGCCGAGGCGTAATAACCGTTGGCGCCATTCAGCTCCCGCGGCAGCTGTTCCAAGGGCAGGAAGCCCTCCCACTCATACTTGCCGTCCTTTCCGGGCACCGGTAGCAGTCCGTCCCAGTTTTTTCGAATCGGGCTCAAGGCCGCCGCAAGATAGCCATAGTTGCCCTGAGTATCCGCATATACCAAGCTATGCGACGGCAGATACCAGGACTTGGCAACGTTCCGCGTAAATTCGGCTCAGTTCTTCGCCTGCATCACATTGAGCGACCCCAAGTATCCGGTGCCGCCGGGCTCGGACCCAACCCAGCGCAGCGCGTAGGCACGATGGCGGATATGATCCTCATACACGACGGGCCCGTGCCGTGTCGTCTTTGCCTCGAAGATTACCGGCCCGGACTGCCGTCCTTTCACCGGAATCGATTCGCGGTCCAACGTCATGTCGAACCACTCGCCCTTGTACAGGTAGCGGTCGGGGTTCGAGGGATCGGTTTCCTCCACGTACAAGTCCTGCTGGTCCACGCCGAGGATAGTGAACCCCCAGGCTACGTTTTCGTTGTGACCAATGGTGATCCCGGGCATGCCCGGCTCGGTCGCGCCGAGGTCATCCCATCCCGGAGCTACCAGGTGCACAAGATTTCTAAGCGCAGGGTTCCGAACATCACGATGCGGGTCGTTCGCCAGGATCGGCATCCCTGTGGCCGTTTTCCTTCCACCCACGACCCAGTTATTGCTGCCCAGATCAAAATTGAAGTTCGGAGGGAACTCAGGCGCTGCATCCATATCTGCCAATAAGCCCATTCCTTCCATTCCCGTCGCTTGCGCGGCAGGAGCTTCCGAGGAGGACCCCATGATTGGTTTAAATTTCCAGGCGACGAAGTTCGCGTTGCGGGCTATATCTAAGATCCGTGGAGTGATATCGTTGAGATCGAGCCCTTCCGGAATGACGATCGGTTTCACCGGATCGGTCACTGTCACCTGCTGGGTCCTCTCAACGCCCATCACCTTGACCGCAAGGGCACGGGTCAATTCGGCGTTGGCGTTGTACGACAAATTCCAAGCGGGCATGCGTGTCAGCACAGTCTTCGCGGTCCAAACCGCCTCGGGCTCGAAGCCCATCAGCTTGAATTCAATCGGTATTCGATCCTGCTCCCTAGCCACCCGGATCGCCTCGTTCACACCGGCCGCAAATGCCTCAAAAATGACGGGGCCTTCTGAATGGTACTTATGGAATTCCACGTCCCAATTTCCTCGGAACGCCAAAAGCCGCGCAAATTCGTCGCGCTCGACATATGCCGGGCCCAGCACCTCCGCCAGCTTACCCTCCCCATTACGGCGCCAGAGCTCCATCTGCCACATATGGTCCTGCGCAGCGACAAAGCCCTGTGCAAAAAAAAGGTCGTGCGTGTCCTGCGCGTAGATGTGCGGAATTCCCCATCGATCGCGCAGCACTTCCACCGGATGATCCAGTCCCACAACCGTCAGCGCCCCATTATGTTGCGCAAGCGCTGCCTTGGCCAGCGCCTCCAGATTCGCAGTAACTTGCGGTCCGCTGGCCTGCGCAAGGAGGCCCGACACAAGCTTCAGCGATGCGAATATACCTAGAGCTAATTTCTTCAAATTATTTAAGCTAGAAGAATGCGGCCCATTTCGCGGGTTGCCTTGGAACAACTACGCCTCATGGCTCAAAATCTGATGGTGTCGCTAAATGTAGCCTCCCTACCCCGCCCCGCAAGAAACTCGCCAAGGTTTATCTCGGCCACATCATGAGAAACATACTGGACATAGAATTTGTTGAAAAGATTCTCGATGCCCAGTCCAATCGTCCCCCACTTCGTCTGATACTTCGTCCTCACATTGACTAGAATGTACCCGGGAAAATGCTCCTCAAATCCGACTTCGCCTACGTTAATGTTTCTTGATAAATAATCCACCGCCTCCAGGTTTATAGTTCCAGCCTTGGAATAGGCCCAATCAATGCTGCCGAGGATTTTTGTCGGACCCTCGTTGAGGAAACTCCGATCAAGAATCAGCGGCCCACCGGCGACGGCGGAGGTTTTTCCATCGACATGTGAAAATATCCCATTGAGCTCCACCGACTGTATCGGGTTTAATTTGCCGGTTAGCTCCCAGCCCGTAATTTCAACGGGCAGCCGGGAGAGGTCATAGACCCCGGTGGCGCTATTGAGGACCAGCGAACTGCCGTATTGCGAATAAGAGTGGTAGCAATCAACACTGAGGCTGCCCTTGGAACCGCGCCATGTTAAGGCACCTTCATAGTTGGTTGCGATAATCGGTGTGACCTGCTGCCCGAGACTGGCGACGGTTTGATTCGGAATGTTGATATTCCGCAAGACGACTCCGACGTCCGGAATGCTATACCCTTCACTATAAGAGGCGTTCAAAGAAAACCCCAACGGTAGCCGGTAAATCGCACCAATATTTGGAATTAATTGGTGATAAAACAGCCTTCCACCCTGCACAAAAACCCGGTTGACAGCATAGCGCCCTGTAAACGAGTTGGCGCCTATCTGGGCGTCGTCGTAACGCACCCCGCCGCGCACGGTGATCGGCCCAGCTTCATACTCAAGTTGCGCGAAGGGATCTTCATCGGTTAAATGTATCGGAGGCACAAACACACGATTGGTGACCAGCAGCCCCTGCAGGCTCTTGTCAGACAGAAAGTCGAAACCTACGCTTAACTCCAAGCCTTTGAGGAAAAGATTTGGGCGGACCCAGATCGTCCGTGCACCGTACTTTGTGGTCTCAACAACCGACTGATCATAAAGGGTTCCAAGAGGCGCAATCAGCGGGTCCTGAAATGAAGCAACGTTCTGGGCGCCAAAGCTCATGGTTTCTCGGTCCAAATAAATCTGCGCAGTCAGAGTCCCTCCTGCGAGGTCAGCGTCCGTCCATTCAAGATTCTCCTCTTGCATGACATTGCTCGGCGGCACCCCCGGAGGCGCTCCGCGCACGGAGGTCGCTGTTGTGGCAAAGCCGTATACGCCAAGACTGCCAGTTGGGCTCACAAAACGGAAATTGCCGTTCCCGGTCAAATCGTAGCGATTGATGGAGAATTGAAGCCGCTGCGAATTGTTCATCCCGAAGTTCTTGCCAAGCTTCAAAAACAAGTCGTGGGAGCTGCTGTCCATGGAGGCGCCGTTCAAATCCATCCCAAGCAAGATTCCGTGGCCATCATACTCCATGCCACGATCAACGACGGCCGCTCCTACGAATAGGTCGTAACCACTCTCCTTGTGCGCAAATGTAACGTCCGTCCTCCAGCCCGTGGAGTCACTGTCGAATTGAGAATTTACACTCGCATCCACCTCCGTCTCATTCCCTTGAGTTCTAGGTGATTTGGTGATGATATTGACAATACCTCCGGAGGCGCCCAACCCCTCCGTCGCCGACGGACCGTTGACCACTTCGATGCGTGCGATGTCGGATTGGTCCACATAATAGCCCTCGCGATCTCCCTCGCGCAGGGGGGTCGACATGGGGATCCCGTCGAGCAGATAAAGGGGCAGCCGTCCGCGAATGTTTTCTCCGTTGACATCCACGCTTTCCCTGGAGGGCGAATATCCCGGGATTGATAATTCGAGAATCTTGGTTGGGTCGTCCGAAACGATAAGCATATTCGATATATCGTTCTGCGTGATTAGGTCGACAGACCCCGGTATATGATCGATCGCCTTCTCGCTGCGGGTAGCAGTCGTCACTGTCATCGCTTCCATCATGATCGCCTGATCGTCGACTTTGCTCGTCGCGTTCGCAGAAGTGTCGGCGGTGGTTGCATTTTGCACATCTGCGAGAACACCTGGGCTGCCACATAGCCCGGCAAGAATAATAAGACTTAAGAGACGAATAAATAAAATTGTGGAATTGTAGGTCGGTTTCATGGGATCACTTTGTACGGACACGGTGCGGGCGGTTTTGAATTCCATTGCGGTCATGTGTTTTTGCGGGATGTTGCTAGGTCAGATTTGCAACTTGCGCCTAGAACAGTACGAAATCGGCTGGAAACGCACAATTGGCCAAAAGTATGTACCACCGTCCTGACGCGAGGTCCCGAAATCGAGTCGGGGGTTTAGCTGCCTACGATTGCCGGTGGGTCAAGATGCGACTCCCGGGGGTTCTTGGTCTGCTGGTATTACCCTGCGAGATTGAGCGCTATCGACGCAACGGCCTTATGCCTGAGGCCCAGCGCTGGGACTGCAAACCCCGATCGTGGACAACAAGCAACTCAGCTACATGAGAATCAGCAGGCATACAGATTTTCCCGCACACCGTTTATCCTAAATTCCGCTGTTGAGGCAGCGGTGTGAGTACGGAAGATGCTGCAAAGGATCGCCATGGACGCTCAAAGCCAGACAGAGGCCATTCACCCGCTGGGTGAAGGAGAGTTCGCATTTCCGACACCGTGTGGACGGGTGCGACTTTCTGTGACCAACGACAGTTTGACCCCGTTTGGAGGGCTGGTCCCGTGGGCAGCCTATACGAAGCATATAGGGATTATAGATCAGCTTGCTGCGGACTGCCCAGTCGAACGGACGAGCCCCAACGCGGCTCCGGTCTACGATGTGCTCCAGTCGTTCATGCTGACGGCCCTTACGGACGGGCGCCGGTTCTCGCATATTGAGCGTCTGCGAGAGGATCCGACGATTCCGGATGTCTTCGGCATGGAGTCTGTGGTTGGGGACGACACGGTGAGGCGGTTCTTCAAGTCGGTGGATCCCGCCCTTGGAGCCGAGTGGATCGCCCGCAATGTGCAGCCGATGTGGCGCGCTCTGCCGGATCCGATCATCATGGATTGGGACTCCACTGTGCAGCCGAAGTACGGGCACCAGGACGGAGCCGAGATCGGGTATAACCCCGGGAAGCCCGGTCGGCGCAGCTTCCATCCTCTGCTGGGCGTCATCGCCCACACGCGCCTTTGCCCGGTATACCGGTTCCGTGCCGGCGACACGGTCACGGCCACGGAGTGGCATGAAGCGATGCACGACGCCCAGCGCTGGCTGGGTGAGCGCAAGATCTGGCTCAACCGTGGCGACTTGGGGCTCGGCCATGACGCGATCATGAGCTGGCACGAGGAGGCCCCCGACAGGCCGAGGTATCTGTTCAAGCTTAAGCTGACGAACCTGGTGCGCTCGGCCCTATGCCGGGTGCGTGAGGACGATTGGCAGGGATCGGGCAGCTACGAATCATGCCAGATGGCCGAGGGCCTCATCCAGCTAACCTAAAACCAAACTCACGACCTTTGTCGGGCCTTGCCGGCTGCTGCACGCCGTCTCGTCGGTGCCGGGGGCCGCACCGCAACGGATCGGAACCCGCGTACGCGAGCGTTCAGGAAGCGGGCTCGGAATTGGCGGGCCGGTTTAATTTGCTTCGCCGGATGCCATACCCGAAGTACAGGACAAGCCCGAGGGCCATCCATCCGACCAGCCGAAGCCAAGTCTCGGCAGGAAGGGCCAGCATCTGCGCGACACAAACGAGCGCTCCCAAGATCGGAACAAGCGGCACCCAGGGAGTTCGAAACGGGCGGGTGAATTCCGGCCGGGTTCGCCGAAGGACGATGACTCCAATGCAGACGAGCGTGAAGGCAAAGAGCGTTCCTATTGAAACCAGTTCTCCAAGGAGGCTTAGGGGAAGGGCTCCCGCAAGGGACGCCGCGATGGCTCCGGTGACGATCGTCGTCACGTAGGGTGTCCGGAAACGAGGGTGTATCCGGGCGAAAACGGAAGGCAGCAGCCCGTCCTGGGCCATCGAAAAGAAGATCCGTGGCTGGCCCATCAGCATAACGAGGATGACCGAGCTTAGGCCCGCAAGGGCGGCGATTTCGACGACGAAGCGAAGAGCCACGGGAGCGTTTGCCGCCTGGAGTGCGAGGACGACTGGGGCGTCGACCTTAAGCAGCGTGTAGTTCATCAGGCCCGTGAGGACCAGCGAGAGGGCGATGAAGATGACGGTGCAGATGGCAAGGGAACCCAGGATCCCGACCGGCATGTCCTTTTGCGGGTTCCTGGCCTCCTGGGCTGAGGTCGAAACGGCATCAAATCCGATGTAGGCGAAAAAAATGACTGCGGCGCCCTTGAAGACCCCGCTCCAGCCGAATTGGCCGAAGGTGCCGGTGTTTGGGGGAATGAAGGGCGTCCAGTTGCGGGGGCCGAGACCGGGATGACGCAGAAGGTAGGAGCATCCGAAGCCGATCACAGCAAGGAGGACCGAGACCTTGGTTACCACCATCAGGTTGTTGAAGGCGGCCGATTCGCGAATCCCGATCACAAGGAGAATGGAAAGAATGATGATGACGAGGGAAGCGGGCAGGTTGAAGAGCGACCCGGTAGCGGTGAGCCCGCCAGGGCCGTAGGCAAGCGGCGCCTGCGCCAGACACGCCGGCAGGGCCAGCCCGAATTCCTTGATCAATCCCTGGAAGTATCCCGACCAGCCGGCGGCGACCGTGGGTGCTGTAAAGAGGTATTCGAGGATCAGGTCCCAGCCGATAATCCAGGCGCCAATTTCTCCCATCGTTGCGTAGGCGTAAGTGTATGCGCTACCCGCCATCGGAATCATGGAGGCGAATTCAGCGTAGCAGAGGCCGGCGAAGAGGCAGCCGAGCCCCGAGATGACAAAGGACAGGGCAATCGCCGGGCCTGCGTATTGGGCCGCAGCCTGGCCCGTCAGGACGAAGATTCCGGCTCCGATAATCGCCCCTATCCCGAGGCTCACGAGACTGGTTCTTGAGAGGGCGCGGCGCAGGCCTTGGTCCGTGGAGGTTTCACTCTGCAGCTGCTCCAGGGATTTGGTCCTTAAGAGGTTCATCTAGATGGCACCTGAGGTGTTCTGGACAAGCATAATTTAGCCTTGGGACAGGGATGGGTCGAGGGCGGCGATCAGAGGCGACTGTCTTCTCTTTAGGGCGTTTAGGTAGCGCAGTTCGTCAAAGGGTTCGCGGCGCTGCCAGCAACGCCACAAGATCCGGATCCATTTAAACGCCAGGGCGCGGATAATGGCGTGATGACCCTTTCCGGCCCGTTTTTGTTGCTGGTAGTATGCCTTTGCCCACTCGCTTTAGACGACCGTTTGACCAGCCCACTCGATGAACGTTTGTCGAAGGAAGATGGGCGCGTTCCAGCGCCAGTGCACCCAGAGCTGGCGGCCGCTCTTTTCCTTCACAGGCGCGAGCCCTGCGTGCTTTTGCAGACTGGACGCATCGGGGTAGCGGTCACGGCGGTCGCCAAAAGCGACCAACAGGCGCGGTGCCAGTTGGGCGCCAGCTCCTGGCAGCTGGCGGAAAAACGCGCTTTCGACATGGCTCGCAAACTTCTGCGCGATAGACGCATCGAAGCGAGCGATATGACTTTGGAGTGTGCTTAGCACTGCGACGAGCATACGAACCTGGAGCACGGCTGGATCGATGACGGCCGGATCTTCGGTAAGAGGCTGGGCCTTGGCTATCTGCTCGAGGCGCGTCTTGAGCAGTTCTGGGCGGCGGACGCTGTGCAGAAGATAAAAGGACCGGACGGTACCGACTCGAGCTCGGCGGAGGCTGGCCAGGTCGGGCCAACGGTCGAGGAAGTCCAAGGCTAGCATCGATGCCAGGTCTTCGCCTATTAATGTTAATGCTTACGGATAGTATCCCTTTAGGACCGCTCGCAATTGATTGCTCAGTTGCGAGCGCCGATTGACAGCATCGCGCCTGGCCACGACCAACGCGTTCAGCTCACGGGTGGGAGCGCTGTCGAGTTCGAGCGGTCTTAACTGCTCACCGTGCCGGAGGAGAAGGGTCAGGAGAACGGAAGCGTCCGGTACGTCATCTTTCGCCCCGGAGGGCACAAGCGCCTTTCGGAAGCGGGCACTCATGGAAGATTGAACCGGATAGATCACGATCCATTTGTGCTCAAGCAGCGCGGCTGTCACGGCATCCCCGCCCGCTTCAATGGCGAGCGCTACCGGGCGGCGGGCACATCGGCTCCCGAGTTGTTTCAACCAATCGTGTACAGCCTCAGCGTCGGCATCAAAATGACCGGTTTCAACTTCACGGCTGGCGGCCATCTGCAGAGCGAACGCGTGTCGCGTATCTCCCCAATCCAAAGCCACGTATGCGGCATAGTCGTTGGTATTCATGTTGCGTTGGGATTGCGGGCCCGGGCTGCAGTTCATATTGTTGAGGCGTGGTGACGCCGGCACCTGAGGATGCATGGCCGAACCCAATGCTGACTGGCCGCGGTCGAGATCTCATCTAGAGTTCCTTGTCCGGAAAAACATGAGGTGTTCGTGCCGCGACCGGTCAGCAAATTAGCCCAAAACACCAGCCGACCCAAGTGCGCTGGCGGCCGGCCGGCGCGGTTGTTCACCCCAGGAGATCTCCCGTTTCTTGGACGTCCGATCTCCTGGGGTGAACAACCGCGGACACCCAATATGACATGGGGCGCAAAGCGGGTTGCCATGCTCCAAGTATGAAAAAGCTGCCGCACACCACGTGTTCCGTAAGCAGTTCGCATTCAACTAGGATTGATCCAATGTCCAGCGAAGCTTCAGTCAGAAAAGAGTTTCGTTGAATAGTACCGCTCAGCACGGTCGCAAAGGACGGTCACGACTCGGGCGTTCGGTCCCATTTTGCTCGCAATGCGCAATGCTGCGATGACGTTGGCTCCGCTCGAGGCCCCGACAAGAAAGCCGAATTCCCGGCAGCCAGCGTCTTGGCAAATGGAAAGCGGAGCGACGCTCCGACCGTTAGGATCCCGGCGGTCCTCAGGAATTCGCGACGGCCAAGGACTGGATTTAGCGCGCCCAACTGTTTGATGAATCTGTGATGAACTGTTGAAGAATGGAGAAATGCATTTCGCCGTAGTTCAATGCGTAGTGCATCTGTCCGCCCTTGAATATCCAGGTGGTCGGAATCCACGGCACGGATAAACCCATGAAGCTCTTAACCCGGTCTTTCATCGCACGCGCGTGGCTTGGGTGTCCGACAAGTGTGAAGTTTTTTTGAGGTCCGATGCCATATCTTGCCAGGATCTCGCGGCCGTCATTCTCGCTCCAGAGGGTGACGAACACAAAGTTCGTATCCGGATTGGCCTCAATCGCCTCCTTCCAGCCCCCGCTGGCGAATTCCGCTTTGCAGTTCGGACACCAGGTTGCCCAGACATGAACAACGGTCGTCCGGGGAGAATTCACCACATCGGAGACCTGTTGTTCAACAGGCAGTTTGGTTGCGTCCGCGCCTGCGACTAGGGACGACAAGCCAACAAGTAGGAATGCGATAAGTGCAGCTTTCTTAGTCATAATTTCATATTTAAGGCGCACCGCCCACCAGATTGATCTCGATCGTGACTCCAGTTGCCAGTGATCCGAATTGTTACCCAGCTAAGGTTTCTCGTTTGCCCGAAATTCAACCCAAGGTTCGCTAGGGCGGCTTCTCATTAATCCAGCCTGCCAGCTATATTGCGGATTTGCATTGAGAAACGCATTTGCGTCAAATGACATTCCATCTGCCGATCCCCATCGAACCGCTATAGTCATCTGTTTTGCCATTCTAGAATCGACTACTTTCGAGTCCACGGAGCCGGCCGGAGTGAAGGGCGTATCCCAACCCGCAACCCTCGGATCACCGTCAAGCTCATAATGTCCCGCCAAAGTCCGGCTGCTTGGGTTTAGCCCGTGCGTGTACACGTCGTAGTCGTCCCCCTCCATGGCCTTTGCGCAATCGAGGTCGATCCGGCCAGCATATTTCTTCATGAGCTCGTTCCAACGGACACGGCGGGCCACCGATGATACGCGAATATCCGAGTCTCTGGAATTGGTCTCTTGTCTTAGAATACGCAGATCCTCAGCGATATTGGAGCCAATGAAATACCCGTCATTTTTTTTCTCCATTCCAACGAACTTCAACCCGAGTTCGAGCCGAGCAATCTCGCCAGTCTTGGCGTCGCCGATCAGCCATGAATTGGCATAGCCGCCGTTGTTGCCTTCCTTCATAATGGCGCACCATTCTTCAAGATTACCTGCAAACTGTGTGGCACGGCGCATTCGGGCGAATTCGGCGATGCCTTTTTCACTGTAACCGTGAAAATCGCCGATTGTTGTCTCGGAGCCCACTAGCCCGCCATCTGTAATAAAAAAATCTGATCCGCTATGAATCCATCCCGGCAGCGTCTGCATCAGAATGTGGTGACCCTTTGACGGCGCCAAATCGAGAATCACATTGAAGAACGGGAAGGCATAATCGATCATTGTATTGTGACCGAGAACGATCATTCCGTCACTCGTTGCGCTTCCGGTGGCAATAAAAGAAGAACACGAATCCCTAGGTCGCGGTAGTTCGCTTTGGCCGACATCATCCCTCTTCAGGCGCTCTGGCCACCAGTAGGAGGACAACTCGAAATATGCATTTTGGGTGATGATCTCATCGCGTGTCGTGCTAACACCAGCCGCATTCATACCCTCTACGAGGCCATCAATCTCCTCCCGAATTTCCTGGCCAAGCGCAGGGCTCATGAACCGCTTCGTTTGCTCCACGAGCCAAGCCCACTCCATGCCCGTTTGGTGACGCCACATCTCGACCATCACTCGTTTACTTTCGGCAATTTCAGGCGCCAGCAGATATCCGTGTTGAAAACCCAGCGCCCTCGGATCTCCTTCTACATGAACGTAAGTCCAGCCAGCCCTTTCGAACCGATAGGCTTTGCTTAACCATTGTTCTTGAAGCGCACCCAATTGCCCAGCGTCAAGTTGAGATCGAGAGAAAATCAAAAGGCTTAGACCTAGGAATAGCCCGAATCGTTTAACAGGTACTAGGTACATATTCATTGTGGTGGCGTCCTCACGACAAGGGGCCATCCCACCAGCTTGCGCGGATCAACAGAACTTATTCTTGTGATCTGCCGACCGTGCGTTGTGAAGTATGTGACGTCGACGTCAACTAATCCGTCGACCGGCACGCCAAAATGCACCGGCAAGGCGTTCTGCGAGCAGTAACCGCTCCCCGTATCGACCAGACGGCTGCCGATCAGGTTTCGAGTTCCGGCAGCGTAAATGCGCACTTCTGAGCCGGCCCGGGTATAATGTCCATTGGAGTCTAGAACCAACACTTGCAGTGAGTGGCGGGCCCGCTCCGGAGGCAGGCAATTCCTGTAGAGAAAATGGACACCGTCACGGCCGTTGTCAGCGAGCGCCAGGCCGAGAGCCCCGCTATGGTTGAAATCGGCCCATTGAACGCCGTGCGTCGCCCCATGTTTAAGTACATATGCAGGGGTTGTGTCACTAAATCGCGTCCCTTCGTTGTGGAATAGAAAATTACGAACATTGGAGACATTTGCCAGGAATCCTGAGACATAGAGATCGAGACGACCGTCGTTATCGTAATCACCCCAATTTGCGGCGACGAAATGGTGATTCGGCGAAACCCCCATTTCCGGGCCGACGTTTTCAAATCCTCCTTTTCCGTCGTTTTTCAGCAACCAGCTGGGCCCATAATTTGCAACGTACACATCGAACTTTCCGTCGTTTTTATAATCGCCAACCGCTAAGCCAACTGAACCTTCAGTGGGCGAGCGAGGCGCACCATCAACACCTAATTCATGGGCAATATCGACAAACTTGGTTCCGTTCCAACGATAGAACGAGTTCAGGTCGCCGTCCTGATTGGCCAGGAACAGATCGAGGCGGCCATGCTGTGCAAAATCGCACCAGACGGCTCCGACCGTCCTCCGGCCTTCCGTTAGGCCCAATTGGCTTGCAACGTCAACAAAGCGCCCGCCGATGTTCTTGTAGAGTTTGGGAGGCGACCCGCGGAATGCGACGAAGAGGTCCACCATGCCGTCGTTGTCGAAATCAACGAAGGACACCTGCCGGGTTTCACCCCGGTCGTTTATGCCGAGAGACTGCGCCACATCGACGAAATGCCCGCTGACGTTGCGGTAAAGGCGATTTGGGACGCTCGATGTCCTGGAATAGCCCACATATAGGCTGAGGTGGCCGCTTCCATCGAAGTCCCCCCATGCGGCGGCTCGAACCTCGTTGCCGTCCGTGATGCCAACCTCGGCCGATACGTCCGTGAAATGCCCGTGGTCATTGTGATAGAGGCGGCTTAGCCCGCCCCGAAATCCAACGAAAAGATCAGGCCATCCATCATTGTCGTAGTCTCCCCAGGCCAGCACCTGCGCCCCGGGTTCCGAAAACAACTCCGGTTGCACCGGCTCGAAGGGATCACAGGCGGTCGGCGCGCTGAAGTCGCGAACCGGAAACAGGACGACACGCTGTGCGGCGCTTCCCTCAACCTGCCTCCGGCTGAAGGCCAATACGCTGCCATCGCCGCCTGGCGGGCCAAACGCCATCGACCGGTCCCAATCCTTGACATCCATGACCATGCTCAACGAATCCCCGGAAAGCCGGCTGGTTTCCATTCTCAGCCGTGACATCGCCTCCAACGAAAACTTCCCGCCCGCTCTCAATTCGCGTTCGATCCGGCCGAATCGCGAATTCGCATCCTGTTCATGGCCGATTGGTATGGGATAGGCCGGCAGAATCGCGTGCACGACGTCGTTGTCGGCGGCGGCGTAGTAGCCCTGGGCGCGATTAAAACTTGCGGGCATCTCATCGCCCGGAATGAATCCGTGCCACTCGTACTTGCCGTCCCTCCCGGGAATGGGCAGCAATCCGTCCCAGTTTGGCCGCTCGGGAACTCGGCCGACACCCAGGTAACCGACATTCCCACCCACATCGGCGTACACCAGGTTGACCGACGGAATGAACCAGGAGCGAGACGCCCGTTCCCTGAATTCCTTCCAATCCCTCGCCTGCATCACGTCGATCGCGCCAAGCCAGCCGGCGCCGCCGGCGTCCGCACCGACCCAACGCAGTGAATAGGCCCGGTGATGCGCGGGGTCTTCGGCCACCAGCGGACCATGCCGCGTCAGCCTGACTTCAAATGACTCGGGGATTTTTTTGTCCTTGATGTGGATAAGCTCCCTCTCGGTTTGGATCGGAAGCCACGCACCTCGATAGAAATATTGATCCGGATTCGCCGGATTGAGTTCCTCCACATAGATGTCCTCCTGGTCGGCGTTTAGATTGCTCACCCCCCATGCGACGCGCTCATTGTGCCCGCTGTTGATTCCCGGAAGGCCGACTTCGGCGACACCGATGGCATTCCAATCGGGTGCATTGAGGTGAACGAGATAGCTGAGCGCCGGATTGATCAGCTCCCTATGGTAACCGGCCGCCAGTATAGGCTTTCCCGTCGCAGACTTGTCCGGACCTATCGCCCATGCCTCCCCGCCAAACTTTGGACCGGGCGACGCACTGCTTCCATTCGCGTTCCTGGCGATATTCAATATCGCCCCGTCGATGGCGTTGAGATCGAGCCCGTCCGGAACATCGGAATCGATGGCCCGCAGCGCCTCCGGAGGCGCATCGCCCTCCATGGCCTTGATGGCAAGCGCCCGGTACGTCTCGCTCCTGGCATTACCCGCGAGGGTCCAGGCCGGCATCCGCGTGAGGAGTGTCTTTGCCGTCCACACGGGTTCGGGTTGGACTCCCTCCTGCTTGAATTTCGCCGGCACCCCGCCCTCTTCCAACGCTTTCTGGATGGCTGCGTTGACGCCTCGGGCATAGGACTCGAGAATCAAGCGGCTGTCCGGATGATATTTTTTTAGCTCTTGATTCCAGTCGCCGCGGTACGCGAGCAACCGCGCGAACTTGTCACGCTCCAAGTATTCCGGACCAAGCGCTTCAGCCAGCCTGCCTTCTCCATTGCGC
>Ga0207000_1203_pt1 | contig 17014 bp, 11 predicted proteins | sample Alteio_BWMinCont_90_FD_153498 | JGI IMG/M metagenome (GOLD analysis project Ga0207000, IMG submission 153498) | Enriched cells from forest soil in Barre Woods Harvard Forest LTER site, Petersham, Massachusetts, United States -... | ecosystem: Environmental > Terrestrial > Soil > Temperate forest >...
ATCATGTACTATGACTATAGACATTGCAAAAGAGGTCGTGCATGATACATCTGCTTGGATAAAATAATTTACTCTTACGCTAAGGCCAATTGGCTACATAAGAGACTATTATCTATTAAATGTTTTATTTTTCACACAAAGGCTCGCATGAAAAGGTTATTGATTGTAGAATCGCCCGCAAAAATTAAAACGATCAGCAAGTTTTTGGATAGCTCTTTTAAAATTATGTCCACCATGGGACATGTAAAAGATTTGCCACAAAAAAAACTTGGTGTTAAGGCTAAGGGCGACACTTTTGTCATAGAATATGTACCAATAAAAGATAAAGATAAGGTTATAGCCAGTATTGCAAAGGAAGCACATAACAGCCAAGAGATCTTCCTTGCTCCTGATCCAGACCGAGAAGGAGAAATTATCGCCTGGCATATCTGTAAAGAGATTGAGAAGGTCACTCCAAAAAATGCACATATTTACAGAATAGCGTTCAATGAGATCACCAAATCAGCAATCCTCCAAGCAATAGCACATCCATCAACCATCAAAGAAGAACGGGTTGCAGCTCAACAAGCGCGACGCGTCCTTGACAGATGGGTCGGATATGAAGTATCCCCCATATTATGGAAAAAAATCGCTCCTGGCCTTTCTGCAGGCCGCGTACAATCAGTCGCACTTCGGTTTATTTGTGACCGAGAAGATGCTATCCGTAACTTTAAATCTGAAGAGTACTGGACCATAGAAGGCATATTCCGACATGGCAAGGAGGAGCTGGTTACGCAACTATTTCATATCAATAAAAAGAAGCCGGAGCTTTCAACCAAACAAGCAACGCAAAGCATTGTAGAACAGATTCAAAAAGAATCGTATATCGTTAGTGAAATTACAGACAAAACACGCCTAAAACAACCACTACCACCTTTTATGACGAGCACACTCCAGCAGGCAGCTTACAATGCTCTTGGATTTTCAGTCAAAAAGACAATGATGGTAGCACAACAGCTGTACGAGGGCTTGCCGCTTGATGATCCCAAAAATCCGGTCGCTCTTATTACCTACATGCGAACCGATTCGTTAAGAATCGCTGATAGTGCCATTGACAGCGCACGATCATTCATTAAAAAACGATTTTCTAGCGATTATTTACCCTCAAGAGCACAGGAATACGTCAAAAAAACAAAAGGTTCCGTCCAGGACGCTCATGAAGCAATACGACCAATTGATATAGCCCTTGAACCTGCCCAGGTTAAAAAATATATGCCCGGTAGCGATGCTGCAAAACTATATGAACTCATTTGGAAACGATTTGTTGCCTGTCAAATGTCGCCCGCACAGTACGCACAAAGACAAGTATTAATTGCTGGTGGAAAGTTTCTATTTAAGGCAATCGGCTCCTCTTTGCTCTTTGATGGCTTTTTGAAGGTATACTCTCCAGAAGAGGAGGATAAAGAAGACAAAGTTATTATTCCCGCCGGAATCACTCAAAAACAGCAAATCAACCTGGATAAAACCGTTCCAAAGCAGCATTTTACACAACCTCCGTCAAGATACACGGAAGCATCACTCATTAAAGAGCTTGTCAAGGAAGGCATAGGCCGACCGAGCACGTATGCAACCATCTTAGCAACGATTAGAGGGAGGGCCTACACAACTCTTGATGAAAAAAAGCGATTCATCCCCACAGAACTGGGCATGACCGTCACAAAGATGCTCATAGAGCACTTACCAAAAATAATGGATGTCTCGTTTACCGCAAATCTTGAGCTGGATCTTGACAAAATTGCCGCCGGTCAATTAGAACGAGATACGCTTTTACATACGTTTTGGAACACATTTGAACCGGAATTGCAAAAGTTTCAGGGAGAGAGCGGAAAAGCAAAAAAAGAGGTTATCACGATTGATATTGTATGTCCTGAATGCGGCAAAGCAAATCTTGCAATTAAATTTGGCAAAGCTGGAGAGTTTTTAGCGTGCAGTAGTTATCCAAAATGCTCATTTACAAGCAATTTCAAACGCAATGAGCATGGAGAGATTGCATTGGTACAGCAAGAAAAGCCAATCATGCTCGATGAAAAATGTCCAAAATGTACCAAGCCTCTCCGACAAATACGCGGAAAATTTGGCCCATTCACCGCCTGCTCTGGATATCCAGAATGCAACTATATTCAAAAGGTTAAGGCGCCATTTGCGTGCCCTATGTGTAAACATGACGTCGTACAAAAATTTTGGCGTGGCGGTTCGCTCTTTGGGTGTGACAACTATCCAAAATGTAAATTTGCCATATTTGATGCGATCGAGCCCAGCCCTTGTCCAAACTGCAAATGGCCTTTTTTGATTAAAAAAACGAACAAAAACGGTGATATCAGCCTAATGTGCGCCAATAAAGAGTGTGGGCTTAAAAAATAAAAACTATTATATCTGAATCAAGTTGCAAAATAGTCTAAAATTTGCAATACTGATTGCTATAAACCTTTTAACAATAGGTTATAGTAATTATAATCTTTCATACAGACTGTAATCTGCTCAAACGTAGATCTGCATACAAAACGAGTAAAATGCTATGAAAAACAGATATAACATATATTATTCTTTGGTCTCATTGTCACTATTAGCCCTGTCTAGTTTGACACCTGCTTTGGCATACGGCGAAGGCCTCGATACGCTATCGTCTTTGTACAATCCGAGCGTGCTGTTCAATCAAGATGCTATAGCAGCATCACATAAAAAGATTTTTTACAACCTTGATCCTGAATCTTTGATGAAGGTGAATGACGCCTGCAAAAAAGAGTTTGTCAAGCACAGAACGGCTTTATGTAAAAAAATAGTCATAGGAGCTCTTCCTACCGTGTTGTCCTGCTTATTTCCAATAGTGGGGTTTGAAATTTTTGCCCTTGGGTATGGGCTAGGAAAAGCATATGATACAAAGGAGAAACTCGACCATTATCTTAATCACGATTTTCCAATACACGCCAAACAACAAGATTATGATCTTAACTCTACAGAATACAAGTTGGTTGCAGAAAAAGCCTTTGAAACTGCTGAATTAGAGTTCAAAAAAAATACCATTCTCCATAGTGCACTTGCTTCATTTGCCCTGTCTCCATTTACATTGGGAGCAGTTGCGTTAATGAAATTTTTAAAAAGCGATAAGATAAAACAGGCTACTGAGGCTTTTAAATTAGCCTATGGATGGTCACCTGCCTTCGATGTCTTGTCTTTATTAGAACTTGAATATGCTAGCAAAAAAAGATTTTTAAACTTTTTAGATCAGGATAAAGATACTTTATTATATGCATCAAACAAAACCATTCCCTATATGGAAAGCTTGTTTGCCGCTGCTCGAACAAAGACGGACAATGCAACGAGCATTGCTAAAACGCTCAGAATATTTTTAGATGTTCCTGTGATAAGCAAAAAGCCAACATTTAATGCAGAAAAGGCTTTAGAATGTTTTGATCTATACTCTAAAGAAACACAAGAGGTTATAGTGCGCACCTGCGTGAATCATATGCAGTCTTACCAAGATACCATAGGGATTAATAAGCAAAGTAGGGAATTTATCAACTTTGTTTCACCTCCAGGTGTTGGAAAGACGTACATTGCACGAGAATTAGCTGCCATCATGGACCTACCAATAGAAACAGTATGCCTGTCGGGTGGTACCATTGAAAAAATATTTGGCTCACAGACTGAGCCGGGATTAATATTGGAAAAATTAGTTCAGCTAAGATTCAGAAATGGAATTCTGTTTTTTGACGAGCTTGACAGGATAGCTGATGATAAAAACCTGCTATCTATTCTTTTGCCATTTTTAGAACCGAATGAAAAGAAATTTTATAGCCCTTATTTAAAACGACATATAGATGTGAGCCATCTTCTTATTATGGTTGCAGGAAACTTTTCATTTAAAGATGCAGCACTCAATAGTCGTTTTCATCCTTTAAAGACGGTCAACCTTGATATTGAAAACACTCCAAAATTTGTGCAAATAGTTCTAGAGGACTATCTAAGCTCTAAACTGTCGATCGCAGAAAACGAGCTAGTGTCCGCCCAACTGAAAGACGAGTGGTACAAAACCATTGTTCAGTATATTAATAAACAAGAATATAAATCATTTCGTGATGCTCAAGCAAAACTTGATACGCTGATAGGAAATTGGCGCATAAAGGAATTAAAACTACTATGAATACCTATAAAATCTTTTCAACAATATCTTTAGTCGTTGCATTGGGCTGTGCCACAGCATTTGGGATGGATGATGTTAATCGTGCAATCATTTCGGGACTAGCAAAGGAATTGCTCATCAAAGTTAGGTGTGCTGACTGTGATGATATAATCCAATCCAGCATCCAAAGCGTTGTTACTGAGATTAAATCAAGTAAGAATTTGGCTATCACTTTTCCAAATCATATTATCATTTTTCAAGATGAAAAGGACAAACAAAATTGTGCAGATCGTGTGCATTCAAAGATCATGGATGATAATGGCAATACTGTATTGCACTATCTATGCGCTGAAAAATCTCAAAATCTGGATTTTCTTAACGTCTTCAAACATATTTTTCAGGCAATGGTCGATATCAAAAACAATGATGGCCAGACCCCTCTGCATCTTTTGGCAAAAGTTGGTAACTCAAGTAAGGTTTTGAGCATTATTGATTGTATTAGTCTAGAAACGGGGGGAAAATATCCAATAAATGGTCTTTTGTGTTCTGTAGACAATATGGGTAAAACACCACTGGACCTATTTTTAGAGTATCACCCTGCATCAGGGACAGAGCGATCAGAGTGTGCTCAGGCTCTCATGACTGAACAGCAGCTTGATGAGTATAAAGCTGCACATCCGGATGCCGATACAAATAAAACTAAAGATACACCAGAACCAAGCAGTCAAAATAATGACCGTGATAAAAAAAATGATACGATTAACCAGCCAAGCACAACAGGCCTGTCAAACTTTAGATACAACGCAATGGTCATGATCCTTTCCATATCGTCTATCACTGCTCTTGTTGGAGGTGGGATATACCTATATCGTAAACACTTTGCCGAAAAGCATCTGCCTGGCGACTCTGAGCAATCAACCACTCACTCAACAGAATCTGTCTAAAAAGTAATCTCCTATTATCCTACGCAAGCGCTACGCGGTCACAAAAAAAAGCGAAAGAAAAAGTTATCTAAACTGTGCGTCTTTCGCCCTGATTTTACCGCGCTATCAAGCTCAAACAGATAAGAATGCGAAGTTAAAAAAATTGAAGAGTTTTGATATCGTTGCCAATCGTTGCGTATAAACGAAAATGGTAACTGCTTGGATGCCAATTGCTGTGCTTGCGCCTGATCTTTCTGTTTGACACACTGGACAAACATATGCGCACGCCAACAGAGATTAGACCAAAAAGAAACCCAAAATTGTTCCGGATAATGATCGCATATCTTGAGCCATTTGGTGAAAAAATGAGCCCTATTACCAGATAAAAATAGTTGGCTTAGCTCAAATAAAGACTGTGTACATGGCAGAACCTTGTCTGCAATGTTTGACAAAAAAGATGGATAATTTGTAACGGTTACAAGCCCAGCATACGCAAAAAATTGAAGCGTTTGTTCCAGCGATAACTGCGTATAATGCCCAAAAAGCATATCAACAAATCGTATAAATGAAGCTATTTCCATCTGATTGAACAGCGGATACAATAAGCAAACCTCATGCTTGCGTAAGGAACTGGGCAACGCAACATAACACCATGTGCTATTTGCTACGGATTTAACAATTTTCTCGTTACAAAAAATAAACGTAGTATTTGGACCAGAATAACAGGACAAGAACCTGAAAAAATCCGTTTTTTCTAATGAACTTTCATCGATATTTGATAGCCAAAAAAATGCTGGTGAACAAAAAAAACTGCTCTGTAAACGTGATTTTGTCAAAGTAAGATTATCAATATCACTATGGATTAACGTAACAGTCTGATCTGTTTGCTCCTTAAGCTTTGCAATACAGCGCGCTAAAAAAAGATAGGGATACTCATTGATCCCTGTAAAACATATAACCGGATGCTTGTTCAGAAGATCGGGTCTATGTAGCTGTTCTAAAAATAGATTTAGTTCCATTGTTCAAGCACTATACGTAACGCAAGTTCGGATTTTTGTCTGTTATGTAACAACAACTCGGTATAAAATTGACAATGGAATGTGCAGATCGTCGTTGCGAGGCTCCGTCCGAAGCAATCCAGCTCAAAATTTTTTATCTTTTTATTCATAACGTCTACTTATGTTGCAAAATCTTTTATTAATCTGGATTGCTTGCCCGCCAAAGGCTCCTCGCAACGACGATCCAGATGAGTTTTTCGCTTCAACCTTTAGGCCGAACTGGCGTTATGTAACAACAACTTCAATGGAAAAGCTCACCATGTTAGAGCAAACCCAATTATATTAAATATTCATTCTATTTTTAAGGCTAAACTGCGACGAGGGCATTCGTTGCAGCTTTTTTGACAACAATGCTGGTGGTTGGGGTGATAGCAATGGAAAAGTTTGCAAAGTCTGATTAACGGTACTAAATAAAAAAGCGATACTCTGTTGCGCATTAAGACGTACTTTTTCAAATAAATCCCACGCAACGGGAGCTCGCTCTGCTCCGCCTTGTATTTCAACAAGAGAACCAGATGATGTTACAATCAAATTAAAATCTGCCTCTAACATACTGTCTTCAGCGTAATCGGGGTCAACTAAAACCTGTCCATCAAAGATTCCTACCGAGATAGCGGCTACAGTTTCCAGTAAAAACGGTTGTGCAATGACTCCTTGGCTAATCCAACGCGTTTGAGCCAGTACAAGAGCCATTGACGCCGCCGTTATACTCGCAGTTCGCGTACCACCATCAGCCTGCAACACATCACAATCAACCGAGATCGTACATTCTCCGATCGCCTCAAAATTAATAATCGTCCGTAAAACACGTCCGATTAATCTAGATATCTCCGTCGATCTGCCGGAACGCTTCATCTGTGTAATTTCACGTACGGTACGGACATGTGTTGAAGATGGCAATAAGGCATACTCCGCATTCAACCAGCCGCATTTTTTCCCGCGTAAAAAATGAGGAACACCAGGTGCTATGTTCACTGCACAGAGCACCTTTGTATCGCCCAATTCAAATAAAATTGAACTGGCAGCATATCGCAACGGATCGGAAGTAATCCAAATCTGACGAATTTGCTCATTTGATCTATTATCTGAACGTCGTAAATGTTCCATCGCTCATATCCACATTAATGGTACGTACTATGTTTTAGTAATCATCTTTAAGCTGACACGACCATTTGATTCATCAAAATCAAGCACCTGAACAAGAATGTCTTGATTTATATGCAAATCCCGCGCATAAGTACGTTGCATTTCCCGCGGAATATTTGAAACATGCAACAAGCCATCTAACCCAGGAACCAACTCAACAAACACCCCAAAATCAGCTATTCGACGTACTTTTCCTTCAAAGATTTCACCTATAGTGAGTTGACCGGCAAGTGTTTTAACCCAACGAACAGCGGCCTCTAACTTAGAATCGGGACCACCAAAAATCTTTACCAGACCATCCTGCTCAACATCAATCGTTGTACCTGTTTGCTCAATAATTTCACGAATTATCTTGCCACCCGTACCAATAATGGCTCCAATCTTTTCCGGATTAATTTTGAATGATACTACTTTTGGGACAAGCTCAGAAAGCGGATTTGGCTGCCGCATAACTTTTTGCATCTCGCCCATAATATGCATTCTGCCAATACGAGCTTGCTCGAGCGCCTTTTCAAAAATCTCTCTGGTCAAGCCACCTTTGTATTTGATATCCATCTGGATGGCGGTAATACCGCCTTCAGTGCCAGCTACCTTGAAATCCATCAATCCAAATTGATCTTCAAAGCCACTTATATCCGAAAGAATACGAAACTCACCATCGCTGTTTTTTAACATTCCCATTGCAATACCGCTAACCATTTTTTTAAGCGGAACACCAGCGTGCATCAGCGACATTGTAGAACCGCAGACCGTGGCCATAGAGGTAGAACCATCTGATTCTAAAATATCGGCTATAAGTCGTATTGTGTAAGGAAACTTCTCTTTGTCGGGCAACATGTATCTAAAAGAAGATGCTGCCAGATGACCATGTCCAACCTCACGGCGACCAGGACCTCGCATAAACTTCACCTCCCCAACAGAGAACGGCAAAAAGTTATAATGCAACATAAACGAACCATCTTCCAGCGGATTTGGCGGCATGATTGTTTCGAGCCGTTGCTCATCTTGACCGCCACCTAGCGTAGCGCTCACTAAAGCCTGCGTACGACCACGAGTAAAAAGTGACGACCCATGAACAGATGGAAGCAATCCTACCTCAACAGCAATTTTGCGCACTTCATCAAATGCACGACTGTCGATACGCGCTCCCTGCGCTATGATTAATTCAGTAATTTTTACTTTTAACACCGAATCAAACACATAATCAATAACTGCTTTTGGAATTTTGCCTGCATCAATTGCAACAACATGCAACTCAGAGAACTGCTTTTTAAGTTCGTCCAAACGTGCTGATCGAATAACTTTATCTTCACTGTATACAGATATCACAAGTTCACGAGTTAAAAAATCCTGCGCAAGAGAGTGCCATGAAGCAATGTTATATGTATCGGTAGGAGGCTGCTTGGCAACGTTAATCTCTTTTTGAATCTGCAATTGCCAATCAATTGATCGTTTAATCGCAAGATGAGCCTTAAACATTACCTCTACGAAATCATGTTCCGATATTTCGTTGGATGCACCTTCGACCATAGTAATCCCTTCTGAGGTGCCTGCAATAAGCAAACGTACATCGGAAGAAAGTGTCTGAGAATGTGTTGGTGTGTATATCCATTCACCATCGACACGCGCAATTTCTATAATGGCTACCGGTTCTAAAAATGGAATCTTAGATATTGAAAGGGCAAGCGAAGCTGCGGTTAGCGCAAGTGTCTGTGGCGCATTTTCCTTATCAACTGAATATGTAGTAACAACAACCTGCACTTGGTCAAAATAGTTTTCAGGAAACAGTGGGCGTATGGATCGATCGATAAGGCGAGAAATAAGAACTTCGCGATCAGCGGATTTACCCTCGCGACGGTGATAGCTGCCAGGAATTTTACCCGCAGACGACATGAGCTCTCGATACTCCAATGACAGTTGTAAGAAACCGGAAAAATCCTTTGAAGGGGCAGATACCACAGTTGCTAAAACAATAGTGCCGCCCTTTTTCATCCAAACAGCACCGTCAGCCTGCTGAGCAAATTTACCAATTTCTACTTCGTATCCAAACTCTTCAAACTTAAAAGATCTTCCAATCACATTTAACCTAACAACTTTTTGAGGCCTAACAAAGTATATATAATACTACTTAAGGCATATTCTATTTTTTGATCACCCTGAACATCACACAACGCTCAGAACACGGTACATTAATATTATTTACGCAGCCCCAACTTTTCAATAAAACGTGCATATTCATCTGAATTTATTTGTTTGGCAAGGTATTTTAAGTGTCGTTTTCTACGACTTACTTTGTTAACCAACCCACGCCGGGTACTGTAATCTTTTTTTATGCTGATTGCAATGCTCGGTCAACAGTTTTATTTGTGACGTTAGCACTCCAATTTGAACCGATGTAGAACCGGTGTCTTTACGATGAATCTGTAACGATTCAACAATCTTTGTTTTTTCTTCTTTAGAAAGCATTAATAAGCCTTTATTTTTAACAATGTACATATTTCAAATTCAAAGCACCGCACGCGCATATTGCCTTACACACAAATTCGGTTGCTCACATCAGGAGCTTACCTTGTTCTCTTTTACATTCAAACCTATTCCGAGCAACATTCTCCAAGGTGCACGGATGTAATGAATAATGCATAACACGCAATAATCCATATAACAATAAATCAAAACGTATTCTTAATTTATTGTTGCTTTATAATTTATATAAATCCGCTTATACGGAGTATCTTTTTCTACAAACACATTGTTCAGAGAGCCTTTTTGCATAAAAACGATTAATTTCGTCCACCTCGTGAAACAACCATCGTGCATATTTTCCTACATATAGATTAACAGAAAGCATATCATTACTATCCGTATCATAAAAATAATTATCAAGGTACAGATCATTAACGCGATTAAACAAACCGGCAATACCATTACCCAAAAAACACTTTATGCCAACTGATCTAAAAACTGAACAAATGGCTCCTTTTTTGCCATTCAGCAAATCAGTTTTATATCGTAAGATTTCACGTGCCTCACGCTCTGTTCTAACATCGTATATGATTATATCGTCTAGATCTGACAAGGACGTCTTGACTCTACCTTTACGAAGTCTAACTAAATCATCAAAAACAGTCCTATATAGTCTTTGAATATCACCGGCATCGTTGAGATTGATTAAAGCCATATACGGATTGTTACTATCATAATCAATCGCTTCGCTATCTTCCTCAACACTATCGTGATGCAACGCCCCAGACTCTTTTGAATATTTGACCAAATCGTCCATGCATTGAACAAAGCCAGTTGAAAACATAAGACCAAAAAACAATATTTTTATTTTCATTATAAATCCTGCACATATTTTTAAGTAATATTACTAAATTTGCCCATATTTGGCTAATTTTAATAATTTTTAACAACCAACAAACGTGTCTAACCGTCTTAATTTAACATTAATGCGGAATAAGAAATCGAAAACTGATCCCAAATTGGCATTAACTAATAATGCTGGTAGGCGCGAGCGGGATTGAACCGCTGGCCCTTGCTACGTCAAAGCAATGCTCTACCACTGAGCTACGCGCCTTCTATACTACTAACACAACAACCAATACAAATATCTGATCAACTTAATCAGGCAAAAAGAACCCTGTAAACATGCAACATCATTCGACGCTACGATTTACATTGTCCTGCTCAAAATATTTTTCCCTGAATGATTTTATACCTGTCCCTGCCGGTATTAACTTACCAACAATGACATTTTCTTTAAGGCCATATAACGGATCTATCTGACCCATAATAGCTGCCTCTGCTAAAATTCTAGTAGTCTCTTGGAATGATGCAGCAGATATAAAACTTTCCGTACCAAGCGAAGCCTGGGTAATACCCATAAGTATAGGACGCCCCGTTGATGGTTTTTTGTTCTGCGCAATAAGAGCAGCACTAACCATGGCAAAATGAATTTTATCTACACGATCACCTATCAAGAAATCACTATCTCCAGGATCAACAACACGAACCTTACGCATCATTTGTCGCACAATCAATTCAATATGACGGTCATTAATGTCAACACCTTGCAAACGATAAATCGACTGGACAGCATCAACCTGATATTTTTGCACAACTTCAGGGCCAAGAATACGAAGCATGTCATGTAATACCGGAGAACCCATTGTCAACTGATCGCCAGCACTTACATGCTCACCATCAACAACATTTAACTGTTTTCCTCGAGGAACAAAATAATCAAATGATTGGTCTCCAGATACAACGCTTAACTTTCTCAAGCCACGCTGCAAGCCACCAATAACAATGGTCCCATCTATATCTGCAAGAATAGCAGCATCTTTTGGAGATCGAGCTTCTAGAACTTCTACAACTTTTGGCAACCCGCCAATAACGATATCTTTCGTTTTTGAGATTTCACGTGGAACTTTAACAAGAACATCGCCAATAACGACCGGTTGACCATCGCTAATGTTTAAATACGACCCGGCCGGCATGTAATAATGAGCTAACTCTTGCCCATCCTCATCTTCTATGCTAAGAGCGGGTTGATAGCGCTCGCCACGGACCTCAAGAACTATATCTTTTGATTTTTTTGTCGCCTCATCAAAACGACTTTGCATTGTCACGCCATCAATAAGATCAACAAACTTTGCAATACCGGTTTTTTCCGTTATAAGAACTTTATTATTTGGATCCCATTCTACTAATTTGGTCCCAATCTTTACTTCCTGCTTGTCCGATACCAAAACAACAGAACCATATTCAACTTCGTGACGTTGTAACTCTCGACCATCCGACATCATGATCAAAATACGCGCTTTTCTGCTCATGACAACGAGTTGACCATTTTTGTTTTCGATAGTTCGAACCCCTCGCCATTCAACAATGCCATCGCTTTTAGCCGCAAAAAAGGGTTGTTCTGCGAGCCCACTTGCAGTACCACCCATATGGAATGTTCTCATAGTCAACTGCGTACCCGGCTCACCAATGGATTGTGCCGCAATTATTCCAACAGTTGTACCAATGTCAACGAGCGCTCCCTTTGACAAATCATAACCGTAACATGATGCACAAACACCTCTGCGAGCCTGACAAGTCAACGGCGACCTAACCGGTATTTTTGAAATGGCAGCATTGGCAAGAAGCGCTACATCTTTATGATTTACAACACGACCCTGAGGTAAAAGCAACTCACCAGTGATTTGATCTCTTAAATCAGCAGCTATTACACGCCCAAACACTCTATTTGGCAACGCATATACTACATCTCCTGACTCTTTAAGAGCTTCCATGCTGATATAACCGATTGTCTTACAATCCACAATAGTAATCACTACATCCTGTGCAACATCAGCCAATCTACGCGTTAAATATCCTGAGTTTGCCGTTTTGAGTGCTGTATCGGCCTGACCCTTACGGGCACCATGAGTTGAAATAAAATATTCAAACATCTGGAGGCCTTCTTTGAAGTTATTTCTCACCGGAGTTTCCATAATTTCTCCGTTGGGTTTAACCATCATACCTCTCATACCAGCAAGCTGTTTGATCTGATCTTTTGATCCACGAGCACCAGACTCAAGCATCATAAATATTGGGTTAAATGCCTGCTTGTGTGTCCCCTTATTTTCAAACCCTTCCGCATCTTGGATTTCCAACTCTTTGTACATCGCATTAGCAACATCTGCAGTTGTATGTCTCCATATGCCCAAAACTTTATTTTGACGCTCACCGTTGGTAATTATGCCATCCATATAAAGCTTTTCTGCCTTTTCAACTTCTTTTTCAGCCTTATTAATGATGGTCTGTTTATCTGCAGGCACCAGAAGATCGGTTATCGCGAACGATATACCACTCTTAGTGGCATAATAAAAGCCTAATTTCTTTATGGCATCTAAGCACACTACAGTAACCTTGTCTCCAAAGCTATAATATACACGCTCTATAAGCTTAACTAAGTCGCCTCGCTTCATCACCTTATTTACCCATAGGAAATCTGACCCCTTGGGTAATACATCATACAGTACCACTCGACCAACACTGGTAGCTATCATCACGCTATCAATGCGCACCTTAATACGAGCATGCAGATCGATGGTTCCCAACTGATAAGCGGATATTACGTCATAAACATTCGCAAAACATGACCCTTCACCATGAACACCACAACGTATTTTGGTCATATAATGCAGACCCAATACCATGTCCTGAGATGGCACAGCCAATGGACGGCCATTGGAAGGAGAAAGGATATTTTTTACAGATAATATGAGGTTTCGGGTCTCTCTTTGAGCATTTTGACTTAGCGGCAAATGGACTGCCATTTGATCTCCGTCAAAATCAGCATTAAAAGCATGACATACTAACGGATGAATTTTGATTGCTTTACCATCAACCAATATTGGAAAAAAACCTTGAATTCCAAGTCTATGAAGAGTAGGGGCTCGATTTAACAAAACAGGATGATCAGTTACTACGCCTTCTAAAACATCCCAGACTTCTGGAGCAAGCTCTTCAACCATTCGACGTGCCACACGCATATTAGGGGCAACTTCACGCTGCATTAGGCCTGCATAGACGTAAGGCTTAAATAGCTCAAGCGCCATGATTTTGGGAATACCACACTGATCCATTCGCAATTCAGGATCAACCACAATTACAGAACGTCCGGAATAGTCAACTCGCCGGCCAAGCAAATTCTGCCTAAAGCGACCCTGTTTGCCACGTAACATTTCGCTAAGTGACTTAAGAGGTCTCCTGTTTGATCCACGCACAACTGGACCACGCCTTCCATTGTCATTGAGCGCATCTACAGCTTCTTGCAACATACGTTGTTCGTTTTTAATAATAACAGATGGCGCTTCAATTTCCATTAAGCGCTCTAACCGTATGTTTCTATTCAAAACCCTTCGATACAGTTCATTCAGATCGGAACTTGCAAAACGACCACCTTCTAAAGGTACCAATGGACGTAAATCTGGCGGGAAAAACGGGAAGTATAGTCAGAATCATCCATTCTGGACGCTGATTACCTTGAATCAGTCCGCTGACAACCTTCATGCAGCGCATGACCTTATGGCGCAAGGCTACAGAATTGGTTTGCGAATAAGAAGATTTTAATCGTGCTAGTTCGATCTGTAGATCCATATCTACGAGAATTTTTCGAATCGCTTCAGCACCTACATCAGCAGAAAATTCCAAATCTTCTGGATGCATTGAGGTATAATTTTCATACTCCAAATTAGTTAAAAGCGTTTTACGTGGATATGGCGATTTGCCTTGCTTGATAACAATAAAAGCATCAAAATATATTACCCTTTCCAAGTCCTTGACTGGAGTATCTAGCAATAAGCCCAAATAGCTGGGCATCCCTTTTAAATACCAGATTTGGCATACCGGAGTAACAAGTTTGACATGACCCATGCGCTCTCTTCGCACATGAGCCTGAATGACCTCTACGCCACACTTTTCACATGTAACACCACGATGCTTCATACGCTTGTATTTACCGCAATTACACTCCCAGTCCTTAACGGGACCAAAAATGCGCGCACAAAATAGACCATCACGTTCCGGCTTTAGCGTCCGGTAATTAATTGTTTCTATCTTCTTTACCTCACCATAGGAAAGAGATAATATTTTTTCTGGGGAGGCTAACCCAATCTTCATTGCATTAAAACGAGCAACGCTTACATACTCCCTAAAACGTTCAAGCATCCGATTATTCACCAACGTTCTCCTTGCTCGCTTTTAAAAGATCAACTCGTAAACCAAGGCTTTGAAGCTCCTTGATCAATACATTAAACGATTCCGGCACACCAGGCTCACCAATATCTTCGCCACGAATAATGGCATTATAAGCACGGTGCCTACCAGATACATCATCTGACTTATACGTCAACATTTCTTGCAGCGTATACGCAGCTCCATATGCCTCAAGAGCCCACACTTCCATTTCACCAAGACGCTGTCCTCCCTGTTGCGCTTTACCACCTAATGGCTGCTGTGTAACTAAAGAATAAGGCCCAACAGAACGCGCATGCAGCTTGTCATCTACCATATGATTCAATTTCATAATATAAATATGACCAACGGTTACCGACTGGTCAAAGTATTCTCCAGTACGTCCATCACGTAATTCAAAAGCTCCTGATATAGGCAATGACAATTCTTCCATCATTGGCCTAATATCACTTTCAAAGTGAGCACCATCAAACACGGGGGTCTTGTACTGCACACCACGCTGGGCAGTCTTTAACGCAAGCTCATGCAACTCTTGTACGCCATATGATGACTCATAAGAATCAATAAGATCTTTGCCGTACATTCTTTCAAGAAACTCCCTGACTTGTTCATGTCTCTTTTGCTCAATTAATGCTTCTAATTGGACACCATAGGCCTTACCTACAAGCCCTAATAGCGTTTCCAAAATCTGTCCAACGTTCATACGAGACGGTACACCCAATGGGTTGAGTATAATATCAACAGCCGTCCCATCAGCTAAAAATGGCATATCTTCTCGACGCACTATCGTCGAAACAACACCTTTGTTTCCATGTCGACCTGCTATTTTATCTCCCATAGAGATAGGTCTTTTCATAGCAACGTACACTTTAACCATTTTTATAACGCCTGATGGTAAAACGTCTCCACGCTTAGTTTTATTTATGCGTTCTTCTTTCAATCCTTCTAAAATACGCAGTTGATTTTCGTATGAATCACGAAGTGATTTCATTTTTTCCTGCGAGCTCTTGTTTTTTATTTTATAAGAAAATAGCTGAGCAACAGGAACATCATCTGCTATAGTTGTAAGATCCGATCCTTGTAACAAGTCTAACGCTTTAATCCGAACCATGCGCTCAAGCAACATCACATGACGCTGATAATCTTCCTCTATTTTTGCTGTTTGATGCAACACCTCCTCTTTGTAGCGTCTGTCCTTACGAACACCACCGCGAGAAAAGATTCTAATATCAACAACAACTCCTTCGCCTCCCGGCGGCACACGAAGAGAAGTATCACGAACTTCACGAGACTTTTCTCCAAAGATCGCACGTAAAAGCTTTTCTTCGGGAGAATATTGGACGTCACCTTTTAAGGTGACCTTTCCGATAAGAATATCACCCGATTTGACACGAGTACCTATTCGTACCATTCCATCTTCATCAAGGCTCTGCAACATTAGATCGCTAACGTTTGGAATGTCACGCGTTATCTCTTCAGGACCCAACTTGGTATCACGAGCTTCAACTACATATTCATCAATATGGACAGAAGTTAACACATCGTCAGAAACCAAACGATTACTTAATACAATAGCATCTTCAAAGTTGTACCCACTCCATGGCATAAATGCAACCAACATATTACTACCAAGAGCCAATTCGCCATTCTCAACAGCAGACCCGTTTGTTAATACATCGCCTACGCCAACCTTGTCACCAGTTTTAACAATAGGTGTATGATGAATCCACGTACCATAACTTGATCTTTCGAATTTACGTAAAACGTACGTATCAATCCCTTGAGCAACCCATTCATCAAGATGATAAAATTCTGATTCATTGGCCCTGACTATTATTTTTTCTGCAGAAACGTACTCAACAATACCCGCATGCTTTGCAACTATTACGGCCCCAGACGCCCTAATAATCTCCCTCTCCATTCCAGTTCCAACTAATGGCGCGACTGCCTTAATCAAAGGAACGGCTTGTCGTTGCATATTT
>Ga0207000_1189_pt2 | contig 16982 bp, 15 predicted proteins | sample Alteio_BWMinCont_90_FD_153498 | JGI IMG/M metagenome (GOLD analysis project Ga0207000, IMG submission 153498) | Enriched cells from forest soil in Barre Woods Harvard Forest LTER site, Petersham, Massachusetts, United States -... | ecosystem: Environmental > Terrestrial > Soil > Temperate forest >...
ACCCAATATCAGTACACCTTGGAAGACCCTGACGGTACTGAATTAAATACATGGGCGCCGAAGGTAGTAGATGCGCTTGCGGCTTTGCCGCAATTGCGTGATGTGGGCAGTGATGAGCAGGCCCAAGGTTTACAGGAATCCATCGTGATTGATCGCGCCACAGCCTCCAGGCTTGGCGTAACCCCGTCGGTCATCGATAATACCCTCTACAGTGCCTATGGACAGCGGATCGTATCTACTATTTTTACCCAACTTAATCAATACCGGGTAATTCTCGAGGTACAACCAGATTTTAAAAAGAATCCTAAAAAATTGCATAATCTTTATGTGCGGGGGGCCAATAGCGCTCAAGTGCCGCTGGACGTTATTGCCAAGTTCTCCCAAACCACGGGGCCTTTGATTGTGGGTCACTTGGGGCAGTTTCCTGCGGTGACCCTGTCTTTTAATTTAGCTCCGGGAGTCTCTTTGGGAGATGCCGTTAAAGCTATTCAATCAACAACAAAGGAAATGGGATTACCTGGCAGTATTAGCGGTCAATTTCAGGGCACAGCCCAAGCTTTTCAATCGTCCTTGAGCAATGAACCTTTACTCATCCTGGCGGCCTTGATCACGGTGTATATTGTGCTCGGTGTTTTGTATGAAAGTTATATTCATCCGTTGACCATTTTATCCACCTTGCCTTCGGCAGGGGTGGGGGCGATTTTATCTTTATTAATTTTCCGTACGGATTTAAGTGTTATTGCGTTAATCGGTATCATCCTTTTGATCGGTATCGTCAAGAAAAACGGCATCATGATGGTGGATTTTGCCTTGGAGGCGGAGCGTGAAGAAGGAAAAACTCCACAGGAAGCTATTTACCAATCTTGTCTTTTAAGATTTCGTCCGATTTTGATGACCACCATGGCAGCTATTTTGGGTGCCGTGCCCTTGGCTTTTGGGGGAGGTATGGGCGCGGAATTAAGACAACCTTTGGGTATTACCATCATCGGTGGACTTATTTTTAGCCAAGTCTTGACTCTGTACACGACACCTGTCATTTATCTGTGGTTTGATCGTGTAGGTAAACGCATAGGCCTCGCACCCAAACAGAAAAAAACAACAGAGCATCCATGAACATTTCCGCGCCCTTTATTCAGCGGCCTATCGCCACCACCTTATTAACAGTAGGGGTTGTTCTTGCTGGTTTATTCGCTGTTGGTTTTTTGCCTGTAGCCACCTTGCCTGAGATCACCTTAGCAACTATTAGTGTGTCTGCCTCCTTACCAGGAGCAAGTCCTGAGACCATGGCATCGTCTGTGGCCACACCTTTGGAACGTCAACTCGCCCATATTGCGGGTGTGAGTGAAATGACGTCCAGCAGTAGTTTGGGGAAGACGAATATTACCGTACAGTTTGATTTGACCCGTGATATCAATGGTGCCGCACGCGATGTTCAATCCGCTATCAATGCGGCCCAAGATTATTTGCCCTCTGACCTTCCTATTCATCCGACTTACCGTAAGCTCAATCCATCGGAAGCACCTATTATGATTTTATCCATGCGGTCGGATACCATGACCAAGGCGGATATTTATGATGTAGCTGATAGTATCCTGGCGCAGAAATTGTCCCAGATAGATGGTATCGGTCAGGTCCAAATCGGTGGAGGTGCCTCACGTGCGGTAAGGGTGGAACTTAATCCTCAAGCCCTAAACAAATATGGTATCAGTTTGGATGCGGTGCGTAGTGCTATTAGCACGACTAATGCGGACCGCCCTAAAGGACAGCTGGCAAATGGCAGTACAACGTGGGAAATTCAAACCAATGATCAAATTTATACAGCTCAGGAATACCGCTCCCTTATTATCGCTCATAACGCTTCAGGTGCTGTGATACGGCTATCAGATGTGGCTCAAGTGCAGGATTCGGTGGCGGATATTCGCCAGTTGGGGCTCGTCAATGGTCAGCCGTCTATTTCCGTCGTTTTATTTAGGCAGCCGGGAGCGAATGTGATTAAGACGGTTGATGCGGTGCGGGCCGCTCTTCCTCAATTGCGGGCATCCATTTCTCCAGCGATTAATCTTTCGGTCGTTCTTGATCGTTCCCCAACCATCCGTGCTTCCGTGCAAGAAGCCCAACGGACCATTGTGATTGCGGGTATTCTGGTTATCCTGGTGGTTTTCGCTTTTTTACGCAATGTCCGTTCAACCATTATCCCCAGCATCGTGGTTCCCGTATCCATCATCGGGACTTTTGGTGTGATGTATCTGTTGCATTTTACCCTTGATAATCTTTCCCTCATGGCATTGACCGTAGCTACTGGTTTTGTCGTCGATGATGCCATTGTGGTGGTCGAGAATATCACGCGTTATGTTGAAAAAGGAATGTCCCCCTATGAAGCATCTTTAAAAGGGGCAGGAGAAATAGGTTTTACTATTCTTTCGATCAGTATTTCCCTCGTTGCTGTTTTTATTCCGATACTATTGATGGGTGGGGTTTTAGGTCGTTATTTCCGGGAATTTGCTATGACATTGTCGGTCGCCATCATCATTTCCATGGTGATCTCATTGACCACCACACCGATGATGTGCTCACTTCTTTTAAAGCCTCATACGGAACAAAAGCATGGTAAGGCTTTCAATTCCAGTGAAGGGATTTTTAACCGCATGCATCAGTTTTATAAGAAAACATTATTATGGGCGCTGGATCATCAAGGGATCATGTTGAGCTTGACGCTGGCTGCTGTTGCCACCACCATTATTTTATTCCGCATCGTTCCGACAGGATTATTTCCTCAGCAGGACACGGGACGTTTGAGTGGGAATATTCAAGCTTCCCAAGACATCTCGTTTCAAGCCATGGAGAAAAAATTAAAGGCTGTTGTAGGTATTATCATGAAAGATCCTGCGATAGATGCAGTGACAGCCTTCACCGGAGGTTCAAACACCGCACGTATGTTTATTGTGCTTAAGCCACCCGAAGAGCGTAAAATTACGACAGACAAGGTTATTGCCAGGTTACGTAAAAAATTAAGCAGTGTGGCCGGTGCCCCAACCTATCTTCAGAATGTGCAGGATTTAAATATTCCTGGAGCCAGGTCTGCCAACGCGCAATATCAGTACACACTTCAGGGTGATACATTGGATGAACTAACAGTATGGACTCCCAAGATACTCGCTGCATTGAGTAAATTACCACAATTAGCGGATGTGAATAGCGACAAACAAAATAAAGGGTTGCAGACCAACCTGGTGATCGACCGTAGTACAGCCACTCGATTGGGGGTCACTCCTCAAGCCATTGATAGCACGCTGTATGATGCTTTTGGCCAGCGACAAGTTTCGACCACGTATAAGCAATTAAATCAGTACCATGTGGTGATGGAATTAGCACCCCAATATTGGCAGCGTGCAGAAACATTAAAGGATATTTATGTGGCGTCATCGAAAGGGGTCTTGGTGCCTTTGAGCGCCTTTGCTCGTTTTGAATCATCAACCACATCTTTGGCTGTTGCTCATCAAGGCCAGTTTCCGGCGATTACATTTTCGTTTAATCTGCCGCCAGGCGAATCGTTAGGTGAGGCTGTCAAAGCTGTTAATGCGGCTATGAATACGATTATGTTGCCCACGACCATTCATGGTAATTTTCAGGGATCTGCACAAGTATTTCAGTCTTCCATGAGCAGTGAACCGATTTTAATTCTCACAGCGCTTTTTGCGGTGTACATTGTGCTAGGCATCTTGTATGAAAGCTATATTCATCCTATTACTATTTTATCGACGCTGCCATCGGCTGGTGTGGGGGCGCTTTTGGCCTTATTATTTACGGGGACAGAATTATCCATCATTGCTATGATTGGTCTTATCCTTTTGATCGGTTTGGTCAAAAAAAATGGGATATTAATGGTTGATTTCGCTCTGGAAGGCGAACGACAAGGAAAGAACGCTCATGATTCTATTTATGAAGCTTGTCTATTGAGGTTTCGCCCTATTATGATGACAACCATGTCAGCTATTTTGGGTGCATTGCCATTGGCCTTAGGTACAGGAATGGGTTCTGAATTAAGACGACCTTTAGGGATTGCAATTATTGGTGGACTTATTTTTAGCCAAATGCTTACTCTTTATACAACACCCGTGATATATCTTTATATGGAACGATTTAAAGTTTGGTTTGAGTCTAAAAAAGTGTCATTGCGACCAACCCGGGAGTGTCCGGTATGAGGACCGAGGAGCGCATTATGCGACGAAGCAATCTTTTTAAAGTAACGTTGCTTATACTTCTATTAAGCGGCTGCACCATCGGCCCTAAATATGTCATTCCTCATGTGTCCATGCCTGCAGGATTTAAAGAATCCGCCGATTGGAAAAAAGCCCAACCCCAAGATCAGATTGTCCGGGGCAGTTGGTGGAAGGTTTTCCATGATTCACAATTGGATGCTTTGGAAGAGCAGGTCAATATTTCAAATCAAAATATTGCTTTTGCCCAGGCGCAGTATGCCCAAGCCTATGCCTTGGTGCAGGCAGCCAAGTCGAGCTTTTTTCCTGTTTTAACCGTTGATGCATCCTATACGCGGTCGCATCCGGCATCAGGCGGAAAAAAATCTCAATTTGCATTAGGTGGAGATGTTAGTTGGGAGCTAGATCTTTGGGGCAGGATCCGCCGGACGATTGAATCTAACCGTGCTAATGCCCAAGTCGCTCAAGCTGATTTGGAGAATGCCAAGCTCAGTGCTCAAGCGCAATTGGCGCAGGATTATTATCAACTTTGCTCCTTGGATGCTCAAGAAAAGCTCCTGGGTGATACCCAGGTCATTTACAAAAAATTCTTGGAGTTAACTAAAAATCGTTATGCCGGCGGGGTAGCCGCCCAATCAGACGTGCTTCAAGCCCAAACCCAGCTGGAGACCATCCAAGCCCAGCAAATTGATGTGGGCGTCCAACGTTCTCAATTAGAGCATGCCATTGCCTTACTGATGGGACGGCCAGCATCGAATTTCAGTATTACACATTCTGAATTGCCGCATCAAGTGCCTTCAATACCTCAAGGGCTTCCTTCGGAAATTTTAGAGCGAAGGCCAGATATTGCCTCGGCTGAACGGGCAGTGGCTTCGGCTAATGCCTTGATTGGAGTGGCTGAGTCGGCGTATTTTCCAACGTTAACATTGAGCGGTTCTGGCAGTTATCAAGCCTCAAATCTATCAAATATATTTTCTTCTCCAAATCCCTTATGGTCGGTAGGGCCTGCGTTGGCAGAAACCATCTTCGATGCAGGTCTTCGTCAAGCTAAGACGGCGCAAGCTAAAGCAGTCTATGATCAAAATGTGGCGCAATACCGTCAGACGGTATTGACGGCATTTGCCCAAGTGGAAGACAATTTGGCGGCCCTACGTATATTAGAACAAGAAGCGAGTCTGCAGGATGCCGCTGTGGAAGATGCCACAAAAGCTGTTAGTATTGAAACAAATCAATACAAGGCAGGGACCGTAAGTGCTTTAGATGTGATCAATACTCAAGCGATTGCCTTAAACAATCAACGCACCCAGGTGACCATCTTGGCGCAACGCCTTAATGCCAGTGTTCTTCTAATTCAAAATTTAGGTGGGGGATGGGATACGTCCAAGGAATAAAAATATTGTTGGTATTTTTTTTAAGTGTACCTGGGGCCTTTGCCTACGATACTCAAAAGCCCAATTTAGAAGATTTGAACAGGGCCATTGCTATGAATCCCAAAGCCGCGAATGCCTATTATGATCGCGGCCTGCTTTTGTATAAGCAAAAAGATTATCCACGTGCGATTGCCGACTTTTCTCAAGCCATCAACATTGACCCCAAAGACGCCCAAGCCTATTATTTTCGTGCCAATGCCTATGCTGCTCAACATCAACACGCCGAAGCAATCGCTGATTACAATAAAGTCCTTGACGTAGATCCACAGGATGCGACGGTGTACTATAATCGTAGCCTGAGTTTTCAAGAATTGGGAAGCATTAATCAGGCCATTGCTGATTTGAATCAAGCTATAAAAATCGATCCTAATTATTCCGAAAGCTATCATAATCGAGGGCTTTTGTGGGACAGAGAGGGTGATCTCCATCAGGCCGTGGCTGATTTGACCCAAGCCATTGAGTTAAATCCAAGCCTTGCCGAAGCATACTATAATCGCGGCATTATTTATGAAAAGCAAAACAAACGTATAGACGCGATCAATGATTTTAGTCATGCCATTAAATTAAATCCTAGTTATGCTGAAAGCTATAGTAATCGGGGAGAGGTCTATGTCCAACAAGATGATTTTGCTCAAGCCCGCTTTGATTTTACCAAGGCCATTGATATCAACCCTAAGATCGCGCAGTCTTATAATAATCGCGCCATCGTTTATTTTCAGTTAAAGCAATATGCCAAGGCCTGGGAAGATTTGCAGGAGGCCAAGCAATTAGGATACGCTGTTGACCCTGAGTTTATAGCGACGGTCAAAAAAGCAGTGGACAGATGAAGCTTAAAAGAGGATAATTCTGTGCTAGTAAAATAGCTATTGGGATCAATTTTTTCCGCCAAAATGCTAATTGGCTAGACTGATTCTTGGGACAAGTTGGCCGCCAAAAACACGCATTTTGGCTACAAAAATTATCCCAACATCTATTTTGACGCGATTTAAAACATTATCTGAGTTGTAAAATTAAGGAGAGGGAATATGTTAACTATCTACGGATTTGATTTTTCTTCACCTGCTAATAAAGTGCGTTTTGCGGCTAATGCCATGGGCTTGGCCTATGAATATAAGCGTGTTAATTTATTTACCGGGGAACAAAAGACCCCAGAATTCTTGAAATTGAATCCTATCGGTCGTGTTCCAGCCATTGATGATAATGGGTTTAAGATGTTCGAAAGTGCGGCCATTATTAAATATTTGGCAGATAAGAATAATTCTCCTTTATATCCAAAAGATGTTCAAAAGCGTGCCATTGTTGATCAATGGATTGATTTTGCCAATGTTCATGTAGCCACGGCCTTAGCACGCGTTACTTTTAACCGCGCCATGTATAAACTATTGAGTGTGGAAAAAGATGAACGCTCTTTGGCTGATGGGATTAAATTTTTGGGCAATTTCCTTCCTTTGGTTGAAAAACAATTGAAAGAAAATAAGTTTTTGGCAGGCAATGAAATGACGCTCGCGGATATTAATTTGTTGGCGGTATTAGATCCTGTGGAATTATCCCAAGTTGATTTATCTGCGTACCCCAGCATTGTTGCCTGGAGAAAAAATCTACGCTCCCAGTCATTTTATACCAAATGCCATGCAAGTTTAGAAGAAGTTTTTAATGCCATGACTGCAGCAGCGGCCAAGTAAGCTACTAAATCAAGGAGTTTTTATGCAAGGCAAACATATATTTTTCGCATTAGCATTCGTTGTTTTTGGTGGGTTCGTTTCTACTTTTGCCCAAGACGGTCAAAGTACCAATGATACTGTTGCCAAAATGAAAGTTGATTTAAATTTATCAGATGATCAAGTGGCTAAAATTACCCAAATCCTTGAAAGATCTCGTATGGCGTCGACAGATCTTCATAAAAGTGTAGATGATGGCACGATTAATACCAGCGCCGTTGATAGCCAGCGCCAGCAAATTGAGGCAGAACAAGAACAAGAAATTTCTAGGTATTTAAGGTCTGATCAAATGGTCAAGTGGAACCAGATTCAGGCTCAAGCAAGTCAAGGTGTTACTAGCGGGGAAGATAACCCCAATGCAGACACGTATTCCAACCTTCCCAAAAATCCAACACATTGATTTTGTCTATAGGGCCTATAGCTCAGTCGGTTAGAGCAGGGGACTCATAATCCCTTGGTCCCAGGTTCGAGTCCTGGTGGGCCCATTTTTTAAATACCGCCGTAAGGTGGTATTTAAAAAATGATACTGCAGGACGAGAAGGAGCCCTAATTAGATAAAGTCCGACGAATAGGAGGACTTTATTAGGGCGGGTGGCCGACCCGCAGCCCCGAAGGGGCGAAGGGCGCAGAGTCCTGGTGGGCCCATATTTAGAAAATCACCCCCTCAGAAGAAATTCATTGAGTAAAATGGCAAATATATTATAATGAGCGACTTGGATTTGAGGACTCATGGCTTATGGACTCGTAGCTCAGCTGGTTAGAGCGCATCCCTCACATGGATGAGGCCACAAGTTCAAATCTTGTCGAGTCCACCAGATATTTAATCTGTATTCAACAATTAAGGAATTTATGACCGTGGCAGATAAAAATTTGAAAGATCAGATTAGAAAGCTCATTGAGCTTCAGGTCATGGATGAAGAAATTTTTCGTTTTAGACGTGAACTTCGCGATAAGCCCGTAGAACTAGAAGCGCTGAAAGAAGAGTTTGAAACGAAGAAAGGGACACTTAAAGTCCTAGAAGATAAATTAAAATCAATTCAGGTTGCACAAAAAGAATTAGAATTAGATCTAAAGTCTAAAGAGGATGGCATCACCAAGGCCGACGGCTCCCTTTCTCTTTTAAAGACAAATAAAGAATATCAAGCCAGGCTTTTAGAGATTGAGAATTTGAAAGCTGATAAATCGATCGTCGAAGAGAAAATACTTTTAGGCTATGATCAGGTAGATGCGGCCAAGAAAGCCATGGAAGCAGAAAAAGCTGTTGTGGCCCAATACGAGAAAGACTACACTGCCAAGAAAAAACAGGTCGATGATGATGTGGCCGTTATCACGGATCAGTTGAAAGTCAAAGAATCACAGCGGGTGCGTATTGCTCCTGAAGTAAGGCCAGATTATTTAAGTCGTTATGAACGTATCTTGAAGAATAAAGATGGCATGGGTATTGCGATGGTGGTTGATCAGACCTGCCGCGGTTGTTTTATGCATTTGACCGAACAGGCCCTTAATGAGCTTAAGAAATACGAACAGATTATTTCCTGCGATCAATGTGCCAGGATCCTTTATTTGCCAGAAGATTTTTAAGATGTTCTATGAAACTTGAGATTTTTACGGATGGCGGTTGCTCGGGAAATCCTGGACCTGCAGCTATCGGGGTAGTGATTAAAGAAGGTAATACTACAATCAAGACTATTGCTCGCGGCATTGGTCAAGGCACCAATAATATTGCAGAATACACAGCGTTGATTGTAGCCTTGCAGGAAGCATTGATTTTAAAGGCTGATGAGATAAGTGTTAAAGCTGATAGTGAACTGATGGTAAAGCAAGTGATGGGTGCTTATGCTGTTAAGCATGAGAATATAAAACCGCTCTTTGATCAAGTTAAACATTTAGTAACAGGATTTAAATCGTTTCAGATCATGCATGTGCGGCGTGAGCAAAATGCCCAAGCTGATGCATTGGTCCGTAGTGTTTTAAAAAAAGCAGGTCATGATGATCGCTCTGATGCTAATGGCGTCGGAGAGGAAAGTCCGAGCTCCAAAGGATAATGCATCCCGATAACGCGGGACGGTCGGTAAAAACCGGGACACATTGACTTTTTGTCCCAATTCTTTAGAAAAAGTCAATGTGTCCCAGTTTTACCCGATCAGGATTAGAGCTACAGTGACGATGCTTCCTTAAGGAAGAGTGAAACGAGCAATCTCTGCATGGAGCAATGCCAAATAGGCGGGAAGTCATAAAGACACGGGGTGATCCGCACCGTCAAACCCGCGGGTAGGCTGCAAGATTCCCCGCAAAGCGGGGTGTTAGTCAAATGGTCATCACCCCCTTAAAAGGGTTACAGAACTCGGCTTATTGACTGCTTTTTTGTTTTAGTAGTAACATTTAAGAAATGAATAAATTAACGTTAAGTAATACATAGGGGGTATTTGAAATGTCAGGTCATTCCAAGTGGGCAAAAATTAAACATAAAAAAGGTGCTGAAGATGCCAAGCGTGGTGCCTTGTTTACAAAATTGAGCAAAGAAGTGACGGCAGCAGCCAAGGAAAAGGGCGGCAATATGGATACGAATTTCCGTCTGCGTGCAGCTGTGGCCCGTGCCCGTGAATATAATATGCCTCAAAGCAACGTTGAGAATGCCATCAAGAAGGGTACTGGCGAAATTCCTGGTATCGTTTATGAAAATGTGATCTTTGACGCGCGTTTAGGGGTTGTTGCCTTATTGATCGAAGGTTTGACAGACAATAAAAACCGTACAACAGCTGAAGTTCGCAATCTTTTGAATAAGAAGGGTGCGGCCTTGTCAGGTGCTGGATCTTCTGCACGTCTTTTTACAAAGAAAGGTTATTTGGCGGTGGATAAATCTAAAACTACCGAAGATGCGCTTATCGAAGTGGCCTTAGACGCTGGCGCTGAAGATGTTAAAACGGAGGGCGATGTCTTTGAAATTTATTGTGAATCGACAGCGCTCGAGGCTGTCAAGAATGCGTTAACGGCCAAGAATATTGAAACAACTGAAGCGAACGTCACCATGGTCCCTGATCCAACACAAGTTATGACCATCGAAGGCAAAGATGCTAAGAATGTTTTAGAATTGATTGAAGCCTTAGAAGAGAATGAAGATATTCAGCATGTCTATGGCAACTTTGATATTACAGATGAAGAAATGGCCAAGCTTGCTGCTGAAGAATAATTTATGCGCATTTTAGGCGTTGATCCCGGTCTTATCACAACGGGATATGGGGTTGTCGAGATTAAAGATGGTAAGCCCAAAATCCTTGAAGCGGGCACCATTGAACCTAAACGGCAAGACCGCTTTGAGACGCGCCTTCAAAAAGTACATGTGCATCTGACGACCATCCTTGAAGCCCATCATCCTGATGTGGTTGTCCTCGAAAAGCTTTATGCCCATTCCAAACACCCTACGACCGCCATTGTTTTAGGCCATGTGCGCGGGGTGATTTGTTTATGTGTAGCCCAGCAGAAAATTGAATTAGTTGAACAAAGTGTTAAGCGTATCCGCAAAGCCCTTATAGGCAATGGTAATGCTACTAAGCAGCAGACCCAAGAATTTGTGAAAAGACTGTTGAACATCAAATCGCCATCATTTAAATTAGATGCCAGTGATGCTTTGAGTCTGGCTTTGGGACATGCGCACATGATGCGCTATAAAATCACATGATCAGTGCCATCAAAGGCAAGATAACCCACCAACAAGCTTTGGGCCTGACCCTTGAGGCCAATGGCATCAGTTATGAAATTTTAACGCCCATTTCGGTGCTGCAGCGTTTACAAGAAAATCAAGATAGCGATGGCAATATACGTTTAATCACGTATCATTATTATCAGATGACCCCATCAAGCGGGGTGCCGGTATTAGTGGGTTTCCTTAATGAAGTTGAGCGTGATTTTTTCCTAGAATTCATTAAAGTCTCAGGCATTGGCCCTCGGGCTGCCGTCAAGGCTTTGAATTGTGCGATCAGTGAAATTGCCCAGGCCATTGACCGGGGAGATACTAAATTTCTTAAGTCACTCCCTGGCATCGGTGAGCAAAAAGCCAAGGAAATTATCGCCAAGTTACAAAAAAAGATGGGGAAATTTATCCTCATGCGGGATCAAGTGGTAACGATGGCCCCTTTAAGGCAATTAGGGGATATTGAAGAAGAAGCACTGAGTATTTTATTACAGTTACAGTATAAAAAACAAGAAGCCGAGGAGATGATTAAGAAAGCCTTGGACCGTTCGCCTCAACTAAAAACTTCTGAGGAGCTTCTTAACGAGATTTATAAACAAAGAAGGTAAAATATGGACGAGCAATTACAGCATTACAAAGCGGGCATTGAAGCCATTTTATTTGTCAGCGAAAAACCCGTAGTACTAGAGCAGTTAAAGGATGTTTTTCCTGAATTAAAGCCTTCCCAAATCCATGAGCTCATTAAGCAGTTGCAGGAAGAGTATATCAATCGTCAGGCAGGGATTGTGATTGTGGAAATTGCTGGAGGCTTTCAGATGCTCTCAGACAGCCATGCAGCGGGCTCCATCCGGGAATTTTATAAAACTAAAACAAAAGAAAAGCTTTCCCGCCCAGCACTGGAGAGTTTAGCCATTATTGCTTACAAACAACCTGTGGGTCGTGCTGAGGTAGAAGTTATTCGGGGTGTTAATTCCGACGGCACCATAGCCCATTTGCTCAACAAAGGACTTATCAAAATCACTGGCCGCAAAGAAGTCCCAGGTCGTCCTTTTCTCTATGGCACTACCAAGGAATTTTTAGAATATTTTGGTTTAAAATCTTTAGAAGATCTACCTAAGATTGAAGAATTCAATCAATTAGGCGTAGATGTACCTAAAGCCGAAAGTTTACAAACTCCAGAAAGTGTCATTGCGAGTGAAAGCGAAGGGAAGCAATCTTTTGAGACAGAAGAAATGGTGGAAGAACAAACACAGGAAGCTGCGGTAAGCCAAGAAAGCAGCGGCCAGTCGCGTGTGTCATTGCGAGGAGCCGAAGGCGACGTGGCAATCTCTTAAATATGGACCTAAGTCAATTACGTAAGAAAATCGACGCTCTTGATGCCAAGATCATTGGTCTATTAAATGATCGCGCGGCTGTTACCTTGTCTATTGGTCACGAAAAGATCAAGAATAAAAAGCCAATCTATGCCCCTGAGCGTGAGCAAGATGTGCTGCGGCGTATCAAGAATCTGAATGCTGGGCCTATCAAACCAGAGGCAATAGAGGCTATTTATCGAGAGGTGATGTCCGCATCCTTGGCCTTAGAGAAACCTTTGCGTATTGCCTACATGGGGCCTGAAGCGACATTTTCTCATTTGGCTTCTTTAAAAAAATTTGGTTCTTCGGTGACCCATGTGCCTTGTGAAAATGTGGCCGAAGTATTCAATAGGGTTGAAGGCGGCGATTGTGATTATGGGGTGGTTCCTATCGAAAATTCTATCGAGGGGGTTGTTACACATACGATGGACCTACTCGTTGAGTCTGATCTTAAAATTTGTTCACAGCTTTTATTGGATGTGACGCATCATTTAATGTCCAAATCAGCCTTGTCTCAAGTCAAAGAAATTTATTCACATCCACAGGTATTAGGCCAATGCCGCCATTGGCTGATGCAAAATATGCCTAAGGCCCATTTGATACCCGTCGTTTCGACCACCAAGGCCGCACAAATGGTTGCTAAGAAGAAAAATGCAGCATGCATTGCTTCCCAGGTGGCCGCGTCCCTCTATGGTTTGACGATTTTAAAGAAAAATATTCAAGACAGTGCGCATAATATCACGCGATTCTTAGTGATATCAACCATGGATGTTCCCCAGACAGGTTCAGATCGCACCTCCTTGGTTTTTTCCATCAAGGATAAGGTGGGTGCTTTGCATGCCATGTTGACACCGTTCATGAAACATAAGATCAATCTCACCAAAATAGAGTCCCGGCCTTCAAAGAAAAAGGCTTGGGATTATTATTTTTTCGTTGATTGTGAAGGCCATCAAAATGATCCTCGCGTCGCCGCTGCTTTGGCCCAACTTGAGGGGATGTGCAAGTTTCTTAAGATCCTCGGTTCCTATCCCGCTGTTTAACTAAGTCTAATAACGACTTAAATAATCATTGACAAATTTCCATCATTTGATAATTTAATGACATCAAATAAGTCATAAATAAACGTATTTAATCATAGAGGTGCAGATAAGGCCATGAAACACCATAAGAACAGGTCAAGAGCAAAACGTCAACTCGTAGAGGCAGTTCGGTATAAGTGGAATTTCAAGAAGAGAAATTTTGCGATCAGCGCTTTAAGTGCCGCTGCTTTAATAGGAATGTCCACGGCTTCTTGGGCAGATAGTTCTAATCAAACCACATTATCGGAGGTGGTAGTAACGGGTGATCAGGATAAAAATAAAAATGCGTATAATGCCCAAAATATTTCTTTAACTAAATATACCCAACCTATATTAGATACGCCTCAATCCATTACAGTCATATCCAATCAGCAGATGAGCGATCAGGGTGTCACCACCATGCGCGATGCCCTGCGGGATGTTCCTGGCATTAGTATTGCGGCAGGTGAAGCAGGTGCTCAGGGGGATAGCATGACCTTGCGCGGATTTACCGCGCGTAATGATATTTATTTAGATGGTATGCGAGATTTTGGTAGCTATTACCGCGATGCTTTTGATTGGGACCAGGTGGAGGTTTTAGAAGGACCTTCATCCATTGCCTTTGGTCGTGGATCGACGGGTGGGGTTGTCAATCAGGTCAGTAAAATGCCGGAGAATTACCGTGAGATCACAGGCGATTTAAGCTACGGCACAGATCAACGTAACAGAGAAACAGTTGATATTAATCAGCCGATTCCTCACTTAGCACCGGGTGCTGCCGTACGTCTTAATGTCATGAATGAACAGGCCAATGTCACTGACCGTGATGTTGTTGAAAATAGTCATTTTGGTGTTGCTCCAGCCATCACGATAGGATTAGGAACGCCTACCCGTGCAACACTGACTTATTTGCATGAAGAAGAGCATGATGTTCCTGACTATGGTCTTCCTTGGTATTTAAATGGTCCTGCCCCTGTGAGTCGAAATAATTTTTATGGATTCCGCAGTGATTATCTAGATACCAACGCTGATATTGTCACCGCTAAGGTAGAGCATGATATCAATGATGATGTGACTGTCAGTGATCAGGTCCGTTATGGAGATTATACCCGTCATATCCGTGCGACCGAGCCGCAGTTTGTTACGGCGCCTACCTTATCAACACCCTTAAGCTCTATCTTGGTTAAGCCTAATGAAATTGCTCTTGATAGTGAAGAGACCTTTTTACAAAATCAATTGAACCTGACCAGTCATTTTAAGACGGCTTTTCTTGATCACACCTTGGTCACGGGCACAGAAACGGGACGGGAAACATCAGATCCTACGCGTTGGACTTACAATATGCCAGCCAGCGACAATACGAGTCTGCTTAATCCGGATTATGATCGAAATTTTTCTCCTACCTCTGTTGTTGAAAGATCTAGTGTTAAGGCAACCGTGGATACCTTTGCTGTCTATGGTTTGGATACGATCAAGCTTAATGAGCATTGGGATTTGATGGGAGGCTTGCGTTGGGATCAGTCAGACAGCCGTTACAAAGACGGGGTGGCTCATTTAGGTTTCAGTCGTACGGATAAAATGACCAGTTATCGTGGGGCTCTTGTTTATAAGCCCGTGGAAAATGGGAGCATTTATTTTGACTATGGTACTTCTTTTAATCCTTCGGCGGAGACCTTGTCTTTAAGCGCAGCCACTGCCAATATCGCGCCGGAAAAGAATGAAACATATGAAGTAGGTACTAAGTGGGATTTATTTAAGAAAAAATTATCCCTGCGCTCAGCGATCTTTCGTACAGACAAAACCAACGCCCGTGAACCTGATCCTACGAATCCATTGTTAAATGTTTTGGCAGGAGAACAATTGGTTGAGGGTATTGAGCTTGAGGCTGCTGGTCATTTGACCGATAAGTGGCAACTAAGCGCTGGCTATGAGTACCTTAAAAGTAGAGAGGAAAAATCCAATGATTTCCCTGGGGCTGTGGGAAGTCAATTAGCTAACGTGCCTGCCAATACGTTTAATTTCTGGACCACCTATGATTTGCCTTGGAAGTTAACGATCGGTGGTGGTGGTAATTTTGTGGATGAACGCACGGCCAGCAGTACCGTGCCCATTGATCCCGTCACAGGTTTGGTCAAAGAAGTGCCTTCTTACTGGGCATTTAATGCGATGCTGGAATACCATTTAAATAAAAATGTCGATATTCAATTGAATGTCTATAACTTAGCCAATAAGTATTACATCGATCAGGTGCATCCGGCGCATTTAATACCAGGTGAAGGCCGGACCGCGATTGTAAGTACTAAATTTAAATTTTAATGGAGAGTCTATGTTAATCACCATCCCTGATGTATTAACCAAGGAGCAAGTGGCCCAAGCCCGTCAGATTTTAGACCAAACCGAATGGGTAGATGGTAAGGTCACTGCTGGTCCTCAAGCCTCCAAGGTCAAGGATAATGCGCAGTTACCCGAAGGTTCTCCTGCGGCCAAACAACTTGGCGAAATGGTATTAATGGCGTTGGCCCGTAATCCCTTATTTATTTCTGCCGCGTTACCTAAAACCGTATTTCCGCCGATGTTTAACCGTTACACGGGAGGTCAGCATTTCGGTACTCACGTCGATACAGCCATCCGTCAGATTGCAGGTACAGGGCATCGCATCCGTACGGATTTATCAGCCACGTTATTTTTTGCAGATCCTACAGAATATGATGGGGGAGAATTATGCGTAGAGGACACCTATGGCATTAAGAGCGTTAAGCTTCCCGCTGGGCATATGGTGCTTTATCCTGCTACTAGTTTGCATCATGTTAAGCCTGTGACCCGTGGGGCACGCGTCTGTTCATTCTTTTGGCTTCAAAGCATGATCCGCGACGATGGTCAACGCACCATTTTATTTGATTTAGATCGCAACATCCAACAAATCACCCGTGACTACCCCAATGGTCCTTATGCGGTATCATTGACGGGTATTTACCACAACCTTTTACGCCAGTGGGCAGAACTATAATGAGTGTTCGTCGAAGTATATTTTGGGCGCACTTAAGCATAGGGATTACGACAGGTCTCATTATCCTGGTCATGGCATCGACTGGCATGATCCTCGCTTTTCGTCCTCAAATTATTAATTTTGCTGAGCGTGATATTTATAAGGTATCTCCTCCAGATGCGGGGCAAAAGAATGTAGGCTTCCAGGAACTAGTGGATAAAATTCAAGCGGACTATCCTAAGGATCATGCGCGCAGCATCACCATTAATTCAGATCCACAAATACCGGTGATGATTAGTTTAGGAGAGAATAAAGCGGCATTTCTTAATCCTTATACAGGGATTGTTATAGGCACAGGGTCACGTGTGCGTCATTGGTTGCAAGATGTGGAGTATTGGCATCGGTGGCTGGGGATGAAGGGTGATTGGAAGCCTCTAGGAGGAGGGATTAAGAGGGCTTGCAATGTTTTATTTTTTTTCATGATCGTGACAGGTTTTTATTTGTGGTGGCCGCGTCAGTGGATCGGC
>Ga0207000_1206_pt1 | contig 16799 bp, 24 predicted proteins | sample Alteio_BWMinCont_90_FD_153498 | JGI IMG/M metagenome (GOLD analysis project Ga0207000, IMG submission 153498) | Enriched cells from forest soil in Barre Woods Harvard Forest LTER site, Petersham, Massachusetts, United States -... | ecosystem: Environmental > Terrestrial > Soil > Temperate forest >...
ACGATGATATTAGAGATATTTTTTGAAGGCGTTGGATGACTGAGGAGGGGTAACCCGGCGGTGTCGGGAGACCCATCCACTAGTAAGCCGGCGCGGGCGAACATCAACCGGTGTTCGCCCGCGCCGGCTTTTTTTTGGCGCGGCGACTCGGCACCGCCGCGCCGGCGAGGAACGCACCCATGACTAAAACCGCAGCGACAACGGCCCAACAGATCGCCCTGGCGGCCATCGCCTTCGAGCGGCGGCTGACCGGCCACGCGCCCAAGTGGGTGACCGTGGTCCTGAGCGAAGGCACACTGGTGGTCACCCTGCACGGGGCCTTGTCGCCGGCCCAGAAGGCGATGGCCCAGACCCCGGAAGGCGCCGCCAAGGTGCAGGAGTATCACCGCGAGTTGTTCAACACTTCCTCCCACCCCCTGCGCCAGGAGATCAAACGCATCACCGGCGTGGACGTGCGCGAGGCGACGGCGGAAATCGAGTCGACGACCGGAACAGTGGTGAAGGCGTTCACGACCGGCACGGTGGTGCAGGTGTTCCTGCTCACCGACGGCGTGCCCGCCGACAGCTGGAGTGGCAGTGGTTCCGAGCAATAGTCCCGAATACGGAGGTTCCCTCATGTTGGTCCTGTCAAGGAGAAGTCAGGAGGCGGTGGTGGTCGGCGGGCTGGACGGCTTCGAGCAGATGCTCAAGGTCATCGTGCTCGACATCTGTGGCGGCAAAGTCAAGTTGGGCTTTGAGCTGGACGCCGCCGTCCCGGTTCATCGCCTGGAGATCTGGGAACGGATTCGCGCCGGCAAATTGCCACCCCGCCGGCCGGCAGGCCGTGCGCCGCCGGAAGGCCAATGACGGCCCGCAGACTACAACGTCTCGACGAATGAGCGCCGCCGTGATCGTTCACGGCGGCGCCGATGCCGGCGTTCGGCCGGATCGCTGTGTCTTACGAATGCTGAAAGGCTTGGAGGATTGTCATGAGTATTTTTGCATCAGACTTGCCGGATCCCTGGTGGATTCTCACCTGGCTGGTTATTGGCATTGTTGCCGGCTGGCTGGCAGGGGTGGTGATGAAGGGCAGCGGCTACGGCCTCATCGGCGACCTGATCATTGGCCTGATCGGCTCGTTGATTGGCGGGTTTCTCTTTAGCCTGGTCGGCGCCAGCTACGGGCTTCTGGGCAGCGTCATCGTCGCCTTCATCGGAGCTTGCATCCTCATTGCTCTAGTCCGGCTCGTGCGCGGCGGGCGGGCCCGATTTTGACCGGGCTGAAAGGGTGTCATGACAGCGTACGTACTCCGCAAGCAACACTTGACCGGCCGCATCTTCATGACGAGCTTCGTGTGCGGCGACGACCCGCTGTGGCGAAGCTTTCATTCCGACGTCGATCACGCGAAGCATTTCGCGACCACCGACGCCGCCCTGGCTTACCGCAAGCAGATGCCCCGCCAGCTCGGCGGCGCGGCCGAGGAGTATCGCGTCCATGAGGTCCTACCCGACGGCCAGTTCGTCGATCTCGGGCTGTAAGCCGTCGCGCCTCAATGCGGGATCCGCCGGGCATTCGGGTTGCGGTGGCACGGGGAGACGAGGATCTCCTGGCTCGGCCCCGCCCACGGAGCGGCGTCGCGCAATTCGCGCAGGCAGGTCGCGTAATCGTCGGAAGCGGCCAGGAGTTGCCAGGGAAGGGAGGCGCGGGTGCGGTACCAGCCGTTCCATCGGCAAGCAGTCGTTACGGGGTTCATGGTGAGCCGCCTTTGTACTTGGAGGTGCATTCCGTACTATCATTATACGGAATGCGGCGCGACAGCGCTCTTGCTCCGGCCCGCGAAGCGCTCTATAATGACATTTAGAGATATTTGAAATCGTTATCGTCGGAAGGTTGGCGAGCGTCCTGGGGTGGGCGAAGCTGGAAAAGCTGAAGGGAGGATGGAAACCATGACGACGGAAGCTCAAAACGTCAAATTCCGCAGGCAGATAGCGAAACTGGAGGCCAGCAGGCGGACGCCCGACAAGGTGAAGATGCTGCCGCGCGAGATCATTCAAATCAAGCGGCGCTGCAAGTTGTGCGGCCGGGCGCGGGCGGTGTATCGCAAGTTCGGCATCTGCCGCATCTGCTTCCGCGAGCTGGCCAGCAACGGCCAGATTCCCGGCGTCGTGAAGGCGAGCTGGTAGGCGGCGCGGCCGAAAACGGAAAACAGACGACAAGGGGTTCACATGCCAAAGACGCCGGAACTCGAAAAACAGGCCGCCGCGGCCGGGGCGAAGCAAATCCGCGAGGAACTCAACGCCCTCGTCGGCGAACAAGTCATGCAAACGCTCGGCGAACCCGCCAACCTGCTCCAGGTCCAAGTCCGCGTGCTGTGGGAGCATTACTACCGGGTCAACATCTTCGTCGGGGTGCACAACGCTTGTGCCACGATCGCCCACAGCTACTTCATTCAGACGGACCGCGACGGCATGATTGTGGAGTCAACCCCCCGACTGGTCAAGCATTACAAAGCCGTCGCGGTGACGGAAGTGTAGCAACGGCGACTGCTGCGGGAATCGGTCGCGAGGTGCGAAAGGGCCGGGAGGCGAATCGAATTCGCCTCCCGGCCCTTTTTCGTTCCCTGCCTTGAAAGGGATCCACCGCGGCAGGAAGGAGAAAATCTTGCGAAGGATTCCATGCGGTCTTCCGATCAGGTACAATCCCACCATTCCCCTGACGTACACAGGAGGCCCCATGTCGAGTTCAACGTTCAAAGAAGAGGCTCGTCGGCTCGTCGAGCGGTTGCCCGAAGACGCCACTTGGGAAGATTTGCAGTATGAGATCTACGTCCGCCAAGCGATCGAGGCTGGTTTACAGGACTCCCGCGAGGGGCGGACCGTCCCCCAGGACGAGGCCCGCCGCCGCTTTGGGCTGAATCCATCATGAACGTTGCCGTTTGAGGGCGGTGTCTGAAGAAGGAGAGAGGTTGATGATTGCCACTACCCAGTTGCTTCACGACCAGATGAGACTGGCGGAATCCCAAGCGGAGCGTTGGCAGCAGGATCATGAGGATGCGCGGGATTGCCACGTTTTGGAGTTCCTCCTACGCACCTCCCTGCGTTTCCTTGACGAGATCGGGAACCTGGATAACAAGAATCGGCTCTTGGTTCTCCAAGGTGAGGCAGAGGCTGGAGCGGAGGAACTGGCGGCGAAACTTTATCAACACTGGTTCAAAGGGGCCACTAACATCCTGATGCCTTCTCTTACCGCCATGGAGGGGAAGGGGTATCAGGTCGAAGGTGCCGTGGAGTTCCGCACTGCCTGCCGTGAAGTAAAGGGAATTCTCACTCCGGATGCACAGTTCTTTGATGGCGAACGGCTCGTTGATTTACGGGACAAGGCCATCGACGCGCACCGGCGCGGCGAGACGGAGGAGTGGGAGGTTCCCGCCTCGTGAAAAGCAAACGAACCAAAGAGTTCAAGGAGCTGTTTTCCCGACTCCCGAGTGCCGTTCAGAAGCTTGCCGCAGCCGTTTACAAAGTGTTCGCAACCGATCCGAACGCAGCTTCGCTTCACTCACATCCCCTCAAAGACACCGCCAAAGGACGACACCGCCTCGGCAGCATTGCAGTCTGGATCAACCAGAAATACCGCGCGGTCTACGTGGTTGATGGCGATACGGCCGTTTGGTACTGGTGCGGTTCCCACAACGACTACGAGAACTTCACGGGGGTCAAGTAGGGGCAAATAAGGCCGACCCCTTGCCTTTCTACGGACCTACGCCGCGCGCCTCAGCTTTCGTCCGATACCTTAAGTCCGGCTACGAAGATCGCAATAGCCTTCGTTTGCTCGGCCCCAATTCGTGTGACGGTCTTTGTCACCTCGTCGATCAGCTGCTCGCGGTCTACGTCGAAGCTCTCCGACGGCTGGGCCTTGATGGAAATGCACGCGAGGGCGACCATGCCGCGTTCGTCGAACAACCGGTCATTCCAGCGCGAATGAGGCCAGCCCTCCAGAATCTTCCAGAGCGCGTCTTCTGCTTTGCGACCACCTTTTGACCACAGCCACGGTACAACTATACCGCTGACATCCTTTTCGAGCGAAATGGGGACCTCTGGTGGAGCGGTGATCGTCACGCCGCAGGCGAATCCGCCGTCGCGCGCTGAGGGCACCCGCACGTGAGTTCGCCAAAAACAGTTGCTGGCGACGGTTGCCCGTTTTGTTTTGTTGCCAAGCGTCGCGATGCCCAGGCTGGTAAAGTGGTCCTCGATCCTTTTCCCGCACAATTCAAGGAAATCCGCTACTTGGTTGGATGCGGCATCCCCGACAGTACGGGCCATTTCCAGGACGCGCTCCGGGTCGCGCAGTCCCGTTAGGTCTCGTTCTTCACCCTCCTCTAACTCCTGGTAGAGGCGATTCATCTCGGCCATGTACTTCAGATAAAAGACCAGAGGATTACCGAGGTGCGTCATGGCTTGCACACTCCGAAGGAGAATCGCGGACGGCTTTCAGGTAAGAGGCGACCGCATACGGGTCGGCGGCGTCCTCTCCGACGTTGCGGGGAAAGCGGCACACATCGTGAAGGACGCCGGCCAGGTAGTATCTCAGGAAATGGAACCCCGGTGCGTCGCGCAGCCCGCCGTAGACGGGCCGGAAGATTCGCACCAATTCGAGAAAGGACAAGGACTCCCACTCTTCGGTGCCGGAATCGGGCGCGCGGCCCTTGGGAGTAAGAAAGACGCGGTACTTCTCGCGGCCCGCGGCGTGAGAGCGGAGCCACTCATCATACTTGTCAAGCTGGCCCTCGCCTTCCCAGGCGTCCACCTTCGCCTCGATGACCAGCGTCCAGAGCACGTGCTCTCCCATGCTTTCCCAATCCCCTTCGGCTAGCACATCCAAACGGCCATTTCCTGCGGACCCTTCAAGGGGATATTCACCGACAACCCGGTCCACATTGAGGCGGTCGAAATGGTCGCGGTCGGCCAATCGGCCCAACAGCGCCTCAAGCAAAGCGTGGCCAAACCCATGCTCCTCGTTTTTCTTTGGATCGAGTAGCCAGGCCAGCGTCCGCGTGTGGGCCGTCTCTAATCGGCCGTAGTCCATCGTGCGGAACAGGCTGATCGGGCATCGCAACGGGTCGTCGGCCGGCAGTTCCGCGAGGTAAGTGCGCACGAATTCTTTGGTCACATTACGCTAATCGTGGAAGCGGTTGGCGAGGGATAGAAGATTGTCATCCGATGCGACAGGTAAAGTGGCGTGGACTTGCGCCAGATCCGAGAGGAAGGCCGGGGATAGCGCTTGAGGCCGCAGAGTTGTAAACACCTGGGCAAGATCGGTCAGAAACATCGGCGACAGGCTCGCGCTCATTGTTGCCCCTTTATTTCCCTTCGACGCCAGCAACTTCAGAGTATCCAGCACCTGGGTAATTGCAATGAGGAAACTCAACGTGGGTTGGCAGTGCGGGAATCCAGGAGACATCGCTCATTTCCTGCTCCATTGGCATTCGTCTGCCCCGAATGCCGCCGCCGCGTGGGTGCGCGGCGGTTGGCAGACATGCTGACATCGGCATCGAAAGGCAGTATTCGGGGGCCGTTCGGCGTTGACAGTATGTCTGCCAAGCTTGGCAGACTTGGCGGATCGTTGGCCGACTGCCTGCTATGGCTGGCGGCGGGGCGCCTGACGCTCCGGGCTGGTAGCGGATCCCTCGTGCCGGGTAAAATGGCGGGGAGTGCTTGGTCAAGCAACGAGGGACGTCCCCGGATCGGTGCCCATGTCGTGGCTGTTGGCGCTGCACGTCATTCGTCTGTTCAACTTCTACCTGATCCTCGTCTTCCTGGTGACGACCTACGCCCGGCTGCGCGACTACGTGAAAGTCCTCGACCTGGTGCGGCGCGTGCCCGGCCGCTGGCCGCGCCTGTTCCATTTGGTCAGGCAGCACTGGAACATTTTCCTCACCGGCAGCAGCTTCCTGCCGCTCCTGTCGTCGGGCGGGTTGGTGTTCGGCCACACGATCGCCCACAGCTACTTCATTCAGACGCACTGGGACGGTATGATTGTGGAGTCAACCCCACGGCTGGTCAAGCATTACAAAGCTGTCGCGGTGACGGAAGTGTAGCAACGACGACTGCTGCGGGAGCCGCTCGCGAGGTGCGAAAATGCCGGGAGGCGAATCGAATTCGCCTCCCGGCCCTTTTTTTCTTCCGACCCGGCCGACTGGCGGCGTCCGTCATGATCCATGCGGTCGCCAGACGAGGATCTCCCCTTTGCCCGGGACCGAAGTATCTCCGGTGTAACGCTGATAGGCGCCGGCCTGGTCTTCACAGGGGATCGTGAAGCCCATTGCCTGAAGATGCTTCGCGTAGATCCGCAAAAACGTGGGGTTGTACGCGCAGGCGTAAGAAAAAGTGGGCATGAGTCGGAGAGGCACCAGGGAGATAATAGTTCCCCGGACCATCCAGGCGCCCGTGCGGATCTCGGCGCCACCCATCAGGACAATGGTCCCGCCCTTCATCTGTAAGCCGGCGAAGTCACGGACCGGACCCTTGACGGCGATGATCCCTCGCCGCATTCGCATCCCGACCTCGATGCCTGCCGAGCCCTCGACAAGAATAGTGCCGCCTTTCATTCCGCGGAGGCTCCCCCGGTACGCCGCCCCGATCTGTCCGCCCGCGTTCCCGCCGATTCGGATGAGTCCGGCGGTCATCTCCGCACCGACCCAATCCGAGGCGTTGCCCGTCACCTCGATGGTGCCGCCTTTCAGGTAAGCCCCAAGGTGCATCCCGGCGTCGCCGTGGATGGTGATCCGGCCGCGCGTCATCCCGCGGCCAATCCACTTCACCCGTCCCGCATCACCGTGAATTTCCAGTTCGTCGCTGCCCGCGCCCTCGACCTCGAAGAAATCGTCCAGGCGGCACTGTCGCTTGCCCAGGAACACCGGCAGGGCGCGGATCTCGTCGCGCGAAAGGGGTGCGATCACGTCAGGTGTGAAGACTTCAACCTCCAGCGGCACGCTGGGGCGCTCCTTCAGGGAGAAGATCGTCTTGCTCATCGACTTGATTGCTTGCACGGACGGAATTCCGGATGTTCGATGCGTTCGATTTCTACCGGGTAGTTGTCGAACGCCATCGTGTAATACTGCTGGAACAGCGGGCGGATGAAATCGCTAATCTTGTTGTCGAAGGTCGGACGCACGAGCAGCCCTTTGCCCTCGACGGTTTTGCGGATCTCTCCCTCTTCGATGACGACCTCGCCTCCCTTGATGACGTAGCGCGGGTAGGAGAACATTTGGAAGACGTCCTTGCTGTCGTTGTAAATCGCCACGTCCGCATCGGCTCCGATGCCGAGGTTTCCTTTCTGCGGCAGCCCCAACGCCCGCGCCGGTCCGGCCGAGGTGATGATGGCGATTTCATAAAGCGTATACTCGCGGTTCAACTCCGCGAGGAAGATCCGTTTCAGAGCCTTGGGCGGCAGCTTCTTCAACTGCTCCCGGCGGAACTGTGCGTCCATCAAGAGTCGGATAATCTCCGGATAGCGCCAGAACGCCGCGCCATTGGGATGGTCGGTCGTGAGATACACACGCCACGGGTCGTCGATGAGCAGCAGCAGTTCCAGGCCGACTGCCCATTGCACGGCGTTGACCAGGTTCTTTTCTTTGTAGACGTACGGGACGACGCCGCAACCCGTTTCATTTTCAACGTCGATGTTGCCCCACTTGCGCCCGGTGAGCTTGTAAAGGATATGCTGCCACGGGCCGTCGGCGGTTATCGTTACCGTGTCGCCGAACAGCACCGCGCCGGCATCGGTCGTCAAGTTCGGATGGGCGTTGAAATACTCCGCGATCAGGACCGATTCCGAGCGCATGGTCGACCAGTCGTCGCCGCCATAAGCGTGGTACTGTAAATGGGCCATGTGCGCCCGGTTGCCGTCCAGTAGCTTCATCGTCTCCAGCGTCGTGACGTAGTTGCCCGGCGCGCCCAGGTTGTTGCAATGCAGGTGGAGCGGGTGCGGCAACCCAAGGTCGTCCACGATGTTGGCGAGGGCGGAGATGATCTTGCCGGGCGTCGCCTTGCTGAAGCCGGCGATCGGCTCGTTCAGACTCTTGGCGTCTTTGCCCCACTTCCAGGCCGTCACGCCGCCAGGGTTCACGGCCTTGACGCCATAGGCTTTGGCGGCCCAGATGTTCCAGGCGACAATGTGCCGGGCACGTTCGAGTTCACCGGCTTCGATCTGGTCGAGCAACATCTCGTTGTTCGCCATCAGCACAAGGCAAGACTTATCGACGATGGGCGTATCGCGGAGTTCCTCGTGGGTGTGCCGCGCCGACAGGATGGGCATGGCCGCTTCATTGACGGTCGTATAGCCGAGCCCGGCGTAGAGGTAGCCGGTGATGAAAGTGGTGGGCGTGGACCCGCCGATGCCGCCGCGGGTTGTAAGCGTGCGAACGAAGTGCTTGTGGCGCCGGTGATCCTCCGGGATCATCGCACGGGCGAAGTTGAGTGCGGCCCCCGCCACGTGCGTGTGGACATCAACTCCGCCGGGGAAGACCACCATGCCGGTCGCGTCGATGGTTCGACCGCCCTCGACCTCGGCGACGATCTTGCCGTCGCCGACGCAGACATCTTTGGCGACGCCGTTGACGCCGTTGGCGGGGTCGTAGACCTTTCCCCCTTTGATCCGAAGCATGGAGTTCCCGTGCAACCTACGCTCCTCCACTTCGACGCTCAATTTCCTACACCGCGGCCAGTTCCGGCATGACCGGCACGGCCAGCGGGGGCTTCGCTGCCACGGCCTTGTAGATGCGACGGAGGACTTCTTCATCAGTCGGATATGGCGACTTGAGCACCGGCCGCAGCGGCAGCGGAATCTCGTCCATCCGGTACGCGGTGCCGGGAGCGCTGATGCCTGTGACCGCGGTGGTGATGTGGACGCGCGCTAACCGGCTGGTGTGCGTGACCTTGGGGTCCAGCACGATCGTGGGGATCCGGGCCAGGTGGTCGATGCACGGCTGCGGCATGGTCGCCCCGGGGTCGGCCCCCAGGATGAGCGCCGCGTCGGCGTCGCCGCGGATCAGCAGGTCGATCGTCGAGTATTCGCCCGGGTTGAAGCGCGGGTAGCCGCGCGCCAGGTTGACCCCGAACGGGTAGCCCGTCGTCCAGCGCATGATCACGTCGCCGCCGGTGACGTTGCCGTGGCCGCGCATCGGCATGGCGACGAACTTGGTGAACGCGTTCAACTCCGCCGCCAGCGTCAGGAGCGCGGCCGAGTTCATGTGCTTGCCGCGCGTCATCGACAGGCCCATCCCGAAGAAAAACACGCCGAAGCGGGCCTTCTTCATCAGATCGACAAACTCCTGAAGCTGCTCGACGGTCAACCCGGTGTCGGCCACGAGCTGCGGATCCACCGGCTGACCCTTGACGAGCGCGCGCAGGACGGTGATCATCTCGAAGTCCTTGGCCGGCCGCACCTGCAGAAAGATGTCGGCGGCCTTGACGCTGGGTGTCTCGCGAATGTCAACGAGGACCATCGTTCGGTCCTTGCGACCATTGGGCACGAAACGGCCCTTGGGCATCAGGGCGTACTTGGTGAAGTGCCGCGGATGGCATTCCGCCGGGTTGCCCCCCCAGTAGACAATCAGGTCGGCCCGATTCTTCACTTCGCCCAAGGTACACGTCACCTTGCCACCCAACTGGGCGGCTATTTCGGTGGGACCGTGTCAGAGAGAGGTGTGACTGTCGATCACCCCGCCGATGAGCTCGGCGAGGGCCACCGACTCGCGCTGCGCCTCGCAGGTGATGTTGCTGAGGCCGTACACCAGCGGCAAATGTGCGTCGTAAAGAAAGTCGGCCGCTGCCTCGACTGCTTCATCGACGCTGGCCGGCTCGCCGTCGATCAGCGCGTCGGGGTAGAGGCGCTCCGCCGTGTGATTCTTGAACCAACTCACGCCAAGGACACATGCGGCTTTGCTATGGGTAATGCGCGTGCCATCGGAGTGCAACTCGATGTCGTCGCAAACGCAACCGCAAAACGTGCAGGTCGCGTTTTTCGTCACTGTCAGCTCCATCATTTGCCCCTTTCACCGGCTAATCTGACCGTCCGAACCGGACGGAATCGCGAAGGCTCAGCCGAGTGCCCGGCCCCGATAGCTGCCCCGGATGCGGCGCGGCATGAACCGCCCCGGACCGATCTCTTCCCAAGCCGACGGCTCCGGCTCGTCTTCGGCGGTGAAATGTGGGCCTTGGTCGAGTTGGTCACCGGGCAGTTTTTCAGCCCCCATCGTTATTCTCCCGCGTGAACGCACACGCCTCTCAGGACGAAGATTCCGACACAATGAGTTCTACCTCGACGTCCCAGCCCTTGGAGGTGGGCATTCCCGTACCGTCGGTTTCGGCGCCCATGAGACGGCAGGTCGGCGGACCGTAGGGAACGAAGATCATACCGAGGGGCACCTTCCCCTCCTGGCACAAGAACGTCGCCTCACCGTCCTGCGACCGAATCCGAACGGAGGCACCGTGAGGAATGTTCAGTGATTTCATGTCATCCGGATGCATCGTCAGGGTATTCACGATCACTTCGTATTCTGCGTGGTCCTTGCCGACGTTGATCTGCTGCCCCTGCTTGCTGGTGCGGATCGGGTGTAGGGTGAATCGACTCTCCGCCATCGGCCTACCTCCAGCGACACCAGGGGCACACTCGATTCTATACGCGCCAGCATGTAGTTCAATGTAGTTCCACGTCATGGCAGCGGCACAAAACCAGTCGCTCATGGCCGATCCTGTGCCGCCGAGGGCGCCTGCCGGGTTGGCGGACTCGAGGCACCGGCAGCAACCGGCAGTGATGGAGTGCCGTTCGGCGTTGATTGGTTGTCCGCCACACTTGGCGGACTTGACGGCGTAGGGGCGGACCGGCACCGACCCCCGGCGCGACCATGTTTGTCAGGGGGTTTTGCGCCCGTGCCAGGCGCCGCGGGATGAATTGATGCAGAGGCCCTTCCCGGATTTGAACCGGGGCGTGACGGATTTGCAATCCGTTGCCTTTCCACTTGGCTAAAGGGCCGTGGTCCCAACTCCCTGTATCGACCGTCCGGCCGCCCCGGCTTGAACGATTCAGCCGCCGCCTTGCTCTAGCACCCGCCGCAGCGTCTGGATCAGCTCCGACGGGTGGAACGGCTTCTGCAACACTGACGCCAGCCCCTTGCCCGCAAAACGCGTGGCCACCTCGCCCTCCGAGTAGCCGCTCATCATGATCACGCGCACGTCCGGTTGCAGCATGCGCAATTCGCGGAACGTCTCCTCGCCGTTCATCTCCGGCATCGTCAGGTCCAGAAGCACCGCCACCACTTTTCCCTCGTGCTCGCGGAACAGCTCCAGGCACTCGCGGCCGTTGCCCGCCTCCACCGCGTCAAACCCCACCCGCCGTAACACCGTCTTGGCCAGGCCGCGAACGCTCTTTTCGTCGTCGGCCACCAGGACCAGCCCCTGGCCGCGCCAGGCGGACGGCTCGGCGGACTTGCCCGTGACCGCCGGCTGCGGCTCCTCCACGCACGGGAATAGAACCTTGAACGTGGTCCCCTGGCCCGGCTCGCTGTAGACCTTGACCGTGCCGTGGTGGCCGCGGACGATGCCCAGCAGCGCCGCCAGTCCCAGGCCCCGGCCGGTGAACTTCGTCGAAAAGAAAGGGTCGAAGATCCGCTCTACCGTCGCCGGGCCCATGCCGCAGCCGGTGTCCGACACCTCCAGGAAGACGTAACGGCCCTCCGGCAGGTCGTCCGTCAGCCAGGTCGTGCTCAGGTACGCCTTGTCGGCGGTGACGACGCCGGTGCGGATCGCGATGACGCCGATGTCGTCGCCCAGCGCGTCCGATGCGTTGGTGATCAGGTTCATGGCCACCTGGCGGAGCTGGGTCGCGTCGCCGGCCACATCGGGAAGCTGCAACGGGAACTCGAAGCGCAGGGTCGCCTTCTTGGAGACGACGGCCTGGAACAGCTTGGCGATGCCCTCGATCAGTCGCGACAGGTTGATCGGCTGAATCACGAATTTGCCGCGGCCGGCGTAGGCCAACATCTGCTGCGTCAGATCTGCCGCCCGCCACGCCGAGCTTTCAATCTGCTGGATGAAGTTGCGGACGGGGGACTCGCGGGGCAATTCCATAAGGGCGAGGCTGGCGTTGCCGAGGACGCCGGTCAGCAGGTTGTTGAAGTCGTGAGCGATGCCGCCGGCCAGGACGCCGAGGCTCTCCAGCTTCTGTGCGTGCTGCATTTGCTCTTCCAACCGCTTGCGATCCGCCTCCGTCTGCTTGGCGGCCGTCACGTCCTGGAAGACGCCGAGGACCTGCACGGTCTGGCCGTCCGCCGCGCGCGTGAACGGCGTGATGCGCGTGTGCAGCCAGCGGTACTGGCCGTCCGCGTAGCGCTGCCGGAAAGTGACCTCGGCGTATTTGCCCTCGCGCTCGACCAGGAGTCGGCCAAGGGCGTCGGCCAAGGCCGAGCGGTCGTCGGTGTGGACCAGGTTGATGTGAAAATCGGGTCCGACGCCTTCAAAGTCCGCGGCGCTGTAGCCGGTGATCGCCGCCACGGCCGGGTTGAAGTAGACCGGCCTGTGGGCAGTGAGGTCCCAGACGAACAGGCCGTTGGGACTGGCTTCGGTCACGCGCCGCAGGAACTGCGTGGTTTGGAGCAACTCCGCTTCGCGGGAGCGCAGCCGGCTGATCTCGTGCAGAAGCTGCTCGCGGTCCTGATCCGGTTCAGGCGTCATGGCGGCGGCACCATTCCGGGGGAGGAAGGCTTGTGGCGGAGACAGGCGGCCCGGAAACGATCGAGGAGGAGGCGGGCGCCTCGGGGAGTGGTCCTTTGATTGTAACGGAGCGGCGCGCGGAGGCAAGAGGGAAGATGGCGGTGTGCGCCGGACAAGTTACAATGGGTGCGGGAGCTACGCATCAACCGGGGAATCGTTCCATGGTCACGGTCCTGCGCCACGCCGCCCAGCTGGTCGGGGTCACGCCCGCGACTCAGCTTCGCAAGGCGGGCGCGGCCCAACGCGAGCCCGGCGTCGTCGCCGACGGCGCCGTCGTGTTGCGCGACGGCCACATCGACTGGGTGGGGCCGGACGCCGCGCTGCCGCCGCTGCCGCCCGACGCCGTGCAGATGGACGTGGCCGGGAAAGTGGTCTCGCCCGGCCTGGTCGACAGCCACACGCATCTGATCTTCGCCGGGTTGCGCGAGGCGGAGTTCGAAGAGCGCTTGCAGGGCGTCAGTTACCAGGAGATCACGGCCCGCGGCGGCGGGATCATGAGCACGGTGCGAACGGTGCGCCAGTGTTCGCGCGCGGATCTGAAGGCGCTGGCGCGACCGCGCCTGGAGCGGCTGCTGCGCTTCGGTGTCACGACGGTGGAGGTCAAGAGCGGCTACGGATTGACGCCGGCCGACGAGCGCAAGTGCCTGGAGGTCATCGCCGACCTGGACGCCGAGGGGCCGCTCGAACTGGTGCCGACCTTCCTTGGCGCCCACGCAGTGCCGGCCGAATACCGTGACCGCCGCGACGAATACCTGCGCTTGCTGATCGACGACATGCTGCCGGAGGTGGCGCGCTGCCGGCTGGCCAAGTTCTGCGACGTGTTCTGCGAAACGGGCGTTTTCAGCCTTGACGAGTCGGAGCACATTCTGCTGCGGGCGCGTGATCTGGGATTGCGGCTCAAGCTGCACGCCGACGAGTTGACGCCGCTGGGCGGGGCGGAGTTGGCGGCCCGGCTGGGCGCTGCGTCGGCCGATCATCTGCTCTGTGTCACCGACGCCGGCATCGACGCCCTGGCCGCGGCCGGGACGGTGGCGACGCTGCTGCCGGGCACGGCGTTCTTCCTGGGCGTGCCGTACGCGCCGGCCCGCCGCCTGATCCAGCGCGGCGTGGCGGTGGCGCTGGCCAGCGACTGCAACCCCGGCACCTGTCCGACGGAAAACCTGCCGCTGGTCGGCGCCATGGCCTGTTCGCAGATGGGCATGCTGCCCGGCGAGGTGGTGACGGCCCTGACGCTCAACGCCGCGGCGGCGCTGGACCGCAGCGGCCGGGTCGGCTCCTTGGCCGCCGGCAAACAGGCCGACCTCGTCGTCTTTGCCGTGCCGGACTACCGGCACCTCTTCTACCACTTCGGAGTCAATCATGTCAGCTGCGTCATCAAGCGCGGCCGCGTGGTTTACACGGCTTGAGCCGGTCGCGCCGGTGCTGCCCGCCGACCGCCGGCCGGACGACCCGCGCCTGGGCGAGACCGCGACCTTTTGGGATGGCGCGGCGGAACCGCAGTTGCAGCCGGGTCGGCCGGTGCTGATCGGTTTTCCGCAAGACGAGGGGGTGCGGCGCAACGGTGGCCGCGTCGGGTCGGCCGCCGCCCCCGCCGAGATTCGCCGCCGCCTCTTCAAGTTGACGCCGTGGGACGGCGGCCGCGACGCAGACCTGCCCCGACTGCTGGACCTCGGCGACGTGCGCGTCACGGCGGACTTGGAAGCGAGCCAGGCGGCGCTGGGCGAAGTCGTCGCCGCCGTGCTGGCCGTCGGGGCAGTGCCGGTGGTGCTGGGCGGCGGCCACGAAACCGCCTTTGGCCACTACCTCGGCTACGCACGGTTGCGCCGGCCCGTCGCCATCGTCAACCTCGACGCCCACCTCGACGTGCGGCCCTGTCTCGACGGACGCGGGCACAGCGGGTCGCCGTTCCGCCAGGCGCTGGAACACCCCGGCTACCCACTACCGGGCGGTCGTTACGCCTGCCTGGGCGCCCAACCTTTCAGCGTCAGCCGGGCGCACGCGGACTTCGTGCGGCGGCGCGGCGGCACGATTGGCTGGGCGCCGGAGGTGCGCGGTCGGCTGTCCGAACTCCTACTAAAACACTGCCAACGTGCGGAAACGGACGGATGCCAGGTCTATGTCAGTGTAGATTCCGACGTTATTGGGATTACAGACGTCCCCGGTGTCAGCGCCCCAAACTCGCTGGGGCTGTCGGCGGTGGAGGTCTGTGCGGCCGTGAGGCTCACCGGCGAGTCGCCGGCGGTCGCGAGTTTCGACGTGGTGGAGATCAACCCCGCGCTGGACCGCGACGGCCAGAGCAGTCGCTGGGCGGCAGTGGCCGTTTGGCACTTCCTGGCAGGGTTGGCCGCCCGGAAAACGGGCACACAGTGACGACCTAATCCGACCAAAGTGTCCCACAGCAGCTGTGTTCGGCGGCAACAGCTGCCTCGCCCGACGACCCTGCCGCACTCGTTCCTTGACGGCAACTGCCGGGGCGCCCCAATGCGGTATGCTTTGCGCAACCTTCACAATCTAACGGCCTTACGGATCATGCCCGTTGTCCGGGTCTGCGGAGTGACGCCAGGGTAGCGGTTGTGCGACGGCATGGGGGGTGCCACGGTGGGGAAAAATGTCACCCCGTAGCCACCTTGGTGCGGGTTTGTAGCGTAGAATTGGGAGTTGGGTCAACCACGGCTTCGCTCGTAGGAGGGTAGCGAGATGCTGGTCCTCAGTCGTAAGCTCGGTGAGAAGATTTTTATCGGCGACAACATCTGCATCACGGTCGTTGACATCGACCGCGGTAAGATTCGTCTGGGCATCGAGGCTCCTCGAGATGTGCCCATCTATCGTCAAGAACTGCTGCCGTTGAAGAACAGCACGGACACGCAGGCGCCCGCCGCTTCCCATTGATCGAATGACCTCCGACGGCGGCCGGCCCAACCCGGTGCGCCCGGTTCGTCCTCCCACCGAGAACGCCCCCAGGTCTATTCGGGTCCAATTCGTCAAGCAGTAATCGGGGTCCGCCAGCGCAGGAAATCCATTCCCAGCCCGCGCACACAAGTCAACGCAATCAGCAGACGCCTTCTCCCCGCGGCCCGCCCAAGCCCAGGCTGCCCGCGGGGGGAAAGAAACGCCTCTCAACGCTGCTCCTCCACCGCCTTTGCAAACGCCGTCACCCGCTCAGTCTCTATGCCGCCTTGCGAATCCAGCGGATTGCAGCATGATCCGTAGCTGCTTTCAGCCTTGACACCTTCGTCGTCGAGGCGATCGAGGCAAAGCTGGCGCGGCGGAAACGAACGCTCGGAGACGTGGTCAAACCGATCCGCGGCGCCATTGAAGCGAGCGGGTTATGCGCGGTCGAAGTGCAAACTCTCTTGGAACAAGAACTCAAGGCACATCGCACACAAAGAAGCAGTTGAAGGAGTTGCGATTGGAAAGGGCGCGCTTCGAAATTCCCGCGCTTGCCGGACTCCCACTCTTGACATCGTTGGTGAGTGAGCATACACTTACCGAAGACACCCAGGTCTGGGCCAAACATGAAACTGCCGACATCCAGGTTATCCCGTGACGAACGCCGCGCCGCCATTACCAAGGCGGTGCGGCGGCTGTTCGCCGACAAGGGCTTCCACGGCACGACCACGCGCGAGCTGGCGGAGGCGGCGGGGGTTTCGGAGGCGCTGCTGTTCAAGCACTTCCCTAACAAGGAGGAGCTTTACTCCGCCATGCTGCTCGCCTGCTCCCGCGCGAAGGACCCTGCGCTCGTCGAACGGCTCACGGCGCTCGAGCCGTCGGCGTCGAGCCTCGTGATCCTCGTCCATGTATTCATCGCCCACCTGGTCGAAGGGCATTGGCCGGATGAGGAGGAGCAGGAAATCCAGCATCGCTTGATGCTGCGCAGCCTCCTGGAGGACGGGGAGTTTGCCCGGTTCTTCCTGGAGCGGGTGTGCGCCGGCTGGCTGACGAAGGTCGAGGGGTGCCTCAAAGCGGCCATCGCCGCGGGCGAGGCGGTCGCGTCGCCGGTGCAGCCGCGCCTGGCGAGCTGGTTCGCCGAGCACCTCGCGGTCACGATCATGA
>Ga0207000_1207_pt1 | contig 16757 bp, 17 predicted proteins | sample Alteio_BWMinCont_90_FD_153498 | JGI IMG/M metagenome (GOLD analysis project Ga0207000, IMG submission 153498) | Enriched cells from forest soil in Barre Woods Harvard Forest LTER site, Petersham, Massachusetts, United States -... | ecosystem: Environmental > Terrestrial > Soil > Temperate forest >...
TTTTGATATGGGTTATGAATGGATAACGAGAGTTATAAAGGATCCAGAAACAAATATTATGTATGGTGATGGAATCAGGATTCGGCCATTTGAGTTAGAGATGGATTACATGACATTTAAAAGGAGTATTTCTTAAAATATATGGAAAGAAACCGTTGTTATTGTGATATACGACAAAAAGACCCTGATTACTATAAAAAGCAAGGTATCCCTGATGGATATTGCGGTTTTTGTAGCATATGCAAAAAGCCAGGCCACACCTGCCATGTTCCAGCTGGTTTGCCCTATACTGGTACATGGTGTGATGAGCATTACCAGTTGATTTATGATGCTTTTAGCCCAGGATTTGAGACAGGGAAAACTAAGCTATATTTTCATTTATCTTTTCTCTCTTCTAATAACAAGAATATTGATATGTATAGCGAAGTTATTGGGGATATGCCGTTTCGATTTATCAGACAAGAGGATGGTAAATTACTGAAGTACAAACACGGAAGTGTGAAGGTCGATGTTAGCTCATGGTTGATACCGTTTTATGCTTGGACAACCCCTTTGGATAAAATTGATGAGCAGCAATTTAATAAGCTTTGGGATGAAGCTTCGGAGCCGTAATCATGAGTGACATATTTAACCAACCTATTAAGAATATAGAACAAGCTAAGAAATATTTTCATGCCATGGGGTGTTCTCATTTTCATATGATGCGAGAGTATCCATGGAGGTATGAAGAATACAAAAAGCTCAATATATCAAAAGAACAAGAAATTATTTGGAGAACAGAAAAGGTCGATGAGTACTACAGTCATATTATTGAGGAGAGAAAGGATATCGAACTTTGGGTTGCACATAGCCATATGGCGGATTTAGTCAATGTCCTAAAGACTGATGCAGCATTGGATAAAATGTTAAAAGTATCACAGTACATACATGACAAAGTTCCTCGAAAGGACAGGGTGATTGTTGCAGAAACAATCATTGGCCGTACATTCTTGCCATATCGCAACGGGTTAATATACTTGGCATATGATTTAAAAAATATTCTTATTGCCCAAGAGTTTGTTAATTTAGCACTTCATTTTGGTCGTATCGATCAAGAAAGCAGGGACATTGCCAGATGCCACAAGGCTATAAAGCGATGCAACGAAATTAAACAAGAGCTGGGATTATGAAAAGAGATAATATTCAAGAAATAAAAATAGATGAGACGGGGAGACTTTGCGTCACTCCATCGAACGGGAATTTTGGGCAAATTTTTCGTTCCGCTATGGAGATTCATTGGGACACTGCGGGAAGTTTTTTATATTCTCCTGTTAATATGAAAGATTGGAAGTATATCGATTGGTATAGGCAAATTGTAAAAGCAGTTAAAGAGGAGTATGGCTGCTTGTTAATTGTTACGGATGAGACAAATTGGGTAGATGTGCCAGAGGACATTGAGATTCAAATAATACAGTGTCATTTGAACAGTTGACATAAAATATTTGGCAATTTGGTATATTTGAATTAGAATTAGCGTTCATTAAACAGATTTGATTGTGTGAATGGTTCACGCAATCTTTGTTCAACGGTGAAAAAAGAAAGGAGAAGACGTAAAGGAAACTTGAAGTCTTCTTGGCTTTTTAACGTCGGTGTATTCAAATTCTTATCAATATTTTGGTGGGTAGCTCATAATAAAGAGCAGTCGGTTGTAAAGCTCGTAAATTGATTTAGGCGAGCTTCATACCCGACAGGTCGGAGGTTTAAATCCTCTCCCCGCCACCATTAAAACAATTCCGACGATAAAAAATTATGCGTCAATTCTTCATTAAGCGAATCCTTATTCTTTTTCTCATTGGCTACGCTTTATTCCTCGTAGGGAATCATTTTTTTAGCCTTACCGATCCTGATGAGGTTTTTTATTCGCTGACTGCTCATGAAATGGCTTCACATCATGAATGGGCCACTCCTTTAATCTTTGATCAGCCTCAATTTGAAAAACCTCCCTTAACCTACTGGCTTCTGGAATTTGCTTTTAATACCTGGGGCGAAAGTCCCTTTACCGCCCGTTTTTTCCCCGCCCTATTTGCGATCGTAGGGGTAATGCTGGTGTATTTTTTAGGTTTAATGGGTTTTAAGGATGAAGGTAAGGCGTTTTTATCTGCGCTTGTTTTGGCCACGGGCGCATTTTTTATGGCCATGGGCAAGATGGTTTTTACAGACATGATTTTTAGCGTTTTTATTTTAGGGGCTTTTACCATGTTTGTTTGGGCTTTTACGGATCGTCCCAGGAGAGGGGCGGCCTGGATGGGATTTTATATCTGTTGTGCCTTAGCTACGTTGACCAAAGGTCCTTTGGGATTCGTTATCCCTCAGGTGTCGATCATTTTATTTCTTCTTTATCAACGCCAGCTTGATTCTTTAAAAAACATGTGGGTTCCTTTGGGAATTTTACTTTTCCTATTAATCGCTTTGCCTTGGTATCTGTACACTTACCATCAATATGGCCATGCCTTTACCCACGAGTTCTTTTATAACGATCATTGGCGCCGCTTATTAAGTGCAGAGCATCATGGGAATGATCATTGGTTTTTTTATCCTGTCACCATGATTGCTGGTCTTTTTCCTTGGAGTTTATTCTTGATGGCTGCGGTCGTGGATTTATTTAAAAGGCTTAAGAGTTCGGTGACCTTGGTTGATTATTTAAGTCTTAGCTGGATCATCACTGTTTTTGTGGTCTTTCAAATGGCGCACTCAAAATTAGCAAGTTACATCCTGCCATTATTCCCTGCATTGGCTTTGTTGACAGGCAATTTCTTAGGCAACGGTTTATCTCAAATTCAGCAGCGTCAGAAAATGCGGAAATTATTGAGCTCCAGTTTTCTTATCCTTGCGATGTTGGGGATTGCCGTGATTGGAGCACAGAAAGTGTTTAAGCATTATCTTCCTTCCACAGCTCCCATTTATTTTTTATCCGGTTCTTTGGTTGCCTTAGCAGGGATAGGGGCTAGTTTAGCGTTTAAGGATCGCCTGCAAGGGGCTGTTTATGTTTTGGCCTTAAGTCTTTGCCCTATTCTTTTAACAGCTTTTATGATTCGAACAAATATTGAAGGGTATGTTTCTTCTTATGAGGCTTCAGGATATATTCCTCAACGATCGGTAGAGAAAATGACGGTATTGACATCCAAGGCAAATGCGCGTGGGATCCGTTATTATACAGGGCAGGATGTGGCGGTCGTTGATTTTTCTGGCAAACCATTCTTCAGCCCGCACCCCATACCCATCTTAGACACGGATGAGAAAATCAAAGTTCTTTTAAAAAACCAACGGTTGACCATTGGTGTTGTACGTAAATCAACGTATCAAGATATCTTAAAAAATTTGTCCAAAGATTTTCACGTCTCTTTACTTAGAATCATTGGGTATGACTATGTGATTAGAGTTACGGCGTTAACGCACTAGGGATTTGGATTAAAATATGATTCTACGTATGTTGTTAGTTCTTCTGCTTTCTTCTCCTGCTTGGGCACAAAATAGTGACGATCTTTTTAATTATTCAAAAAAACAAGAAGAAGTATTGGTGGTTAAGGTCCTTGCATCGGATTTGATCGTTTTGGAAGATGGGAGGCATGTTAAATTATTAGGCATTGAATCTTTAGGGCCTATACCGCATCCGCTCGCTCATTATGATGAGAAGGGACATATCATTGAAATGCCCCAAGAGCCCACCATATCATTGCAGGAACAGGCCATAAGCTACGCCCAAGATTTGTTAGAAAATAAAAAAGTGAAATTAGAGTTTGATGTTGATTCAACGGGTACAAGCAACGGCTATCTTTATGCTTATATTTTCTTGCCAGATAAACGCATGGCCAATGCGGAATTATTGCGCATGGGTTTTGTGAAATTAAAAATTATTCCGCCGAATGTTAAATATGAAGACAAGCTGCGCGCTGCTTACCAGGAAGCTAAAAAAGAAAAGCGCGGGTTAGACGGTGAGTAGGGCCATGAAAATCAAGGGATCCGGCGTTTCAATTTTTGAAAAAAAAATATTCGAATTTATAAAGAAAAATAAATTGCTTACACCGCGGGGTTTAATTCTGGTTGGAGTTTCTGGAGGGGCAGACTCCATGGCGCTTTTAGTCGCTTTAAATACCCTTCGGCATGTGTTAGGGATCCAATTGCAAGCCGTCCATTTTAATCATCGTTTTCGTCCTGAAGCCGTGCAGGACGAGCAATTTGTGGCCCAATGGTGCCAAAAGTTAAATATCCCCTTAACTATTGGGCGAAGGGCTGGGCAGAAAATCAAGAAACTTTCTGAAGATGATGCACGTCAGATGAGGTTTAAATTTTTTGTTAAGACTTCAACGTCTCTTAAAGCTCAAGCCGTGGCCTTGGCCCATACCCGTAATGATTTGGCAGAAACGGTGCTAATGCGCTTGATCCGTGGAAGTGGTTTGTATGGTTTAAGAGGGATCCTGCCGCAACGTTCCATGGATGGGGTTAATTTTATCCGTCCATTTGTGGCAACGGACCGTCAAGATATTGAAAATTATTTAAAAATGAAAAAAATTCCTTTCTGTCAGGATGCCACTAATGATCAGATGATATATGAACGCAATCGGATCCGTCATGAGCTTTTGCCGTTATTAGCTCGCCAATATAATCCTCAAATCACCGGTGCGTTGACAGATTTTGCTGCTAGTGCCATTGAAGATTATGAATATCTCTCGGTCCAAGCGAGTCGGCCATTTAAAAAAATAGTCACGGTTTCAAAGCATAAGATTAAAATGCAATTAAAAGGTATTAGGCAATTACATCCAGCTATGTTACGTTTAGTCCTTCGACAAATGGTTGAAAAATTGACCCAAGATCCATCTGGTTTAACTTTTGAACATATTCACGCGTTAGAGAATTTGGTTTCTCAAAGTGCTCAGGGTAGGATTGATTTACCGCATCAGATGAAAGCAGTTAAAACCAAAGAATTTTTAGAGCTATATTATGATTAATTTTAAATTCCAAATTCTAAAAAATTGCTTGGTCGTTTCACTCCTCGCAACGACACTTCATGTAGCGTATGCCCAAGATGCTTCTTTGAACGGCGACATCAAACAATATGATGAGCATGGGAAAATTAGATCTGAAAAGAACTATCGTGATGGTGAGCTGAATGGCCCTTTTCGTGAATATTATCCAAATGGTAATTTAATGAGTGTTGGTTCTTATAAAAAAGGCCAATTGCAGGGGGCTTATAAATCTTATTATGAAGATGGTTCTGAGTATTTTGAGAAGAATTACATCAATGGTCAGCTAAATGGCACATCGCGTGAGTACTATGAGAATGAAGTGCCTAAGAGTGTTGAGAATTATTATTATGATACCCTTAATGGTTTAAACCAATACTATTTTCCTAGCGGCAATTTAAAGATGGCCATGAATTTCAATAAGGGGAAATTAAATGGTATTAGCCGAGAATACAATCCGGATGGTAGCCTTAAAAATGAAATTAATTATGATGAGGACCATATCGACGGTGTTTCCAAAGAATATGCCTCCGATGGCAGTCTTTATGCTATTTGGAACTATAAAATTGATCAAAAGGATGGCCCTGCCAAGACCTTTTATAATAATGGGCAATTGCAGTGGGAGATGACTTTTAAGAATGGTAATTTACAGGGGCCTAGTAAAAAGTATGATCCTCAAGGAAAAGTGTCCATTGAGGCCAATTATAAAGACAATCAATTCAATGGTTTGATTAAAGAGTATCAACCCAATGGTAATTTAAAAAGTGAATGTAATTATCTTGCGGGAAAGAAGGATGGCATTTGCCGCGAATTTCGCGACAATGGAAAGCTTTGGCTGGAATGGAATTATAAGAATAATTTAAAAGACGGGATATCTCGTGAATTCGCCCCGCAAGGTTATTGTCGGATGAGCGTGAATTTTAAAGAAAATATCAAAAATGGGGAGAGAAAAGAATTTTATGACAATGGCGCTGTCAAACAGCAATGGACTATTGAGCAGGGACAAGAGAATGGCTCCAGTAAATCTTATTATCGCTCAGGAGAATTAATGACTGAAGAGGAGTATCATAACGGACAGATCAATGGTGAGGTCCGATTGTATAATAAGAGTGGTAATGTAGCCTATATTGATACCTACCAAGAAGGCGTCAAAATCTCCCGTCAAGAAAAAATCAAATGATAACCACCTCAACACCGGGTGTTGAAGTAGTTTAGCTTACCGTATTAGCTTGATTTAATTTTATCCTATTATATAATTAATCTTCGTTCATATATTTTTTCCTGGAGGGTTTTGATGATACAACCTAATAGTCCTATAAAAAAGAATACCCGTCCGAATCGCCCAGCCAATGGTAATGTCTGGTTTTGGGTGATCTTGGGTGCAATTTTGCTTATACTCTTATCTTCTTATCAAGATAAGCCCGGCAGCAAATCAGAAAAAGAGTTAAAATATTCTGAATTTTATGCCATTCTCAAAGATAATCCTCAAACCCATCAGATAAAAAAGGTGGAGTTGACAGAGGGGCCTGATAATACCTTGAAAGGCACCTATGCAGATGGCTTGACATTCAAACTGAATATTCCTCAACATGATGATGATTTAATCAAAATGATTAGGGATAATGTCAGTGATTTTAGCGTTGTTCCTCCGGAATTATTCTGGAGTCAGGTATTCTTTAGTGCATTACCTTGGTTGTTTATTGGTTTATTTTTTTGGTTTGCCACTCACCGCGGCACACAGATGGGTAATAAGATTTTTGCTTTTGGAAAATCCCGCGCCCAAGTTCAAGGATCAGGCAAGGTCACCTTTGCTGATGTTGCTGGTGTAGATGAAGCTAAGGAAGAGTTACAGGAAGTTATTGAATTTCTGAAAGATCCTAAAAAATTTGAACGGCTCGGGGGAAAAATTCCTAAGGGTGTCTTATTAATAGGCCCTCCGGGAACTGGAAAAACATTATTAGCCAAGGCTGTTGCGGGTGAGGCAGGAGTTCCGTTTTTTTCTTTAAGCGGTTCTGATTTCGTTGAAATGTTTGTTGGGGTAGGCGCTTCCCGTGTCCGTGATCTTTTTGAGCAAGGCCGTAAAGCTGCTAAAGCTTCTGGTAAGGGTGGCATTATCTTTATCGATGAGATTGATGCGGTTGGACGTCAACGTTTTGCCGGTATTGGTGGTGGAAATGATGAGCGTGAGCAAACCCTTAATGCGCTCTTGGTTGAGATGGATGGTTTTAATACAGTCACTGGATTGATCTTGATTGCAGCTACCAATCGCCCAGACACCTTGGACTCTGCATTGACACGTCCCGGACGTTTTGATCGTCAGATCATGGTGGGTTTGCCAGATCTTAATGGTCGTGAAGGTATATTAAAGGTTCATGTTAAAAATATTAAAATGGCTGAAGAAGTCAATTTAAGACGTATTGCCCAAATGACCGTCTATTTTTCTGGTGCAGACCTAGCCAATGTTTGTAATGAAGCAGCCTTGCTCGCAGCCCGTCGCAATAAGGAAAAAGTGGGTATGGACGAAATGCTAGCTGCTGTTGAACGTGTGACCATGGGGCCAGAAAAGAAGAGCCATGTCACTTCCAAAAAAGAAAAAGAAATGACCGCTTATCATGAGGCAGGGCATGCATTGCTATCCTTGTTAATTGATGAAGTTGATACTTTCACCAAGGTTTCCATTATTCCTCGCGGCATGGCAGGCGGGTACACCTTAACGCCTCCTAAAGAAGATAAGCATTATATGGCCAAGAAAGAGTTGCAGGGGATGATGGTGGTTTTATTAGGCGGCATGGTGGGTGAAGAGATTTATATGAATGATACCACGACCGGTGTTTCTAACGATCTGCAACGGGTTTCTCAGATTGCCCGCAGCATGGTCTGTCAATACGGTATGAGTGATAAGCTTGATAAATTGGCTTTTGGTAAACAGAATCATCAAATGTTTCTCGGTCGGGATTTGTTTGATGAAAAAGATTACAGTGAAGAGACTGCCCGTAAGATTGATGAAGAGATCCATAATTTGGTGCATGAATCTTATGAAAAAGCTAAAAAGTTATTACTCGATCATCGCGATAAAATGGATCTTTTAGCCAAGCGCCTCATTGAGAAAGAGACCATTGATATTGAAGAAGCCAGGCTCTTACTGATGATCCCTGAGCATAAACTCAATCTTCATACGGATACGCCTCAAAATACATGAAGAGAATTCACTATGATCTGTGTGCCCGAGATACGGTTTTAAACCTAGGGCAATCCACACAGATCATGGGTATCGTCAACTGTAGCCCGGATTCTTTTAGTGGTGATGGGAAGCAAGGACTTACAGCTTGCCTTCGTCATGCCAAAAAACTTATCCGCCAAGGTGCTGATATTCTTGATATCGGCGGCGAATCAACCCGCCCAGGTGCTGCTGCGGTCAGTGCTAAGGTTGAAATTAAACGTGTTATTCCTGTCATTCAAGCTCTAGTTCATCAAACAAAGATTCCTATTTCTGTTGATACCACGAAGCAAGAAATTGCCAAACAAGCTTTGGATGTAGGGGCATGCATCATTAACAATGTCCGGGGCCTAAACATAGACAAGAGTTTTTTAAAAATGGTGCGTGATTATCAGGCAGCTATCGTTCTTATGCATGTGCGCGGGATTCCTGCAACCATGCAAACCTATGCGCGGTATAAAGATGTGGTGGGAGAAGTTATCCGTGAATTAAAAATAAGCATTGAAAAATGTTTGGAGATTGGTATAAAGAAGGATAAAATCATTATTGATCCAGGCATTGGTTTTTCTAAAAATGCGGATCATAATTTAGAATTGATTAATTCTTTAAACAAATTAAACGTGTTAGCTTGTCCCATTTTACTGGGCACATCCCGTAAGTCATTTATTGGGAAGATTCTTCAGGATGATTCAACTGATCACCTCATGGGTACGGCAGCGACGGTGACAGCAGGTATTATGAGGGGTGCGCATATTGTCCGTGTTCATGATGTAAAACTGATAAAGGAAACAGTAAGAGTAAGTGATGCTATCGTTAATTCACATACCTGAAATCGTGATCATTATTATAAAAGCCCTCATGGAAATGGCCATTTTGTGGGTGGTCTTTTATCGGATTTTATTATTTTTTGAGGGTACACGTGCTTTCCAAGTTTTACGGGGCATTACGTATTTGATCATTGCTTTATTGATTTCACAAATGCTGGGCTTCGAAGTTCTTAATTGGCTTTTGCGTAATTTCTTTTCTATCTGGATTATTGTCATTGTCGTTATTTTCCAGCATGAATTGCGTTCAGGTTTAGCCCGCCTGGGCCAACAGCATTTATTTACGATTTCTTTAGGCGAGCCCGAAATCAAAGCCCTGGTCGATGAAATTTGTGACACTGTTTATCGTTTATCTAAACGTAAGAATGGATGCTTGATTGCCATTGAACGGGAAATGAAGCTTGATTTATATGTGGAAAGTGGGATTACGATTGATGCCAAGGTCTCCTCGGCGCTTTTACAAAGTATTTTTTTGCCGGGCACACCTTTACATGATGGAGGGGTTGTGATCCGTGGCGAGAGGATTGCGGCGAGTTCTTGTTTATTTCCCCTGTCAGATAATCCCAGTGTGGGAAAAACCGTGGGTACACGTCATCGGGCAGCCCTGGGTTTAAGCGAACACACCGATGCTTTAATAGCCTTGGTTTCGGAAGAAACAGGGGAGATTAGCATTGCTTATGATGGGCATTTCATCGCGGTGCATGATGAAGAGCAATTCATGAAAATACTTAATCAAATCCTGGCGCCCGCTAAAAAGAAGAAAACTACCTAATATGAAAAATTGGTTTAGATCGAACTTAGTCTTAAAATTAGTGGCCTTGGCCTTAGCGGTTATTACCTGGTTTTATGTTAAGGGAATGCACACAGGACATTTATGATTAAATTAGGTGTAAATATCGACCATATGGCTACCTTACGTCAAGCTAGGGGCGGGTTTGATCCGGATCCTATTCTCGCGGCCCGTGTATGTGAAGAGGCTGGATGCCACAGTATTGTGGCACATCTGCGGGAAGACCGCAGGCATATTCAAGACCGTGATATTGTGATGTTGCGTAAAACAATTAAAACCCGTTTTAATTTAGAAATGTCTTTGAATCCAGAGATTGTAAAAATAGCCCTGAGTATTAAACCTGATCAAGTGACCTTGGTGCCAGAACGCCGTCAGGAACTTACGACCGAAGGCGGTTTAGATGTCATTCGTCATTTAACAAAGATTAAACAGATAAACCAGGCATTTTTAAAAGCTAAAATTGATGTGAGTCTTTTTATAGCACCTGATAAGAAACAAATTGATGCGGCAGCAAAGATTGGTATTAAAGCTATTGAGTTGCATACCGGTGTTTATGCTCATGCTTTTGCTGATCGCATGGCGGTTGAAGAGTTTGCCCAACTAAAAAATATGACCTTACACGCCCGTAAATTGGGATTAGTGGTTAATGCGGGGCATGGTCTTAATTATGAAAACACCTATGCTGTTGCTCGTATCAAAGGGATGTCAGAATTAAATATTGGCCACTCCATTATGAGCCGTGCTGTATTTGTGGGTCTCAAAAAAGCCGTTCGAGAAATGCTGGCGCTATTATGATTTTAGGTACGGGTATCGATATTATAGAAATAGATCGCATTCAAAGGGCCATCGAGCGCTGGGGGGATGGTTTTTTAAATCATGTTTTCACTCCTCAAGAAATCAAAATTGCCCAACAATTCAAATCTCCTTATCCTCATTACGCCGGGCGTTTCGCAGCCAAGGAAGCCATTTTTAAAGCCATGGGCATCCCCCATTTATCCTGGCAGGATGTGAACATCATTAATGACGCCAGTGGCAAGCCTCTTTGCCAATATAACAACAAAGATTTCAAGCACCGCCTGCTGATTTCTATCTCCCATGGTCGAGACTATGCCGTTGCCAGCGCTATTGTTGAGGAATAATCCTAAGGCCTCCAAAAATGATTTTGGTCATCTGTTAATTATCGCGGGGTCTCCGTCGATGCTAGGGGCGTCAGCCCTAAGTTCTCTGGCTGCTTTGCGCTCAGGGGCAGGCATGGTCACAGCTGCTGTTCCTTCAGATTTAAATTCCACTCTTCAGAAGAAAATTTCCAATGCTGTCATGACCAAGCCCTTGGCCCAAGACCCTTCAGGGGCATTTTCTTTTAAGGCATTTTCTCAAATCAAGAGAATATGGGACCAATATGATGTCCTCGCCATAGGCCCTGGCATTGGGCGTTCTTCAGGTACCCAACGATTAGCCCGCCAGGTCATCCTTGAATGTCCTAAGCCATTAGTCATTGATGCGGATGCTTTATATGCGCTAAGTGGACACACTCAAAATTTACTTAAAGCCAAAGGGCCACGTATTTTAACCCCACACGCCGGAGAAATGTCACGATTGGTAAATCAGCCGGTTAAGAAAATTGAAGCAGATAGATCAAAGATGGCCCGTCTCTTTGCAAAAGAGAATCATTGTGTGCTATTGCTTAAAAGTCATCAGACAATTGTTGCTTCAGCTGAAGGCAAAGTTTACATTAATAAAACAGGTAATGTGGGCATGGCCACGGCGGGAAGCGGGGATGTGTTAACAGGAATAATCGCTGCTTTTTTAGGACAGGGGATGAAACCTTTTGAGGCGGCCCAATATGGGGCTTATTATCACGGCAAGGCAGGGGATTTAGCAGCAAAGAAAAGATCGAAAACCAGTATGATCGCAACTGACATTATTGATGAGATTCCGTATGTCCTCAAATAAACACGATACAAAAATTGATCTTTTGAAATTTGTTGATCACTGGATTGGGATCCAGATATGTGGTCTATTGAGTATCTTAGAGCGGATTTCAAATCCTGGTAGGACGATGCGTTTACAAGCTCCCTTGAAAGGGCAACCCCGTTTGATCGTCATTAATAAATTCTTTGGCTTGGGCAGCATTTTATTGTCTTCTAATTTAGTTCGCAGTATCAAAAGCAAATACCCTAATACCAAAATTGTCTTTCTTACCTTTAAAGAAAATGCCAAATTATTGAATTTATTGGGAACCGTAGATGAAATCAGGGTCATTGATACCAGTAACCCTATTAAATTAATTGGTTCTGTTTTTTCAAATTTATTCTATTTCTCATTTCACAAGCCTGATGTGACACTTGATCTGGAGTTTCTTTCCAAATTCAGTACAATGATGGCCTATTTATCCGGGGCTAAATGGAGGGTAGGTTTTTATCTAAACGAATTTTGGCGCCACCCCTTGATTAATGTCCCCGTTTATTTTAACTACACGAAACACATCCTCGATATTTATAGTCTATGTGCCGCTGCGATTGGTATAGATTTAAAAGCAGCTTTACCTCATCCCCTTGTTCTTAGTCCAAGTGTACGGCAATCTGTTGAGGATTTCTGGAAAGGACAAAAAATTTCAAAAGAAGATGTGCTACTCAGTGTTAATTTAAACGCTAGCGATTTGGCCTATTGTCGTCGTTGGCCTTTAGAGAAATTTGCAGCTGTCATTAATACGATGTTAGCCAATAGAAAAGACTTTAAGGTTGTATTAACAGGTGCTCCAAATGAAAAAGAGTATGTGGCCCAGATTTTTCCTTTTTTAAATGAAGGGATCAGAAATAGGGTCATTGATATCAGTGGGCAGTTAACTTTGGAACAATTTATCGCTGCTCTTGAACGCTTTGATGCCTTTTTAACAAATGACAGTGGCCCATTTCATTTTGCCCAAGTTCAGCGGACCCCAATGGTATCCATTTGGGGTGCTGGCTTACCAGAACTTTATGGGCATTATGGTAAGCCTAAGGCTTGGCAGCGTGTGATTTATAAAAGATGGCCTTGTAGCCCCTGCCTTTATATTTACCGGACAACGGCTGGTTATTTTTGCGGCCAAAAAGCCCCGTGTTTGGATGGGATTAATAGTGTTGAGGTGATAGCGGCGATTGAAGAAGTGATTAAGTGTAGAAAGGCAGGACAAATTGAACGTTAGAAATTCCCTCATCCACCTAACGAATCGCTTAGGGGTTTATAATCACCTTCGTGACTTTCTTTATAAGAGTAGAAAAGATAATCCCCATCGATGTAAATTTTTGTCTCAATTTTTTACTCAAGGTTCATTGTGTTTTGATGTGGGCGCCAATATTGGAGAGACAGTTGATTTATTTCGTTCCATTGGTGTTAAAGTGATTGCCATTGAACCCCAAGCAGGATGTGCCGCCTATTTAAGAAAAAAATATAGAAATGATAATCAGGTGACTATTGTAGAAAAAGCCATTTCTACACAAGAGGGAAAAGCTCAAATGCTTGCTTGTGAGGCAAATCAATTATCGACTTTATCAGAAGATTTTAAGCAGGCCTTAGATAAAAGTCAGCGTTTCGGAGAACTTCCTGATTATAAAAGAATCGATGTTTTAACAACCACTTTGGAAGCGATGATTCAAGAATATGGGCGACCAGATTTTTTAAAGATAGATGTGGAGGGATGGGAGCATGAGGTATTAAAGAGCCTTAAAAGCCAGGTGCCTTTTATTTCTTTTGAATATACGTACCCAGAGAATATTCATTCATTAGAGCTTTGTATCAAACACCTGGATGAATTAGGCAATGCCCAATACAATCTATCAGATCATGACTACAGCCGTTTAGAATTTCCTCAATGGTGTTCCAGCCAGGAATTATTAGCATGGCTCCATCGGGAGTCTGCTAAAAATCCTTGCGGAAACATTTATGTAAAATACCCATGCGCTTAATCGTTGATTTTATTTATAAGAATTTATTTCTAGCGATTGTTGGTTTAAGTGTAGTTCTCATATTTATTGGTTTTTCTTCCCTTAAATTAAATACCGCCGACGCTAGTTTATATTTATCTACGGCCGAGAATATCGCTAATCATCATGGCTTAACGGTTACGGATGATCTTTATCAGATGACTCGTGCCCATCATTTCCCGCTGCTTTCCTATTACCAACCGTTATATCCCATTTTTATCTCTCTTTTTATCAATCATGGGGGTATTGTCAGAATTATCCAAATTAACATTCTGCTTTTTGCGTTGAATGTTGTTTTAATTTTATATTTACTTCAATTATTAATGCCTACGCGCTTTAATGTCTTATTTGCCCTCTTGCTGGCTTTATCATCTCATTTTTATATACCTGCTTTGTATGCCTGGACGGAACAGTTTTATTTCTTTGGTCTTCTTTTGACGATTATTATCTTTTTAAGATTCAAAGATATAGCTGTTGTTCTTTTCTGTTTGGGTATCTTTAATGCTTTACTCATGCTTATTAGGGTGGCGCATTTGTATAATTTTTTGGCCTTCTTGCCGATTTTATTTATTGGAAAAGACTCTTTTCAACAGAAATTCAGACGTGCCTCATTTTTAATGGGAGGCTTCATTTTGGCCTACGGCTTTTATGAGGCGTTCTGTTATTCGAAGTACCACGCCTTTTATCCCCAATGCCCTCAAGCCGCTGTCAGTTATGGATTGGCCCGATTTTCAGACAGCATTATTTATGAGCCTAGCAAAGTCGGCATTCAATTGTTCCCGGGGCCTCTGTTATCTTTATCGCATGTAAAGCTTATCATTCAGCACTTTCGAGATTTTCTTCATCAGCTGCCTTTTTTATCTTGGCTTCCATTTTTTTATTTTTTATTACCTAATCATAAACGGATGGATAGGGGGATGGTTTTGCTTTGTATTTCCCAAAGCATATTGGTTATTGCGGGGTATTCAGTAATATTTTATTGGCTTCCTTCAAGTGCTTTCGAAGCATTTAGGTATTCATTGATTCCTTTTGTTTTAATGAGTGTCGCAGGTTGGTATTGTTTATATCAAGGATTATCGCTTTCAGAATCCATGTGGAAGAAGGTGCTGGGGGTAATTATTTTATTGTGTTTGTTGGTGCCTTGTATAAACAGCTTTATTGCTTTTAAGTCCTATTTAAATAAAAATTCTATGTGGCAGCGTCCCTATTATAAAGATTTGCTTGAAAGCGATGAGTGGATTGATCAGCATTTGCCGAAAGGCGTTTTGATTGCTTCAGATGAGGATCAGCAAAATTACTTTTTTCATCGACCGTATATTTCTGTGCCTCCAGGAAAATCTTATAATTGTACTAATTTGAGGCTGTACAATCATATTTATCTTCCAGATTACTACTTACTGTCTAAAGAGATAACAGATCAATGTTTCGCAACCATCCCGCACAGCACGGTATTTTCTAATAAAAATTTTAGGGTTTTAAAAGTTAAATAACTTTTACCAGTGCCGCTCAGCAGCCGAGTTTAACTTCTCAGCAGTCGCATGCAATTTTTCTGGGGGACGACCAAAGCAGGTGCCCAAAGCTTCATAAATAGCTGCTTGATGGGTATCGACTAAATGTTGCTTGATCGCTTCCTTGGTGTCAATGTAGCGGATCTTGCCTTGACTAATGCCTGCTACAGTCACACCTGAAATGCCTTGATTGAGGAGAATAAAGGCGCCAGCACCAACTTCCTTACCAAAGTTCACATCATAGGCACTGGAATGACCGCAACGCACTAAATGGCCTGGAGCCACCGAACGGACTTCAGGGATTTCATTAATGCCTTTGACATACATGCCCGTTTTTTTCATCAAATCGATAACGGTAGGGTCAGCCTTTAGGCGTTTGATTAATTGCTGGCAAACATAGGAACCAGCACCTGCCAAACGTTTATGGCCGAATGCATCTACAGGAGCATTCTCATCCACGATATCAGAACCAGAGGCATCTTTAATGCCTTCAGCTACAACGATCAAGTAGGTACCTGAACGCACATCAGAATTGAGGATGCGTCCAAAATAACGTTCTTTCATGTGTTTGTAAAGGATATCAAAATCGCAGGGGATTTCAGGAATAATAATGGCATCAGCGTCAGCCGCAACGCCACCACGAAAAGCCGTATGACCCACATAGCGCCCGAATACTTCAAGGACCAAGATACGATTATGGGTGTTGGAGGTGGTCTTTAAATCTTCAATAAAGGAGGCGATACGATTGATGCTGGAATCAGCACCTACAGAATAAGTTTGAAGGTCCATGTCCATGGTCTTTGGCGCGTGGACGCATTTAATGCCATGTTCGTTAAGATCTACAAGAACACTTCCTGAATCATCACCACCGGAGATAACCAATCCATCGAGTTGAAACTTTTCCATGCCCTTGATAATGCGCTTGTATTTATCAGCATCATCAATTTTCTTGATTTTGACACGGGAATGGCCAGCTTCAGAACCTGCCAGATTAGCATCTATTTTGTCAAGGCGTTCAGGGGTCAATTCAGTTAATTTGTCAAAATCCACTAAGTTATATAGACCGGCATAACCATTAGGAATGATAAAGCTAGTTGCGCCATAGGCACGGGCCATGCTAGCCGCGCCTTTAATCACACCATTAAGTCCGCCACAATCACCGCCAGAAGTAATAATACCAATACGTTTCATTTGAGACTCCTGCCTAAAAGTAGAATTGTTATTAAGTGAAGCCACTAAGTTACCATAAAAGGGCAGGGAAATCAATATTATCATTGCTATAAAGTAACATGTTTTAGACTCACAAAAAGTGGACAAATGACCGAATATGTTACATACTTTACCCGCTTATGAAATATTATCTATATATAAGATCAAATATAGCTTGGGCACTCATTTGTGCCTTTTTGTTTAATTCCTTTGGCCCCATACCAGTGCAGGCATCTGATTTTCAATT
>Ga0207000_1201_pt1 | contig 16514 bp, 14 predicted proteins | sample Alteio_BWMinCont_90_FD_153498 | JGI IMG/M metagenome (GOLD analysis project Ga0207000, IMG submission 153498) | Enriched cells from forest soil in Barre Woods Harvard Forest LTER site, Petersham, Massachusetts, United States -... | ecosystem: Environmental > Terrestrial > Soil > Temperate forest >...
TTACAAGGCAATCGGAGAGGACAAGCTGATAGAGCATTCACTCGACGTCATGCAGGCTCTACGCGACGAGACTGCGGAGACTGTGTTGATCGGCGTGCGGTTGGACCTCCAAGGCATAATACTTGAGCAGGCTGCGGCCACTCAGCCGTTGAAATTCCTATTCGACCCGGGCCTCCATTTTCCCTTGCACACCTCGGCGCCCGGAAAGGTCTTCGTTGCATTCTTGCCGCCCACCGAACGCGAAGCTCTGCTCAAACGAATGAAATTTCCGCGTTTTAATGAGCGCACACTCGATTCTCGCGAGAAGTTTGAGATCGAGATCCAGAAAGTGCTTGTCAAAGGCTACGGGCTGGACTGTGCGGAAGAAGTTGAGGGCCTGCACTGCGTTGCCGCGCCAATCTTTAATCACCGCGGCTATCCTATCGCAGCCATCTGGGCTACTGGACCGAGTTTCCGTTTTCCTGCCCACAAACTTGATAGCATAGGCACGAAGGTGGTCGCCGCCGCTGAAAGGATATCCCGGCGCTTTGGTTACAAATTGTTGTAGCATTTCCCCCCTCATCATGGTCACTCCTCTACAAGGACTTTCTGCTCTCGTTACTGGTGGCGCCAAAGGCTATGGTGCCGGTATCGCCGAGTCGTTGCGCGACGCGGGCGCTAAGGTCTGGATCACAGGGCGAGACGAGACGGCCCTCAAGCGCACTGCAAATGCTCTCGGCGTGACGCCGATCAGGGCGGACGTCACCGTCCCATCTGATTGGGATGCGGCCATTAACGCAGTAATCAAGGAATCAAGTAGACTCGACATCCTCGTGAACAACGCCGGTGGCGGCGTGAAGATCGCCTCAACCGAGGAGCAAACTGATGAGAGCATCGCCGCAGCCATTGCCTTGAATTTGACCGGAGTTATCTACGGCTGTCGCCGCGTTGCTACGATCATGCATCGCCAAAAAGCGGGAATCATTATCAATATTTCAAGCGTGGCCGGACATCATGCTTGGCCGACCTGGGGCATTTATGGTGCGGCCAAAGCCGGCTTGAATCACTTCTCCAAATCTCTCTATCTTGAATTGCGCCCTCATAACGTTCGCGTCACGACTATTACGCCGTCCTGGGGTGCGACGGAGTTCCTTGATGCAGCGGGACTAAGCCCGCAGGATCCAGAGATACGTTCCAAGTGTATTAAGCCCTCCGAGCTCGGGCTCCTTGTCGTAGAACATTGCGCTTTACCTGCACATCTTTGTGTACAGGAGACCATCCTCTGGCCAATGGTGCAGGAAGTGAACCCGCTGTAAGGTAGCGGAAGTCTTTCGCGGGTTGCCTTAGTTGTGTATTCACCATCATGCCCATTTCGCAATTTGATCTGATTGTTGTTGGCTCCGGTTCCGGCGGTTTCGGTGCGGCTCTCGCTGCTGCTCGTCTCGGCGTGCGTGTGCTACTCGTCGAGAAGAGCGATTCGCTCGGCGGCAATGCTGCCCGCGGTGGTGTGAATAACTGGGAACCTGGCGTTGGCGGGACCGGGATTCCATTCGATCTATTTCGTAGATTAAATAAGATACCTAATGCGATCGGTATATATTCATACGGACGTCATTATAAATGGCAGGGTAAGGATGTAGATCCGAAATTTCCGGGCGGCGAACTTCTCATCGATCCGACCAGATCCTATTTGGATTCGTTGCGTTGCTTTGGTGGGCCGGCGTTCGCTGATGCGGAAGCCTTCGGACGTAAGCATTGGCACGGCGTTCCGTTCGAGCCAGATTTCTACAGTGCCGAGATGGAAAAAATGTTGGTCGAGACCGGGCACTGCACAATTTGGAAAAGCACAGCTTTTACTGATGTCAACGTCGACGGTAGTCGTTTGTGCTCGCTCAGGTTGACAAATGGCGACACCGTGGATGCGGATTTCTTTGTAGATGCGACCGCTGACATTCTCTTGGCCCGACGGCTCCATTGTCGCACGTCACTTGGCCAAGAATCGCGGGAACTTTATGATGAGCCAAGTGCGCCCCGTTCGCCTAACGATCGGCTAAACGGCTGCACCCTCATCTATCGAATTAGTCGAAAGGGAAAGGCCACGCGCGGAATCGATCCGCTGCCTGCCTCTGTCCCTTCACCCTGTTGGTGGGCCGATGAATATCCGATCGCAGTTTATACTCAATACCCGATCGGCGATTTCAACGTCAATGCTTTGCCCGTGATGGCTGGTCGCGAAGCCTACGAGATGGGCTACGAGCGAGCTTATGCGGAATGCCAGCGCCGCATTCTTGCTCATTGGCATCACGTTCAGTTGGTTTTCCCTGAATTTCAGGATTTTCGGATATCCTGGGTCGCGCCCGGTCTCGGTATCCGCGAGGGTCCGCGCCTCATAGGGCGCTATATCCTTACGGAGCATGATCTTATCGCAGGTATTTCGGACCAGACACATGAGGACATAATCACCATCGCGGATCATCCTCGCGATACCCACGGCGCCGACACTGGGCGGGCGGGGACCAGCGAACTCACTGAGCCTTATGGTGTGCCATTCCGCTGTTTGTTGCCGGTTGAGATCGATAATTTGGCGGTCGCTTGCCGCGGCGCCAGCTTTTCATCCGTGGCGGCTTCAAGCTGTCGCCTATCCCGCACTATGATGCAGCTCGGTCAGGCCGCCGGCACTGCAGTAGCATTGGCGACAAAAGATCATCTTTCTTCGCTTGCCACAGTGTCGCCATCGGTTCTGCGCGCCAGCCTAGAAATCCAGCATGTCGAGATATCTTGGCCCCGCTCGCCCGAAATGCTTCGGCACTTGTCAGAGGAAAACAACTGATTTCTGATGCCGTTCCATCCACCCTACGCCGTCCGCTCTTTATCGATAGTTCGATTGGGTAAAGATGAATCGACTGAGGTACATCGGGTTAATGTTTTCTCTCGGGCTTCACATTATCTCTGTGGATGTCCGCCTTCTGAATTCTGATGGCGCAAATACAGTACGCACGACGGATGAGAGTGCTTTGGATTTTCGGCCACATTGTTTAGGAACGCGAAAAGAATATAGGCGAGGACAAACCGAAGTCTCGCTTACATAATCCTCCACATTAATTCTATGGCCATTGCTTCCCTGCCCTCTCCCGCTTCGGCGGAGGTTAAGACACTCACCAAGCGCGAAAAATTAATTTATGGAACCGGAGGTGGCATCACCAACTTCAGCCTCACTGCACCAAACTACCTTGCCAATCCCATTTTCAACCTGGCGTTGCACATCAACCCAGTCTTGATTGGCCTCGTTATCGCTTGTTCGCGAGTTTGGGACGGAGTCACTGAGCCGCTGTTTGGCTACCTATCCGACAATGCCCATTCACGCTGGGGTCGTCGCAAACCTTTTATGTTTGTTGGCGCGATCCTGCTCGGTGTGACCTTTGCTCTCATGTGGTGGTTGCCGCGCAACACTGGCCAAAGCTTCTACTTTTGGTGGTTTTTGACTACAAGTTTGCTCTTCTACACCGCCAGCTCCATGTTCCTAACGCCATGGACCGCGCTCGGTATTGAAATGGCTAACGACTATAACGAGCGCACCACGCTTAATGCGTATGCCGGCGCTTGGAGTGAAGCCTTCGGCGTGACCTGTGGCTGGCTTTTTCCACTAACGCAACTGGCCGTATTTCAAGATACGCTCGAAGGGGTGCGCTACGTCGGACTTTTCTTTGGAACCGTGCTTATTCTGCTCGCCCTTCTACCTGCCCTGTTGCTCAAGGAAAAAGCTGTCGTAGCAAGTGCCGTGCGGCACAAACGCGAGCCCTTTCTCGCCTCCATGAGAGCCGTCTGTAGCAACAGGACGTTTTTGCAAGTCACGGCTGTCAGTGTCTTGACGATGACATCACAAGTCGCGGTCGGAAGCCTCGCGCTCTACATCAACATCTACCACGTCTACGCGGGAGACAAAATTGCGGCGGCGCGGATGCAGGGACTCTTCGGTACGTCTTTTAGTGTACTGTGGATCATATCCGTCCCTCTTGTTACGTGGGTGGCACATCGGGTCGGTAAACATCGTACGCTCATGATCTGCCTCGGAGTGGTATCGGTCTCGCATCTGCTCAAGTTCATTTTCTATACGCCAATTTTACCATGGGCGCAAATACTGATTCCGCTTCTAATGGCGCCTGGCCTTGTCGCTTATAACGTGCTTCTGAGCGCGATGACTGCCGACCTTGTGGACTATGACGAATTCTGCACTGGTCAGCGCCGTGAAGCGCTATTGGCTTCGGCCAACCATTGGATAACAAAAATGGGAATTTCTACATGCTATATTGTTACCGGCCTAATCCTCACGCTCACTGGTTTCGACGCGGCGAAATTGACGCAAAGCGCTACGACCGTGTTTTGGATGCGTGTTTGCTTCTCTGCCATTCCAGCTGTCGGTGCGCTCATGGCGCTATTTGTCCTGAGAGGCTACCCACTTACTAAACAAAGAGTGCAGGAGATCCAGGCTGAATTGGTGCTCCGACGGTCCGTTGCTACCGATCCTGGATTGCACATCCCCTGAGGTCGTCCTGCCGACGCCGACTCCTAACCGGAAATTCTCGGTTCTTGAATATGGTGTTCACCGATTCACACGTTCATCTTTGGGACCCGTCCTTATTCTCGTACGCTTGGTTGTCTGGATTTCCTATGCTTTCAGAAAAGCATCTGTTGGCGGATTTGGATCGTGAAGCGGGCCACATGTCCCCGCAACGCATTCTATTTATCCAGGCTGATTGCGCACGTGCCCAAGCGATGGACGAAGTCCGCTGGATCGAACAATTGGCTGCCGACGACTCTCGCATAGTTGGAGTCGTTGCCTTTGCCCCTATGGATCAACCGTTGGATATCGCTTCGATCTTGGGAAGGCTGAAATCGATTCCATTGGTGCGGGGAGTACGACACATGATCCAAGATGAGCCAGATCCGGATTTTTGCCTACGGCCAGCATTCGTTGAAGGCGTGCGGTTGTGTGGTGCTGCGGGTCTTAGCTTCGACTTATGCTGTCTCGGTGGACAATTACCCGCTGTCATCGAATTGGTGCGCCAGTGTCCTGGCACCAGATTTATTTTGGATCATTGCGGCAAGCCGGATATTCGTTCCGGCGCGATTGAGCCTTGGCGCTCGTACATCACCAAGTTGGCCCAGTTTCCTCAGGTCGTCTGCAAACTGTCTGGCTTGGCGACCCAGTCTGACCATGCGCAGTGGCGGATCTCGGATCTGCGTCCCCACTGGGATCATCTACTTATGTCGTTTGGCCCGAGTCGGCTGCTCTTTGGTAGTGATTGGCCGGTGGTGAAGCTGGCCTCTTCCTATCGGAGATGGCTCAGCACTGTTGAAAGCCTAGCGGAAGATCTTTCCGCTTCAGACAGTGAGGCAATTTTTAATGCCAATGCTGCAATCGTCTACAACCTTTCCTGACACCGCTGCACAGAACGAAGGTACGCGTTTTCCCAACCCCTAACCATCATGAATGCTTCTCCTTCCCTTCCGCCCTATACCCTTCCGCTCGCGGGCCGGGTCGCTGTCGTGACCGGTGCTTCGAGCGGAATCGGCGCCGCGACTGCTAAGTTACTCGCTGCCCGTGGCGCTAAGGTCGCTCTTCTGGCTCGTCGCAAGAGCCTGCTCGAAGAACTGGTCGCCGACATATCGGCCGCCGGAGGCACAGCGATCGCGCTGCCGGCCGACATAACGGAGCAGGCCGCGCTCGAAGCTACCGCACGCACGATCGCGTCCAATCTCGGCTTAGTCAGCATCGTCGTCAATAACGCCGGACTCATGCTCCCGGCGCCCATGCTCGAACAGGGTTCAAACGATTGGGAGCCCATGATCGATATCAATCTCACTGGAGCGGTCCGCGTAATCGGCGTTTTTATCCGACCTCTAATCGAGGCAGCCGCACGAGATGGCGTCTCAGATCTCGTAAATATTTCGTCCATTGGCGCCCAAGGAGTGTTTCCTAATTTCGCTGTCTATTGCGCCACCAAGGCCGCGATTAGTCACTTGTCGCGACATCTTCGGACCGAGCTCGGTCCGAAGAAAGTCCGGGTATCGATGTTTGAGCCCGGCCTTGTTGTCACGGAACTGCCGCACCACGTGACTAACAAAAGCATAAAAGATTCGCTCTTGAACGCGGAGAAAACGATGAATCCCCTCCTTCCTCAGGACATCGCAGAAGCCATCGCCTTTACGGTAAGCCTGCCAAAACATGTTAATCTCCAACAGGTAACCATCATGCCGACCGCTCAAGTCTGATCCATGAGCGCATAATCAGTGACTCAAGGAGCGCGCTCGATAGCAAAATAGCAAGGGCTGCTTGTCTCCAATCCACGCTCGTCAGTCAGGTTAAAGAAACAAGCAAACGCTCCGGTGGGGATCGCGGCTTCAACACGCCGGTCGGATTTCCGCAAGTGGGCTGGGCTGGAATACCATTCGCGATCCAGCCAGGGGCCTTGGTCAGTTGTGAAGACAAGTACGGCTGTGGCTGGATTGCTATTGGCCGAGTAAGCGGAGGCCACCGTCCCTCTATCTGCGACGATGGGGCCGAAACTTATTAGCTGAGGCTTGGACCGAGTGACGCCGTCAGCAAACACGCGACATTCTGTCGTATTCCATGCCACGTCGTACCCATGAGGCCATCGCGGCAAGACCCGAAGCAGGGTGACCGGGGCGGCGGTGAGCCGATAGCTCTTTGTCCATTGCACGAAAGGGAAATATTCATCGTTTGTGCCGGTTAGCCAAAAGACCGGGGCCCTCAGAGAGCGAAGATAAACGCTTGGGTCGTAATTCTCTGTCCAAGAGCGGGAGTCCTTCGCCGGCAGCCGACCCAAAACGTCCTTGTAAGCCCCACTCTCGCTAAAAAATCCACAGCCGTAAGCCAAGATCGCAAAGGCAACTCTATTGTCCAGGCTTGCCGCCACGCTCACGGTATAGGCACCCCACGAAATCCCCATCATCCCAATCCGGCGTGAGTCCACCCGAGCGAAGGCACCCAAGATCGATACTCCACGAATCGCAGCGGTGATTCCGTGGTACGGCCACAAATCCCTGATTGGACGTTGGGCGATGTCGGTGACAAGCGTCGCCTCGCTCATCACCGGGCCGCCATCTGTGAAATGGATGCCCTTGTCATCACGTCCGTTCAAATCAATTGCCAAGGCCGTATAACCATAACTCGCCCATTGCTCCGCCCAAACGAGAAAAGCCCTTCCGGCGCCCCCGTGCACCAACACGATTCCCGGGGTCTTGTCACCTCCGCCTTTCGGCACAGCCAGATAGGCGAACATTCGCGTGGAATGACCGGCATACGGCTCATTGGTAAAGCAAAGCCGCCGGAGTGTATAGGCCCCTAGGTCTGCTTCGCTCAACCAGTCAATCTGAGGCACCCGCTGCAGCTCTTTGACATTCCAAAGAGAGGTTGCTCCCTCCGCTCGAAACCCCACCAACGCTGACAGCACGCCCGATATCATAAAAAGGCATCTAGAACGATTACGCCTCAGCATATTTGGTTTCATTCCACTGTAATCAAGCCTTCCCCTTTAAATTCCGCTAATTTTGAGCGTGCCAGGACCACGAGGACCGTACGCGCCAACATCGGGCGGCATACGCTCGGGAGCAAACTTGACCCACCGACAGCCATGCGTGTTTTCGCCACTGATTGCGGTTGTACCGAGCTCCCCATTGTTATCGTGCAGAAGCTGATCGGGACCGTTCTTGTGCATGAAAATTGGGTAATCCATAATCTTTGTAATATAATTACCCGCAATCTCCATATGATCACTGCATTCGTCGGGATAAATGCCCTGGCCCCCATAATTTCCATAAACCCCACGAATGAAATTATCCAAAACACGCGTACCCGGTTGCTCACCCACCAGATAGATTCCTCCTCCATCCCCCGCCTGTTCCATTACGCGCTCGATTCGGTTATGAACGATCATATTGCTATGACAGTTGGTCAAGCCCGGGGCCCAGCGCGCGCCGATACTGATGGCTGTAAAGGGCAGACCGATGATTAGGTTGTGCTCGATTGTAACATGATTCGCGTAAGTCACGCAGATTCCAATGCTTCCGTAATCGAGGTTACCGCAATCGATCACGCGATTGTCCGCGATCATTATTTGCGCAGGTGCCTCCGGAACGGTCTTGTTCCGGTGCCGCCAGATCTCCTCATCGCTCGGGAGGTGGTTCTGTTGATCCGACCATGCACCCGCAGAAGCAAAGTCCCTTTGAAGAGGATGTTGATCACCGACAAACTCAGGCATACGTCCTACTTGGATTACGTTCGACCCTACGTGCCGAAAGTCACAGTGACTGACCATAGCGTCGCGCGTACCGATCTCGAAGCTGATGGCTCCGTCGCCAAGGTTGCAGAAGGTGCATTCTTGCACAGACGTATTCCACGAGTAAATGAAGCGTAGTGCCGCATCAGGCGTGTAGGTACGACCCAAATTGAAAGCCCACGCACCTGCCTGCACACCCAGACGCCCATCCGCAGGCATTTCCCAGTCGGTCTCAGCAAATTCTAAGCCGCGAAAATGGACATTGCGGACGACTCCTTCAGTTGAGCCACGAACCACGAGCAGCTCACGCATTATTGGCGCGCTAAATGTACCACGATTGGGATCTTCTCCCGCGGCCGCAACATAATACAGCTCTCCTTTTCCAGTGTCTAGAAACCAATCGCCCGCTTTGTCCGCGAAAACCAACGCATTTTCGAGCCAAACACGACTATGAGACTGATTCGTGATCACCGAACTGCTTACATCCGTTCCAATTGGTCGCTCGCCAACGACCGAATCCTCTGTGATCTGCGCAACCGGCTGTCGGCTAAAGTGCCAGTGCGCAATACTGTTTACCTCCACACCGGTAAGGTTGCACCATTCATGCGGCAGCCGCTGCTGCAGGCGCAGTCGCCGACGGCTGTCCTCGACCGACGCGATTGTATAAAAACCCACCTTCGGCTCCCGCGCCCGAGGTAGCGACTCACCGTCGCGAAATAGACTCCGAAAAACCCACTTCCGATCACGCGCTTCCGGAACGGATAAAACCCAAAGGTTGTCTCGAACACGCTGCCATTCGCCTCGTAACTTGCGCGAACCGGACAAAATAACCCGCTCCCCAGGATTTGCCATTATCGTGATCGCAAAGTGACCATCGCCGATGTTATCGCGGTTGATTTCCAACGTCCGGTCAAGGCGGTATTCACCGCCGCGCATAAATACGGAAACAGCATCCTGTAAACCGAGTCGCGCGAGTTCATGCACGGCATTCATAGCCCGCTCTAACGTTTCAAACGGTCGCTCTTGCGTCCCAGCGGCATCATCACTTCCGCTTCCTGAAACCCAGATCTCCGTTGTAGCCCTTGCCTCTCCGACGGGCAAAAGCAAAGCAAAATAGCCCATTAACCTAAACACAACGATCAATTTCATGGCCAATGGATTATTAACCACCGTGCACTAACCCCACGAACTATTGTGCCCCAAGCCTTGGATTCCCTAGGACGATATTCCAGAATTTAGCAGCTATCCTAAAATTTATATGTAATGCTGCATTCCGCGTTACGCGGGTCTCCCGGCTGAGACCTGATGAGATTGACTCCCGTTTTGATGTAATCCACGTTGGCTAAATTGTGAATATCCACCACGATCCCCCAATTACGGTGCTGCCAGCCGACTATAGCATTATACAAAGTGACCGCCGGTAAGCTCCCATTGGCCGTATTAGAAACATCAGCAAATTCCTGCCCACGGAACGTCGTTGAAACGCCAACAAAAAAGCCCTTTAGGGGATCCATTTGAAAGGCATATTTGGTCCAAATGCTATAGGCATTGTTTGGAGTTGTCCGCTGCCTTAATCCAGAGCTAAGCGGCGCCTTCAGATGAGAGATTGTTGCGATGAAACTCAGCCCGTTGTCAAAATAGGCATTTAGATCTGCCTCATATCCCTTTATCGAAATATCTCCCACCGGGACCTGAAAGGGTAGGCCTTGCGGGTTATTAATAAATTGATTCGTTTGTTGAATATTGAAGACGGAACATGTGGCAAAGATCTGCTGCTTGTAAATGTAGGCCTTGACGCCGTACTCGTCTTGTTGACCGAAGGAATCCGGCAACGGACTTCCATCCTGTTGAATTCCTTGTTGCCCAGCGAAATTTTGACTGAAACCGTAGTAGACCGATACGTCCGGGAGCACCTTCAATACCACGCCGTACTGGTGGGTATAAGCGTGATCGGTAGTTTCGCTTCCGACGTTGCCTGCTGCTCCAAAGGGTGGTAGCGCCTCAACATTCGTTTCGGTCGCAGTCCCCTCAAGGCCATAACTGACTATCAGGCGCTTGTTCAAGAATGAAAGTTGCTCAACGAAAAAGGCTTGTTGCAGAGTGTCAAGAAGACGCTCCGCTGGTGTGTACGGCTGCCCAAGCACATAAGTTGACGGATCAGGTCTAGTCAAAGTGTAGACATTAACGGGTCCACCAAACGACTCATTATTTGCGTAATCGGCAGCAAAATAGTTTCGATCGATATTAAAACCTGCCTGGAACCTGCTCTCAGCCCAGCTCCATTTGTGTACCCCCAATATGTCAATTTTTTCCTCCAGGATATCGGACAGGTACTTGATTTGCTCGCCACCTCTTGTAACATTTCCTGTAACGACATCAAAGGTTTGGTTTTGAACTTCCCAATCAAGCTGCCTTGTTTGGTTGCCGCACCCTGAAATTTGCATGCTCCAGTGATCATTCAGGTGAGTGCGCAAGAATATCTGGTACATGCTAAAGTTCTCCGTGGTTGTAAAATTGGAGTCGCTCGTGCTAAACCAGCGCGGGATTCTAGCCGGGATAACCCCATCGACGATTGGTAGGCCGGCGTCAGTCAGCCGTTGGTTATAGTAGTCCAAAAAGAGGACCGTCACCGATGTATCTCGCGACATTTGGTAAGTGATTGACGGCATTACATCGATACTTTTCGTATTATTATATTCGCGATACCCGTGCGATTCGTCGATCGCCCCTACAAATCGATATGACAGTTTGTCGTCACCGGGTACGGGACCGGTAGAGTCGAATTCGACCCGCCGCACATAATTTCCTATGATTGGCCGAATAAAGCTGATAGGCGTTCCAAGCGGTTCCTTCAGGTCAACGTTTACGGTACCACCAGCTAGTCCTTGAGGCGCCAGAATGGAATTCGGCCCCTTGATTACCTCAATATCCTCAACGAGCGCTGGGTCGAAAGGAAGTGCAGTCCAGTAGTCGAACGAGTTGACCAAGGGATTCAGCACGTGAGCGCCACGGACATTCATCAGATTCGAATGCTCGTACGCGGGCGTCACCCCACTAACGTACAAGGCGGCATCCCGGATCGAGACGTCGGCTGTATCGTCGAGCATCTGCCGATTGATTATCGTGACCGTTGAAGGCAACTCGACAATCGGTGTGTTGATGCGCGTAGCCGTCGTGGTAGCGGTGGTTATATATCCCTTCGATGCTGTCTCTGACACGGTAAATGGATCCAGCTTCACTTGCTCGTCGCCTGTGGCTCCGGTTTCGGAAGATTGTGTCTGCTGCCCTAGGGCCTTTTCAGGGAAATGCAGGATGCACGATATTCCCGCGAGGCAAGCGATGGAAACTCGGATCACGGCAAATGTCCGCTCGAGAATCGTCACGGCCGGGATGGACACGGGCGTTGAACTTTCCGCGTGACGCTCCCGACAACCGATCCGATGGGCAATTTGATTACGCTGAGGATTCATGATTTCTTGGAGTTGGTAGTTGATCTGGCCAAGCTGGCGGCATGGTTCACACCACATCAATCCAGCTTGGGGGCGGGCTAAGATTTCTGAACGGGCGTTACATTAGTGAGACGCTGTTTGATCTGTCAAGTGATTTGATTCGCGTTTTTTCTGTGTCTCTCGATCGCCCCAAAGGCGGTGCCGACAAAAGCCACAATTTGACGGAGGAGGAATCTCCTTCCGGGTAGGCTTTTGACGAATCTATTGATGGGCAGGCGAGCCCAATTGTCCGATACAATGCTTAGGCCGAAGAACTGTTTTTCAACTCCTGCGCTGACGCCTTGGACGGTATTTGTTCACCTCAGTTTTGAATACGTTCCAACTTCAAAATCATAGCTCCTTTGACCCTCAGTTCGCAGCGTAGCCTCATTAGCATCATGACGCGGATTTACATCGAAACCGCCGATTTTCACCAATGAGTGTTCCATTTTTTAAGCTAGACGCTCGTGGTTATAGGGACGGGGTTTTAATTGAGCGGGCGCCGCCTCGATTGCGTCGCTCGTCCGTTTCAAACAAGTTCTTGCGGAAAGCCGCCAAGCACGAAATACGAACTGCGATGCGCTGACGCCGTTTTTATCTCATGGTAGCCACTGCATGTGGGCGCGCGTTCCTAATTAGCTTTTCCGATCACGGGCAGCACCCAATCCTGTCGGGAAACAAGTCCTTCATGGATTCTCTCGTGCGAACGCAAAGGGACATATTTCAAGATCGCCGATGTGCCTTCTTTACGGACCTCAAACAGCGAGTGTTCAAACCGCCGCTTCGACGCATAGGCGGATGTTACTCAGCGGGCCCATGACTGAAATCGGGACTTCGCACGCAAGCTCCCTTCCGTCTCAACATTGGTCAACAACAGTCACGCCGATCTCCAAAACCGGCAACGCATTTTAGGTCAGATCCGTATTCGCAAAGGCAGGTTAAGATGTCATGCGAACGAAAACAATCGGGGTCAAAATGTCTTGACCGGTCGAACACCGTACTACTAATGTGACACATGATCGAATATAATCTGACTTGAACCGAATTGAATGCCAGTGCAGCGAGCCCTGTCGGTAGTTGGTTCAGTCCAACCAAATAGTCCCAAGAAATCCATGAACGAACCTCTTTCCCCTCTCCCCGAAAACGGGGCGTTAATCCCCTACGAATGGTCCGGGACCTACTCTTATGGAATGGAGGAACTCGAGGCAGTTGCTGGAGTCATCCGTGCCCGAAGCCCCTATCGCTACTATGGACACGCCCTTGGTCGGCAGGCCGATTCCCTAGAAGAGGCTTACGCAAAACGTCTGGGCCGAAACTACACGCTTGTCCTCAATAGCGGTTCTGCCGCGATCGCAGCCGCTTTGGGTGCATTCAACATAGGCCCCGGGGATGAGGTGCTGCTCCCAGGCTATCTGTGGTGCTCGTGCTTGTCTGCCGTCGTTCGAGCTGGTGCCGTTCCGCGCCTCGTCGAGATCGATGAGAGCTTCTGCATGGATCCGTCGGACCTGGAGCGCAAGATAGGCCCACACTCCCGTGCGATCATGCTTGTTCATATGAGCGGGGCGCCTGGAGCGATCGACCGGATCTGCGAGATTGCCCGGCGCCATAAGCTTTATCTCCTTGAGGACTGCGCCCAAGCCAACGGCGCCAGCTACCGCGGTCGGCAGGTCGGCACCTTCGGAGACGCGGCGATCTTCAGTTTTCAGAGAAACAAGAACATCACGGCGGGCGAGGGAGGACTCTTCGTTTGCAATGATCAGGTTCTCTACAAGCGCGCATGGAGCTGCCACGACCAAGGGTACCCGCGGAACGAGAACGGCCGGATCGATCCTTCGGATCCCCAATTTCAACTTTGGGGACAAGGAAGCCGCTGTCCGGAGCTGATTGCCGCCGTCGTCAGAGCGCAGCTTCCGAAGCTCGATCGGATCACGGGCCAAATGCGGGACAGAAAATATCGCCTAAAGGCGAAGCTCTCCGGCATCCATGGCCTCAAGTTCCGGCGGATCGATGATCCGGCAGGTGATTGCGGCTCCTTTCTCCTCCTTATCTGGCCCAACGCTGAGATTTGCAAGGAGATGGTCGGCAAAACGAGGGCTGCTGGAGTGCGAACGGGCGAATTTGGCCAGAACAACATCTGCATGACCGACTGGCATCTGCACATTTACTATAAGAACGTGAGCTTGGTACACAAGCGGCCCACTTCCTCATCTGGACGCCCGTGGAACGATCCGCTCAACGCGTTCGCAGCCAATTACCAATATGGTGAAGGCGCCCTGCCCGCGACCGATGATTTGATTGCACGCAGCAGCCTCTTGGCGATCCCGCCTGTCCTGTCCGACGAAGCAATCGACAAGATTGCCGCTGAATTCCACAAAGCTGCCTCTTCGGGCTAGCCGTCGGATGGCATCAAGGTACTCGGCTGAGAACTCTGCAGGAAATCGCCGCTGGCATATCGGTCACCGGTGCTGGAGCCGGACCCATTGAGTTCCGTTCGGATCTAAGGCCGACCCATTCCTAGCAAGATGCAGCTGCCCTTGCGCCAGAATTCGCTCGAGCGCCTGCGGGCCCTCCGCACGGTTGACGTGCTCATCATCGGAGGCGGTATAAACGGCGCCGGACTTCTGCGTGAACTCGCCCTGAACGGCGTCGATGCTCTGCTCGTTGACAAGTCCGACTTTGCCGCAGGCGCGACATCCGCGTCGTCGCGAATGATTCACGGCGGCCTCCGATATATGGAGAATGGGGAATTCCGGCTTGTGCGTGAGTCCTTACGTGAACGTAATCGCCTCCTGAAAAACGCACCCCATGCGGTAAAACCCCTGCCCACTACCATTCCGATATTCTCACGCTGGTCTGGATTCGCCAACGTGTTCAGTGGATCGTTTGGCAATTCGCCGCGCCCTGCACCCCGCGGAAAAGCCCTCATCAAAGCTGGCCTCATGCTCTACGATCTATTTGCCGGCAGCGACAACGTCTTGCCCCATCACTATCTCACCTCGCGTGAATCAGCTTTAAAAATCCGGCCTAGCCTCAACCCAGACGTTCTCTGTACAGCCACTTATTTTGACGCTTGGGTGGCCCTCCCGGAGCGTCTTTGCATCGAGTTGATCGACGACGCGATAGCCGTACACCCAGGCTCTCTCGCACTCAACTACATCTCCCTTGAAGGCGTTGTAACCCAAGGCGAGATCATCCTGCGAGACGTCCTAACTGCCGAAAAATTTACGGTTCGACCGCAGGTTGTCGTAAACGCCACTGGCGCCTGGATTGATCTCGCCAACAACGCCCTCGGAGAGAACACTCGCTATATCGGCGGCACAAAGGGATCCCATCTGATAATCGACCACCCTGAATTGTTCGCTGCAACCGGCGATGGCCAGGTTTTTTATGAGAACGCTGAAGGGCGCATATGCATATTCTTCCGCCTCCATGGCAAGGTGCTCGTCGGCTCAACCGACATCCGCGTGGACAATCCCGAAATCGAAGCCTGCGATGATGGGGAGATCGCATATATTCTAGAAAGCGTGCGCATTGTGTTCCCTGCTATCAGCGTCGGTCGCGAGCATGTAGTTGCCCATTTCTGCGGCGTTCGCCCACTTCCGGCAAGCGACGCAAGGCTCACTGGCCGAATCAGCCGCAGTCACATCTGTCGCAGCTTGTTGTCCGACGCTGTTCATCCATGGCCGATTCACGCGATGATTGGAGGAAAATGGACCACCTTTCGCGCGTTCGCCGCCCAGGTTGCCGATAAAATTTTCATCCAATTAAACCTGCATCGCCGCGTCTCGTCCGAGGCGATTCCGATTGGGGGCCGTAGCCCCGAGCCCGACTACTCGTCGCTCAATGCGCTTGCCAGCATCGCCGCGACCGAAGCCGTTGTCCATCTCGACGATTTGCTGCTCCGCCGCACGCCGCTAGCTCTCTACGGAAGACTCTCGCTGGAGCGATTCGGTGCCATTTCGGCATGCGTTTCCCGTGTTCTCGGATGGAATGATGCGCACCTCGCGGATGAAAGGGTGCGCACTTCCACCCTCCTCGCAACGCGCCACGGAGTAACCCTCGCCCTTTCAGACCAGACTCAGCCACTTCACCCATGAGCGTATTCAACTCGCACAAATTCCGCCTTAACCGATTCCTCGCCTCCGATGGCCGCTGCCTTGACGTCGCGATCGACCACGGCGTATTCAATGAGAATGCATTCCTCGATGGCTTGGAGGACATGCCAGGCGCCGTAAGAACGCTGGTCGATGCGGCGCCTGATGCCATCCAAATGAACATAGGACAGGCGGACCTCCTCCAGTCGATTCCCGGTTCCCGGAAGCCCGCCCTCGTGCTCCGTACCGATGTGGGCAACTTGTACAATTCTACGAAGCACCCCGTCATGTTTAACCAACTCGTCCACTGGGATGAGCCGATCATCGGCGCACTAAAAATAGACGCTGCCTGCGTCGTATGCAATCTCCTCCTTATGCCAGGAGAGCCGGAATTGCATAGGCAGACCGTGCTTAATGCCGGCAGATTGCGCGCAGCCTGCGAACACTATGGCATGCCGCTTATGATTGAGCCTTTGGTGCTTAAGCCCAACGCGGCGAACGGCGGCTACCAGGTTGATGGTAACAAAAAACTTATCGTGCCCCTCGTGCGCCAAGCTAGGGAACTTGGCGCAGACGTCATCAAGGCTGATCCAACTGACGATCCCAACGATTACAACGAGGTCATCGCGGCGGCGCGGTGTCCGGTACTAGTG
>Ga0207000_1138_pt2 | contig 16130 bp, 7 predicted proteins | sample Alteio_BWMinCont_90_FD_153498 | JGI IMG/M metagenome (GOLD analysis project Ga0207000, IMG submission 153498) | Enriched cells from forest soil in Barre Woods Harvard Forest LTER site, Petersham, Massachusetts, United States -... | ecosystem: Environmental > Terrestrial > Soil > Temperate forest >...
GGCAAATTGGGATTGAAGACGAAATTCAAGTCGCGGCTCTCAAGTATGCGCTCGGCTGAACCGAAGAAAAAGACCTTGTCCTTCACGATCGGCCCGCCGAAATAGGCGGTGGGATCCCAACGGTTGAGAAAGGGCGCGCCGGTCGTGGCACTGGGAATGTCATTGGAATCGAATACGGAGTTCCGGAAAAAGGCGGACACTCCCCCATGCCAGTCGTTCGTGCCGCCGCGCGTGACAACGTTGATAATGCCGCCGGATGCGTGTCCGAATTCCGCCTTGTAGCCGCCAGTGACAACCTGAAATTCAAGAATCGAATCCTGGTTGAACTGCGCCGAAGGGCCGCCATTGAAGTTGTCGCGGTTTGGCAGGCCGTCGATCAGGAAGAGGGCATTGCCGCCGCGCTCGCCAAGAATCGGGGTAGCGTTGTCGCCGGCCGGGTCGGCCTGACGATTCAGCGACACTCCTGGAACGAGTTGCAAAAGATCCAGATAGTTGCGGCCGTTGATGGGCATGTCTTCGATCTGTTGAGGAGTGATGGTGCTGCCGGTCGAGGAAGCCGACGTTTCAAGGAGTGGTGTTGCGGAATCGACTTCCACGGTTTGATTCAAAGACCCCACCTGCATGGTGATGTCGAAATCCACAGTCCGATTCAGCGTGACTTCGAGGTTTTTGAAGACTTCAGATTGAAAGCCGTCCTTGGAGGCCCTAATTTCATAAACGCCGGGCGGCAAACTCGCGATGCGGTAACTGCCGTCGCTCTCGGTGGTGGCGGTGCGATCCACGGCCAATGCAGCGCTTGTCGCGCGGACTTGGACGCCGGCAACGGCAAGGCCCTGCTTGTCCTTCACGGTACCTTGGACCGTGGAAGTGGTCTGCGCCGCGATAGCGAGCCCGGAAAGAAGCACAAGGAAAGCCAGGCTACCGGAATAAACCATCGAATGCTTCCAAATCCCCTTCGTGCCGGGACCACGCCATCTTGAATACACTTCTTGGATTCCCATACCCCCCCCTCCTCTGACCCCCTTGGAACCGCGCGTTGCGCCACCACGCAATCGCGTAATGTTCACTATTCATCGTAATGCAACGGATGTTGCAATAGGATAGAATCCCCGCAATGCGCGCGAGTCTAGGCGTGCGGTGGCAGATTGTCAACTCATTCTTTGGCAGCCCATCAGGTGTCCTGGCTGTCGCAACACATGTTGCAGAAATGATACAGTGAATCGAAAAAAGAAATGATGGTCGGCGAAGCAGAAACTGAGGCAGCTTGACAGGATGTAACATTCGTTGTAATTGCGTCACCACAGTTTTGAACGTGCCGTCTGGGGTCACAGAGGTTTTTAAGCGGGCGCCGAACGGCCCGGCGACAATGCCAGAACGTTGGCCGCCCGTTGGCTCGGCGAGGCGAATAAAATTGGGGACAAACGCTCGAAGTTCCGTTCCGCCCAGTACGTCCCATGAAAGCGTGCGCTCCGGGGGACGGACACCGCTCGAAATCCGGTACGCAAAGTCGCAAGCCAAGCTCAGCAGAAGCAGGAAGAAATTGCTTGGCATGATCCTCGAAAACCCCGGAGACACTTTTTTCCTTTCTTCGCGCGAGCTCGCCAAACGATACGACGTGGATGCGGCCACCATCGTGCGGACGATCCAGGCCTTGGGCTATGGCAAATTCGCTGAATTTGTTGCGGACCTGCGTTCTCACTTCATCATGCGGATTACGCCGTACACGGCGTTGAAGGCGGCGTCTCAGCAAAGGCGCTCCCCGGCGGACCGCATACGGCATGGCGTGGAGATGGATCTTCGCAATCTGCAATCCTTGCGAACGGCGCTCGATCCGGAGCGCATTATCGCGCTTTCAAGATTGGTAAAGCGGGCCCGGCGCATCATGGTGGTGGGGATTGACCTTGCCGCTTCGCTGAGCTGGCATTTGGCGTACGGGCTGGTGCACCTGGGATTTCCGGCCGAAGCGCCTGTTGGGGGGACGGGCAACGTGCAGAGAAGGGTGCGAACGCTTACTTCCAAAGACCTAGTGATCGCCATCAGCTTTGGCCAGTGCTTGAGAGAAACCGTGGAAGCAGCGTTGCGAGCAAAAAAGCAGGGAGTTCCGACGTTTGGGATTACCGACAGCGAACGAACTCCTATTGCGAGAGTGTGCGACAACTTTTGCCTTGCTTCGGTGGCCAGCCCCTCGTTTGGCAGTTCTTACGTTGGGCCGATGTCCGTTGTGGGAGCGATTCTGATTGCCTGCGCGCACACGCAGACTTCGCGGACGCTTGCTTTGCTGCGGCGAAGCGCAGAGGAAGACCGCGCCGATCACCGCTGGTATTGGGTCCCCGAGAATGGGAAGGGATTGGACTAAGCAGAGAGGATTTTGACCGCGCCGGGAGGTCTCCGCGAGCAAGCGCCACTGGAACGAGGCTCTTGTCGAGCCCGAGGTTGAGGTCACGTCCAAGGCCACGATTTGCGTGCCAAAGACGCCCGGCGTCGGCTACGCGGCGAGGCGCGACCGTATCGACAGCTCACAGTGCGTCGAAACAATTGGGGCAGCCAGCGGGCGGCGGCCTAGAGTCGTCCACAAATGGATGTGTTCCAAGCCTCGGAACAAAGTCGCGACGGCTATCGTGTCACGGTAATGCCCAGCTACGTTCATCGGGTAACCGAAACATCGCGATGCGCTGGTCTAGTGTCGGAAATCGACAAGCGCTGAGGAACCCGCAAAGAGTTCGATATGCGTCAACCGAGGGGAGCCGACGTCTCGTTGGCCATCAATTTGTTACAAGCGGCTTTGTTTTGACTTTTCCGCGGTATCGTTTCGGAGGGAACGCCGGCCGCCGGTGACTTAGTGCTAGACAATTCCGACCTTTACCGATGATTGGCCGCGACGTTTCCTATGCGCTCAAGCATGGGCTTGATCTCCGGGTTTGACATGAACAGTTTCCAGATGAGCCCTGTGCGTTGGTTTTCGATCATGACGGTAATCGGCGCTTGATTGAGGCCCATGAAGATCGGGGAAACCCAATCGTGATCGGGATTGAAAGCGTCGCGTGGCCCGTAAACCCCCCAGACGCAGTCGCCGAGGTCGCGGTAATAATGTTTGAACGCGGCCATCGAGGCTTCGGGCGTGTAAGGAAAAGATGCAAGCGCGCCGGTGGGAGTGATATTGCCTTGGTCGTCTTTTGATTCCGGCCCTTGTGCGGCATAGCCCCGGGGACCGTCGCTGGCGGTTAAGCCCCAGGCGTCTGGTCCATATCCTTTGTGGTGACCGGGGTTTTCGATCGAGTAGGCAAGGTTGATGCGGGCCATGTTGCGGTTGTTTTCAAAATAATTTGTATAGCGGTCTGTAAGCGCGTGGGGATCGAAGCCCAGGAAAGAATAGTGCGTGAAAAAAAGAGGGCCACCGCGGCCGACGCCTACGTCCAGCTTAATTCCGTAATAGGTGTGGCCGTTGAAGTAGTGATCGCCGTCGATTGTGGAGCCCCAGCCCCTTCGGTAAGTCACGGCGGCTTCGGATTGTCCAGCCCAACCGGAATAATAAAGATCGGCGGGAACTGGATGCGTAGGCGAAGCGATGGCCAGCAAGTAGACGATCATCACTTCATTGAAGCCGGTCAATCGATGATTGATGTGTGCGGCCCAATTGGCGGACCAGTGCCAGAAGAGGGCATCCATGTCCGGTTCACGACGATACCAATCCCACTCCACGGTTTCCCAGAGATGAGTGATCCTTGCGTAGAGATTGACCTCTTCCTGGTTGGTGCCGTGAAAAAACTGGCGTGCGGCCAACAATCCCTCGATGAGGAAGGCGGTTTCGACGAGATCGCCGCCATCGTCGAATACGCCAAAGACAGGCATACTCTCGGCGGTCGTTCCGTTCATGAAGTGCGACCAGGCACCGTGGTAGCGAGGCGCGCGTTCGAGAAAGTTAACAATTCTTGTGAGTCGCCCCAGTCCTTGTTCGCGCGTGATGAAGCCGCGATCCACGCCGGTGATGAGCGCCATGATGCCGAAGCCGCTGGCCCCAGTGGCGACGATGCGGTCGTCGCCGGGAATGCTTTCGAGCGCCATGCCAGCGTCGGGATGCGCTCCTTCCCAGTAGTAACGAAAGCATGCTTCCTGGAGCATGGTGAGCAATTCGTCGTCGTTCAGTTTCCGCGTGGTGGCGCTGGCTGCCGCCGATAACTCCGATTCGCGATACCAGCGGTCGGACGCGGCGACCCTGTAATAGGCCTTCTCGCCGGACTTGCCCAGGAAGTCTGCATAACGAGTGACGCCGGCTTCCTGGATGCCGATAGGGCGAAAGTCCTTTCCGTCAGAAGAACGGTAGATAACGTAGCGCTCGAGCGTGTCGCCGGGTGCAGCGTCCCACGAGACATCGATGTGGCAATCGTAGCCTTTCGTGGCGACATTGCGCGGCGCGAGGAGCGCGGCCTGCGCGCGAGAGGCCTCGGCTGCGGAATCGTAATCAATTTTGATCTCGTCGAGAATAAGCGTGTGCGCTTTGCCGTCGGCGGAATTTTGGCTCAACGAAATACTCTTCAGTTGGTGAGCGTCGACGGCGTGAATCGAATAGGTGAGAAATTGATTCAACGGAATTTTTATCTGCACCCATTTTTTCGCCGGAATATCGGATGTGAATTTACCTAACGCAAGCGAGGCCGAAAAATTTTCCTGGATGTCCGACACCCAGAGTAGCGGCAAATCGTCTGCGGAAATGGGCTGCGCAGAATAAAGCCAGAAAAACAGCGTATCACCCAGGAAAGCGGGATGGCGGTCTCTGAAGTTTACAAGGCGGACGGTCGCTTCCCATCCGCCGTTGGGATTCGACAGCCATTCAATGCGCAACGCATTTGGAGGCGTAAAGAAGACAGCCGTGTCCACGGGAAGTTTTCCATTTTCGAGCGCCAGCTTGCTCGGCGGCGTGACATGACCCTGGCTGTAAAAGTAGTTGCCTGCAGTGAGGCTGTTATCGAAAAAGATGTGACGGTAGTAGTTCGAGTCGGCGCGCAACGGCAAGGGCAAAAGCAACCAGGCTGCTGCCAGGAAAAAGAGGCCGCGAGACACGGAGCGAAGACCAAAGGGCGCTTCGGGCAGCCTGGCAGACTTCTCGGTAACCTTGAAAACTTCACTCATGTTTTGCTCCTGACGCCTCCAAAGAATCTTTCAAGTTCGGTTTCTCCTGTCTGGAAATAGCTGACTGGCTTATCGTTTCGTCCTCCGGCGAATGTGCCCTGGCCGGCGAAACAAATGTTTCCAGGAGCCCGCATCCAGATTAAGAATCGTTGACATTCAAAAATGAGATGATTATACTCCCGCAAAACGATTAGTTAACCGATTTAGCTAGGGTGCACCGCCTATCGGAATAGTTGGGGGGGAGGAATCGCCATGAACGTGTCTAAGATTTCCCTGCGTGCGCTGGGAATGTTGGCCTGCTTAGCTCTAGTTATCTGCTCCGCACATGGGCAATACCGGGCTTCCATTCAGGGTGTGGTAACGGACCCGCAGGGTGAATTGGTTTCCGGCGCCACTGTAACGCTGACGAACCACGAAACCGGCCAAGTACTTACGACCACGACGAGCGATAGTGGAGTCTACAATTTTTCCGGTCTCCCTCCGAGCCAGTACACACTCACTGTAGAAAAATCGGGCTTTAAGAAAAAAGTTGTCGACAACGTTGGCGTGATCGCCGAGCAAGCGAACGCATTTAACGTGCAGCTTGATGTCGGACAAATTGCCGAGACCGTCACCGTAAACGGCGATTCCACGCCCTTAATTGATACCGAGACGTCGAATCTTAGTGGAACGGTGAACGCTGACCAGATTCAAAAGTTGCCATCCTTCGGACGCGATCCCTTCCAACTCCTGCAACTTGCTCCCGGGGCGTTTGGAGATGGCGCTCAGGCCGCCGGAGGTGGAACCAACAACCTGCCTGGGAATAGTCAAGGTGGCAGTGGTAGCGCCGATGGCGTCTTCAAGACTGAAAATGGGGGCCAGATAAATTCTGGCGGCGGCCGCAACGGAAGCAACAACTACACCATTGACGGCGTCAACACCACCAGCGTCACTTGGGGCGGAACATCAGTCATAACGCCGAACGAGGACTCGATTAAGGAAGTCAAAATCGTTACCGACAACTACGATGCCGAAAACGGGCGGTACAGTGGGGCGCAGGTCCAGATCATCTCTCAGAACGGGACTAACCAATACCACGGCAGTCTCTTTCTTAGAGCGCATCGCCCGGGCCTTAACGCCTACACGAAGTACAATGGGTTTAACAGTAACTTGCCGGGTTGCACGCAGCCATGCGGCAATCTACGCGATAATGACCGCTTTAACGACTATGGCGGCACTGTCGGAGGCCCCATCCTCCACAACCGTCTTTTTGGCTTCTTCTCCTACGAAACGCTTGTCAACAACGCAGCGACCGCGACTACGAGTGGCTGGTATGAGACCTCCCAGTTTCGTGCCCTGGCGCCTTCGGGGTCAAACGCTGCTAAATTCCTCTCCTTTCCAGGCGTTGCTCCCAACGGGGGCACGCAAGTGGATGAGAACTGCGCCTTCATTGGTCTGGTAGAAGGACAAAACTGTCACTTCATCCCTGGCCAGGGATTGAACCTCGGCTCTCCCTTGACCGCTCCGCTCGGCACACGCGACGCTGGTTACACCGGCAGCACCAACCCCGGCACGGGCGGCGACGGCAGCGGCGGTGCCAACAACCTGGGAACCACTCCGGACATTGCCTTCTTTGAAAACGTTCCCAACCCCAGCAGCGCCAACCACAGGCAGTACAATGGCCGGGTGGATTTCAATGCCACCAGCAAGGATCTAGTCGCCGTCAGCTTCTACTATGTGACGAACCCCAGTACATCGCTGAATGGCAATGGCACCCGCGCGATGAACCTGTTTCACTCCAACTTTAAGAACCGCGCGGGAACGGCGCTCTGGGACCACACCTTTAGCCCCAGCTTGGTCAACGAAGCGCGCGTAAACGCCGCCGGCTGGCTGGCCAAGGATCTCGACACCAATCCCACCGCCCCGTTTGGACTGCCGCAAGTCTCCTTTAACGGCACGGGTGGCATTACGCCCAACGGGTACGGAGTCGGCTCCTTCAACGGGTTCGACCAGTGGACCTATGGCGCCAAAGATGTCCTCACCAAGATTCACGGCGCGCACACCATGAAGATGGGCGGAGAGTTCACCCGCCTGCTCTCTGTTGACGCTCCCTTCTGGGCCGATCGTCCCAGCTACACCTTCAACAACATTTGGGACTTTCTCAACGATGCTCCTCTACAGGAGAACGCGCAGTTTAACCCGCAGACCGGCGTGCCGTCCGCTCTCCGCAAGGACCTGCGAAACAACATTGTGGGTCTCTTCTATCAGGACAACTACAAGGCAAAGCCAAACCTGACTTTGACCGCCGGTCTGCGCTGGGAGTACTTTGGCGCGATTTCGGAGAAGAACGGCCTGTTGGCCACCACGGTCTTTGGCTCGGGAGCTGATCTCTTCACCGATATCCGTAACCGCGCCGGCGGAAGCCAGTTCACACCCTCCAAAAGAAACTTCGGACCGCAACTCGGTTTTGCGTGGAGTCCACGAGCGATACTCGGACACGATTTCAGCAGCCGGCTGGTTATACGCGGCGGCTTCGGAGTTGCTTTCAATGGTATAGTCCAGTCCAACACGCTGGACACTCGGTTCAATCCGCCGTTTGTGGACAACACCCCGACTCTTTCCGGGAGTCAGATCCTCTACATAAACAGCTTCCCTTCGGACGTCCATAACCCCAACGGATATGCGTCAAATCCCGCCGGCCTCGTGACGTTTGGGTCCAACAATCTGCCTACCACAGGGCAAGTCTCCCTAACCGCTCTCCCGGCCGACTGGCCGACAACTTACGTGTACCACTACACCTTGGGAGGCGAATACGATCTGGGTCACCAGTGGGTGGCTTCGATTGGATATCAAGGAAGCTCGACACGTCACCTGACGGAGCACTACAACCTCTACAACGTCGGCGCCGCCCAGGGTATCGCGTTCAACCCGGCTGTTTCCGGTGTCACTCTCTATGCAGATGACGGTTCAGCGCGATTCAATGCCCTCCTGCTGGAACTGAAGCACCCCTTCGGCCGGTCATTCCTGCTGGATACCCAGTACCGCCTGAGCCACACCATGGATTCTGGCTCAGACGCTTACGCGGGCAGCTTCTATCAATACAACTTGGCGACCGGCTTCTCCACCTCTGACTTCGATGTTCGCCACGCATTCAAAGTGTATGGTGTTTGGTCCCCGACCATCTTCAAAGGCCGCAACAATTGGATGGAGAAGGTCGCTGGCGGTTGGAGCCTGTCTGGGATTCTGAACGCTCACACCGGCTTCCCTTGGACGCCGTATTACAGTGCCGGCGAACTCGATGGCGGATTTGACCCGGTCTACAACTTCGGAGCGGGCTCTAATGGCTCATCGGCCAGTGCCGGAAACGCCGGACCCTACGCCACGACCGGCGGCTTCGCTAACCTCCTTCCCACCGCCTTTCATGGCGGGTTCAACTCGAATTTCCGCGGTAACGCAAGCACTAATGGCGCGGCATTCTTCGCCGCTCCTACGGTTGTTCCCGGCACTCTGTTCGCATGTCTCTTCCCGAATCCGCCCGCTGCGCAATGTCCAAGCGGTCAGCAGGGTTTTGGCCCGCTGCCCACTGCTCCCGGAATTGCGCGCAATCCGTTCACCGGCCCCGGCTACTTCGATGTGGACGCAACTCTCAGCAAGTCGTTTGGTTTGCCTACGATGAAAGTCCTGGGCGAAAATGCAAAGCTCGAGTTTCGCGCCAACTTCTACAACCTTTTCAACAAGCTCAACCTGAAGGGCACCTGCGAGGGGGGGGGAGGAATGCAGTGTGACATCTTGCAGCCGCACTTCGGTGAGGCGCAAAGCGCCCTCGGTTCTCGCGTAATCGAGATGCAAGCCCGGTTTAGCTTCTAACTTTTTCCGGTGACGCGGGCCCACACCCCCCGCATTGCCGTCGGTGCAAGGGGCAAGGCTGCCAACGAGTTCTCCCGCACCCCGGGAAGCTGACTCGTGGGCAGCTTTGCATTTACACTATTCGAGTGCGCATGTTTTCATTCGATTCCCGAGGCCTGCTCAAAAATTTACGACCTGTCGGCTTCTCAGATAGGTTTTGGTTCGCTGCAATCGTGTCCCTCGCTGGCTTTCTGTGTCTGGCTCCCGGCAAGGGTGTTCCCCAAGCGAAGCCATACTCGACGAACTTCTCCAAGCTTTCCAAGCAGGCGGACGAGGCGCGCGACGCCGACCGCCTTGACGAAGCCGCGGCTCTCTATACAAAGGCATTGGCCTTGCAACCGAAGTGGGTCGAGGGCTGGTGGTCGTTGGCCACGCTAGAATACGACCAAGACCACTATGCCAAGGCAGCACGGGACTTTGAAAGATTGATCGCCCTGGACCCAAAGAACGGCACGGCGCACGCCATGCTCGGCTTGTGCCAATTCGAATTGGGCAAGGATGAGCCAGCCCTGCAAGACTTGCTGGGCGCGGAACACCTGGGAGTTATCAAAGATGAGCAGTTACGCCATGTCGCGCTCTATCACCTAGGGATTCTGCAATTGCGAGTGCGAAAGTTCGGCGATGCAAAAGAAACGCTGGATCAATTGCCAAAAGACCGTGTCAGGACAAAGGAATCGATCATCGCGCTCGGCCTAGCCGTGCTCTTAGTCAGACCTCAGGATGCTCCCCCGGAAGGCACGCCCGGTGCCAACGTGATTACGCAGGCCGGAGAGGCTGAAGCGTTCCTCGCGGCGAGGGATTTCGAGCGGGCGAAAAAGAAGTATCGGGATTTAACAAGCGAATTTCCGGACTATCCAAATCTGCGCTTCGCTTTTGGAAGACTCCTTCTGGAAACCAATGAGACCGACGCGGCTATCGAGGAGTTTCAGCTGGAGTTGAAGCACGATCCCCAAAATGTAAATTCCATGCTGGAAATCGCCTCGGTACGCTACCAAGTGGACTCGCAGGATGGCTTAAAGTATGCCGAGGAAGCGGTTAAGCTTGCGCCGGCCATACCGTTTGGCCATTACCTGCTCGGAGTGTTGCGTCTGGACACGGGAGATGCTGCCGGTGCCGTTCCGGAGCTCGAAGTCGCGCAGAAGGCTTTTCCCAAGGAGTCCCGGGTCTACTTCTCGCTCGGCAACGCGTATGCGCGGGTCGGCCGAAAAGAGGAAGCAGTAAGGGTTCGCGCCGAATTTGCACGGTTAAATGCGCTGGAAGCAAAAAGAAGAAGTTCAACAGTATATAGCGAGCGGCCGATTGGTCCTTCCGTCGGGCAACTGCGAAACTCCGACGAAGAGAAGCCGCGCCCATGAGGCTACCGTTGACTTACCCTCCCCTGCATGGCTTTGTGGAAGGCAAGCCCGGCCCCACGCGGCGGGATTTCTTGCGCGTCTTGAGTGCTGGCTTGTGCGCTTCGGGCGGCTGGCCCCCGCTTCGCGGCCCTGCTTCTCTGGTGCATTCGGCCCTAAAAAATAGCAACGCTCAGCAAACAACACAGCCGTTCTTCGAAGAGGTCGCGGCGACAAAAAGCGGAATCACTTGGCGCCACGTCAACGGCCGCTCGGAAAACTACTACTTGCCGGAAACCACGGGAGCAGGATGCGCCTTTCTCGACTACGACAACGACGGCTGGATGGACATCTATTTTGTAAACAGCGGGAAGTGCGATTTCTATGATCCCCAGCCGCCACTGCGCAACGCATTGTACAAAAACAACCGCGATGGCACGTTTACGGATGTCACTCTGCAAGCGGGAGTTGCAGGCGGTGGGTACGGCATGGGCGCGGCCGTTAGCGATTACAATGGTGATGGTTTTCCCGATTTGTACGTGACCCAATACGAGCGCTGCATTTTGTACCGGAACAACGGCGACGGCACGTTCACGGATGTCACAGAAAAAGCCGGTGTAGCGGCGCCCGGCTGGGCTTCGAGTGCGGTCTGGTTCGACTACGATAACGACGGCAAGCTCGACCTTTTTGTCTGCCGCTTTGGCGACGCCGGCAAATCGAATAACAAATACTGTGAAAATGAGCGAACCGGCGAGCGATCCTACTGTATCCCCAGCGTCTACCCGCGAGTGCGTAGCTGGCTTTTTCACAACAACGGCGACGGAACATTCAAGGACGTCTCAGAAGAATCCGGAATCGCCAAATCTCTCGGCAAAGCCTGGGGGGTCGTGGCCACAGATATCAACAACGATGGATGGATGGATCTTTTCGTGGCCAATGACACGGTCGAGAATTTTCTGTTTCTGAATAAGAAGAACGGAAAATTCGCGGATATCGGCTTGGAATCCGGCGTGGCCTTCAGCCAGGAAGGGCGGCCGCGTTCCGGCATGGGTGTGGACTCCGCCGACTTCGATCAGGATGGCTGGCAGGATCTTTTCGTCACCAACGTGGACCAGGAGATGTATTCCATATACAAAAACAACCACGACCAAACCTTCGACGACTTGACCGGACCGATGGGCATCGGCCGGATTACCCGCTTGATGAGTGGTTGGGGCCTGAAATTCTTCGACTACGATAATGACGGCAACATCGACCTGCTTGTCGTGAACGGCCATCCGGATGACAAGATCGAACAACATTCCAGCCACGTCATGTACAAAGAACCTCTCCTCCTGTTTCGCAACACAGGGCACCTGTTCGAGAATGTCAGTGCTTCCGCCGGCCCCGCGTTTGCTCAAGACTTGGCGGGCCGCGGCCTGGCCATTGGTGATTTTGATAATGACGGTGCCGTGGATGCCCTTGTCACCGTCAACGGCGGCGCGCCCTTACTGCTGAAGAATGTTGCGGCCACGGGGAATCACTGGCTAGGCGTGCGGCTCGTAGGAAAGAAAGCCAATGCTGACGGGGTTGGAGCGCGCATTACCTGGCAGGCGAGCGACCTAAAACGCACCAGACTAAAAGTCGGCGGTGGAAGTTACCTTTCCTCCCATGATCCACGCGAAGTCCTCGGTATCGGCAATCACACCAAAATCGACAAACTCGAGATTCGCTGGCCCCAGCCAAGCGGGCGCGTCGAAACCCTCACGGATGTCCCCCTCGATCGTTACATCACCATCGTAGAAGGCTCCGGAATCAAGTAGTCCTCCGCCGTTCACCTCCCAAAATCTGCTATTCGACCGCTAATGACCGCTAAATTCAACCATTCCCTGTAAAATAGTTTACTCTGCCGCCAATACGATGCTACCATTTCCCATGTTCTCGTCGCTAACTGTCGTCCAGGCCTCTCTTCCGCCTTTGATTTCCCGAATTCCGCGAACTCTGCGCCCGCCATGTCCTTCGTGTAAAAATCTCTTTTCTTTCCTCCCGCTCAACTCTCCAGCGACGCATGCCCTGAAAGGGTTGAAAAGCCGAAAAGCCGATAACTCATTTACAATCCGCACTTATGAAAAATCGAGGTGGGGTCTTTAACTAGAGATTCGAGAACGAGTTTCTATCACGAACGGAGAACGGAACTGGATTAGGTAGAGCGGAATCCCACTTTTTGCATCGCGGTCTCCGCTTCCGGATTCTTCATAAAGGTGTCCCACACAAGTCCCGTCCGCTTGTTCTCGGCCATGACCATAGTGATGCCCAGGTCGATTCCCAGGACCTCCTGGTCGTACCAACCGCCAAGCGGATTAAACGCATCGACGAAGCCGTATCGCGCCCAGGCCTTCTCTTTGTAGCGGCCGCGGATGTTGCGCAGCACGCGCATGCAGTCGTCGTAGAGAAAGGGAAGGGAGCCACCCGTGGCGCACGGCACGATGCTGCCGTCGATCGGGCCTTGCGGCGGGGGGGCCGCCCCACGCGGTATAGCCTTTCTCGTAGTCCGAGGCGCTGATGCCCCACAAGTCTTGGCCGTAGTCCGGGAATTTTTCGTGCAGCGAGAGACAGAAAAGTTTGTGAGCCTTTGTTGCTTTTATCGAGTTCTCGAAATAATCGGTGTACGCGTCGCGCTTTTTGCGGAAGTCAAACCACGCTTGCGAATACTGGTGGGTGAAAATCGGATCGTCGCCGGAAATATATTCCAGCCCTTGATACTTGATGACTGGCCGTGTCCAGGCTTTCCAGCTATCCGGTGAGATATTGTGCGTCGGTGAGCCGATGGCCAGCAGGTAGATCATCATCAGCTCGCAGTAGTGCTCCCAACGTGCCTTAAGGAAACCAGATTCGGGATGCCAGCCCATCGACAGCGTCGTGCCTCCGTTCAGCATCCAAGGCCAATCGACGCGCTCGTATATCTTTGTGGCGAGATCCTTGATTTCCTGGTCGGCAAAATATTGCCGAGCGGTCAGCACTCCGCAAAGAAGCAGGGAGGTGTCGATGGAAGACAACTCGCATTTTTCCCAGCGCTGGCCCGTTTCCATGTGAATGAAGTGGTAGTAGAAACCGTGCTCGTGCTGGAGATCGTTCGCTAGAAAACGGAGCGTGTTGCGAACGCGCCCGAGGATATCAGCAGTCTTTCCAAAACCTCGACGGTCGCCGATGCAAAGGCCGGTCAGGCCGAACCCGGTGGCTGCAATGCTAGAGAAGTCGCGAGTGTCGTTGCCATTGGCCAGGGCGCGGTCTTTCACCTGGCCTGTTTTCGAGCTTGCTTCGTACCAGAAAAAGTCGAAGGCCGTGCGTTGGATTTCGTCCAGCAACTTGTTGTCCGTTCCCTGATAAGGTGTTCCAGCAGGTTCGACGAAAGTTTTTTGCGAATTTGCAAAGGAGTTCAGCAGCGGCGCAAACGAGCGAGAGATAAGCCCGAGGCCGCCAAGCTTTAGGACTTCTCTGCGGGGATACGAACGATGGTCAGTCATTTCTATTCTCTAGTTCACTTCGTCCTGTTTATTTCGTGATATCGATGGTTGCTTCAGAACCATGCGCGGAGTCTGGACTGATCCAAATCTTTACGTGCGCAGGTTCAGCGGTATATTTGTTTTGGTCGTCCCAAAGTGCGAAGGCATCCGGGCCCAAACGGAAAGTGACGCGCCGCGTTTCGCCTGGAGCCAGTTTGACGTGCTGGAAACCCTTGAGGGCGCGAATCGGCTGAGCCGTGCTTGTGCCTTCGAGGCGAATGTAAAGTTGAACGATTTCCTCGCTTGCGCGAGTACCCGTGTTGGTGACGTCGGCGCCGACGGTGAGACCGGAGTTCAGCGAACGCTTCGCATCCCGGAGACCGTCGTTCAATGTGCTAGCGCTCAATTGGGCTGAACTGGTCTCGGTCGCCCCGTAGCGGAAGCTCGTATAGGTGAGTCCGTAGCCAAACGGAAACTGCGGACTGTTTTGCTCGTCGATATAGCGCGAAATAAATTTGTCCGATCCTTCCCAGGGAGGTTTGGTGAGGTCGGCATTGCCCGCGGGACGTCCGGTGTTCAAGGCGTTGTAGTAGAGCGGTTCCTGACCGACGCTGCGCGGCCAGGTCACAGGCAGCTTTCCGGTGGGGTTAGCATCTCCAAAGAGTGTGCGCACAAGAGCAGCGCCCGCCTGCACTCCCGGAAACCACGCTGCAAGGACTGCAGGAACATGTTCGAACGCCCAGGGAAGCGTGAGCGGTCTTCCGCTAAACAACACCAGTGTGACGGGCTTTCCAGTTGCAACAATTGCTTCCAAGAGCTGCTGCTGGCGGCCTGGAAGTCCGAGATGCGCTCGGGAAGCGGCTTCGCCGGTCATGGCCGAACCGTTTTCGCCCAGAGCAAGAATTACGGTGTCCGATTCCTCGGCGGTCTTGACGGCTTCGGCCAATTGCTCGTCGGAGCCTTTGATTATTTCACTGCCCTTCGCGTAGCGCACATGATCGGCGCCCAACTTCTGGATCAGCGCAGCGCGCAGGGTGACCACGTCCTCTGTGCGGCCTTGCGCAGTCCACGAGCCGAGCATGACGGCAGCGTCATCCGCGAGCGGTCCGATGAGAGCGACCTTTTTCGATTCGCTAGAAAGAGGAAGCAGGGGCGATCCGCTGGCTAAAGGGGAATCTTTCAGCAGCACGAAAGAGCGCTCCGCAGCCGCGCGCGCCAGCGCCACGCTTTCAGGCTGAAGCATTGTGCCTGCTTCCTGTTTTTCGTCTGCGTAGGGTTGTTCGAACAGACCCAGCGCAAACTTGACGCGCAGAACGTGGCGAACCGCCTCGTCCACGGCCGATTCGGGGACTTGGCCGGCGCCCACCAGATTCACAAGATTGTCGTGGTAAAAGCTGCTGACCATATCCATTTCCACGCCTGCCAGGATCGCTCTTCGCGCAGCGCTGGCGGGATCATTGGCGATGCCATGGGGAATTAGCTCGGCGACGGAAGTCCAGTCGCTGTCGACGATTCCCCGGAAGCCCCATTCTTTGCGCAAAATTTGTTTGATAGTGAAAGGATTTGCCGAAGTGGGGACACCATTCAGGGAATTAAATCCAGTCATGATCGTGGCAGCGCCGGCGTCGACAGCCGCGTGGAAAGGGGGCAGGTAAAATTCTCGAAGAGTGTGTTCGGAAATCTCCACCGAGTTGTAGTCCCGGCCACCTTCGGCGGCTCCATAGCCTACAAAATGTTTGGGGCATGCGGCGATGCTATCTGGAGCTGAGAGCCGTTCACCTTGGTAGCCGAGCACATAGGCTCGCGCCATGGCCTCGCCCAGGTAAGGGTCTTCTCCGGAGCCTTCGGCCATCCTTCCCCATCGCGCGTCGCGCGCGATATCGACCATTGGGGAAAACGCCCAGCGAATACCCGTAGCCGATGCTTCCCGGGCAGCCACTCGCGCTGCTTTTTGGACGATCTCGGGGTCCCAAGTGGATGCCAATCCCAGGGGAATCGGGAACTCGGTGCGAAAGCCGTGTATCACGTCCAAACCGAACACGATGGGGATCCGCAAGCGGGATTTCTCAACCGCGATACGTTGAAAGGCATTCGAGTCGTGCGCGTTGGTTATATTAAACAGCGCGCCAATCTCACCCTTTTGGATCATGTCGTTGTAGTCGGTGCGACCGGTGCCGGGCCCCGTCGGTTGTCCGGCTGAGTACTGAACCAATTGGCCGACCTTTTCTACCAGGGTCATCTTGTCGAGGAGGGCATCTATCTTTTGTTCCCCGACGGAATCGTTGAGACTGGAGCGGAATGGTGC
>Ga0207000_1211_pt1 | contig 16088 bp, 16 predicted proteins | sample Alteio_BWMinCont_90_FD_153498 | JGI IMG/M metagenome (GOLD analysis project Ga0207000, IMG submission 153498) | Enriched cells from forest soil in Barre Woods Harvard Forest LTER site, Petersham, Massachusetts, United States -... | ecosystem: Environmental > Terrestrial > Soil > Temperate forest >...
CGGTTATCAGGATGGTCGGTACAAGGCTCAGGATGCAAAGTTCAGGATCTTCGACAAGCCGCTGCGGTCCGACCATCCCATGGGAAACCCGCCCGCCGAAATGAAACTCGTCACTCCAACTGGCGTCGTAACCAAGCCCATGACCCCCGAGGGCGAAACATTCGAGTTTCGAGTCTGGACCGGCAATTTCTATGTGATGTTGCCTGTGGGTGTGAACTTTGCCCACGGCAAACTTTATCCGTCAAAGCGATGCTTCGGGACTGGCGGCGCAAAGCCAGGCACGCATGAGATCAGCTGCGACATTCGCATCGAAGCCAACCCCAAGCCGCCCGACGCCGAGACGACATTTCTCCGATTGTATCGCGGCGAGGAGCCTGGTCAGGGAGAAGTGCTTCACCTTGTTCTGAACCAGAATTCCAAGGTTCAGGTCCTTGATGCCAGCGCATACATCGACTGGGGGCTAGCCGGCGACCTCATGCAAGTTGCGTTTCGCGAATTGTGGCTGAAAGTTCGCATTGATGACGACGACCAGAAAGAAGGCTGGATTCATTCGGACGAAGATTTTGCCGCCATCGGACTGCCTTCCAGGAGCCCCGAGCCATGACCACCTCGCGATTGCGTCTGCTCATAATCTCCCTGCTCGCGATTATAGTCGCAGCCGTCGCCTGGAATACCGCGCGTAGTCGCGCTTCGCAGCAGGCCAGCCGCCAGTTTGCTGCTCAGCCGGCGGCCTCTCCCGCGTAGTCGCGCTTCGCAGCAGGCCAGCCGCCAGTTTGCTGCTCAGCCGGCGGCCTCTCCTAAGACCGCACCCTCAACCGCCAGCGTTCCGCAACCGAGCCAACCACAGCCGCCTGTCGCAGAAGCCGCAACATCGGCGGGGTCGCTAGAAAAAACAACGGAAGAGCGCCTCGGTCCTTTTGCAATCTCCGGAAACAACTACACCGTCGTGCTACACAAGAAGCACTTGGGGGTTACCGAAAACGGGGATCCGTGCAACGCTGATGGCGTTGTGGCCATGGAGATTGTCGACGCAGGAGGAGCCATCCAGTATCAAAGGACGTATCCCTTGTGGGTGGACGACGAGGGCGTCTCCGCGTGGACGATTTCCGCGCACATTCTGATAGGCACGAACGGCACTGGTTTGTTGGTGAGGTCTAGACCCAGCGAATCGAGCGGGTTTTATGAACAGATTTTTGGAGTTGTGAACGGCAAGCTGGTGCCGTTTTGCGGTCCCTTCCCGGCAATGGACATCAAGCCGGACGCCAGCGGTGTGTACCGGACCGCGGGACCCCTTGGTCCGCAGGCGAACGAAATTCCCGTGACCGTGGGCACCGGGCGCTTCGTCATCGCGATTCCCATTCGGCTGGATTGGGCCCAGGGGAAATTGTCTCTGGCGGCGCAATGCCCAGAGTCGGCAGCAGGCAACGCACACGCCATGTGCCAATACCAGATGGTGGATCCAAAAAGCTTTCTGCAGAAACCCAAAAGTGTGACTTTCGTCCGTCTGTATTTGAGCCCGAATGAAAACTCAGGAAAGGCGGAAAGAGTTATAGTGAAGCGGGGATCGCTGGCTCCGGGTAACCGTTTCTCGTGAAGTACGACGCTGAAATTCTGCCCCCGAATCAAGAACGGACCCAGATGTCGCTCGGTATCTTCCATCGGGGGGTTGCCGTCGTAAGCTCTTGTCTGCGGAACGTTCGCTTTTGGAGCGCTCGGCTCCTGGGCCTTCAGGCCGCAAACCAGCCAGAACAACGGGGATGTCATCGCCGTCCCGAGAAGAAAGCGCGTCAACCGTCTCGACTTCGGCTCGCATCTCACACTTCCAGTTTACCTGCCCGTGCAGCGAGCCGTTTGAGGCAGCGCCTTATGCATTACCAGTTCAGTTTTTATTGTCCGGAACAGTTCCACCACTTAGGAAGAGAGGATTTCTTGATGCTCTATTGACGTTGTTCTAGTTGAGGGTGGGCAAGCCTGAAGTAATCCCCATGTAAGAGTTGCCGACAATCCGCCCACTATTCTCGATCAGACGGTAGGCATCGTGCCGCCATCAATAATGTAGTCTGCACCATGAATCGAATCTGCACGATCGGATGCTAGGAATGCCGCCAGTTCGGCGACTTCCTCCGGCTGGCCGGGTCGTCCAATGGGAATCCCTCCGATCATATTCATGATTTGCCGTCGAGCAGCGTCCTCGCTGATACCGCTGCTCCGGCTGAGTTGCACAATCATGCCGTGTGCGCCAGAAGTCTCGATGAATCCAGGCGAGATCATGTTGACGCGGATGCCCTTCGGGCCAACTTCGTTTGCAAGGCCCTTATTGTAGGTATTGAGAGCTCCTTTCGCCGCAGCATAAGCAAGTGTCGCGTCATAGAGCGGCAGACGGTGTTGGATGGACGAGATGTGAAGAATGACACCTGACCTGCGTTCGATCATGCCGGGTAGAAATGCTCGGTCGAGACGAACGGATGCCAGTAAGTTGACGTTGAGCGCCTTCTGCCAGTCGTCGTCGGAGAGGGCTTTATATCCGCCGTTCGGAGCATCTGATCCCCCCACATTGTTCACTAAGATGTCGAGTCCACCCCACTCCTGCTGAACGCGGCTGATTACTTCTTGTACGCCTGCCGCCGTACCGATATCCGTCTGCACGAAGAGAGCAACTGCCTGCCCTTCCGGTAGCGGCGAGCGTGCAGTCGTTGCGACGGAAGCCCCGCTAAGAGTAAAACGTCGCACCATCGCTTGTCCCATGCCCTTTGTGCCGCCGGTTACCAGAACCCGCTTGCCCTTAAACTCATCTCCCGAAACTGGGAAAGGGTATGTCATCGTCATGATCGCATTCTCCTCCATCCAATTGCGCAGTCAGGAGTTTCGCATCGTACTGATAAAATAGGAAGTACGCACGCAAAAGTACGTTAGGAGAAATATTTATGCCGAAACGCTACACGCCCACATCCGCCGCCGCAGACGTAGAAGCAGCGCTCCGTCTCTTGGAAGGAAGATGGAAGCTCGTGATTCTGTTCCATCTATTCGGAGGCAAGGCGATGCGCTTTTCTGATCTGGAACGGGCGATACCCAACATCACTCAGAAAATGCTGGGGCAGCAACTCCGCGGCTTGGCAGCGGACGGAATCGTTGTGCGGACGGCCTATGCCCAGGTGCCGCCGAAGGTTGAGTACCGTCTGACATCATGGGGCCAGTCCCTTTGTCCTACGCTTGACGCCATCCTAAAGTGGGCCGATCGACGGCCAGCAGAGAGAAGAAAGCGCAACTCGCGCTGACAGTTTGCTACTCCTGAATAACCGGAAATTATTTCGGGCCAGATCTGGGAAGCGAACCGGACATATCCAGTTTGGCCGACGCCCCTTGAGGCGATTGCATTGTGTTTCGCCTGAAAGGGAGGGTACACAGGAGGTACACGGGGAAATGGACGTGAGTAAGCCCATGTTTTTTCAATCGGTTGTAACGGCTTTATCGAACGCGCGCCGGAGCACCGCGCTCGTGCACACTTTTTTCCTGAAAGCGCGCCTCCGATAAAGCGCTAACGTCATCCAGGAGCAATCGGCGACATGAGCCGATGGAGATCCAGACCTCGACAAACACTGTCGCAAGAGCGTAGTCTAAGCGAGTCTCCTCTAGCATCTTTCCGCTGCGCCTACTGGGCAACGGTTCCCTGCAAAAATCAGACCGCGTTTTCGCTGCGCAAGGAGCCGTTATGGCGAAAAAGCATTCGTCCGCCCGCCCCAAGATTACGTCGCCATTGCCAGAACTCCAATACAGCCTCGAATCCGCATGTTTACCGGGAATTCCAAAAATTCAAAAACTGCTCAGAAAGAGGACACCATGACTCAAGCCATTGCTACACAACGAAGCGGCGAGCAAGCAGATACCATTCGTCCGTTTCCGAAGGTGAATGTTCCAGAGGCGGAACTTGCCGAATTGCGTAGGCGCATCAACGCGACCAATTGGCCTGAACGAGAAACGGTCGCGGATGCCACACAAGGCGTGCAGCTCGCGACTATGCAGAACCTCGCGCGCTATTGGGGCACGGATTACGATTGGCGCAAGTGCGAGGCGAAACTGAACGCCCTGCCGAACTTCACCACCGAAATCGATGGGCTCGAGATTCACTTCATTCACGCACGTTCAAAACACCAAGATGCGTTGCCGCTCATCGTTACGCACGGATGGCCCGGTTCGATCACCGAACAGTTGAAGATCATCGATCCACTGACCAATCCCACCGCACATGGCGGAAATGCATCCGACGCGTTCCATATCGTGGTTCCGTCGATGCCCGGCTATGGCTTTTCCGGCAAGCCTGCCACAACCGGGTGGGACCCTGCGCACATTGCACGTACCTGGACTGTGTTGATGAAGCGCCTTGGCTACAACAAATTCGTAGCGCAAGGCGGAGATTGGGGTGCAGTCATCACCGAACTGATGGGCGTGCAGGCGCCACCAGAGTTGCTGGGCATTCATACCAACATGGCAAACGTGATTCCCCTCGACATCGACAAACTGGCCTTTTCCGGCGCACCGGCGCCGGCGAATCTCTCCGCCGACGAAAAGTTCGCTTACGAGCGGCTGAGCTTCGTCTATGCGAAGGGAATCGGCTACGGCTTTCAGATGGGGTTGAGACCACAGACGCTGTACGCAATAGCGGATTCACCGGTTGGATTGGCGGCCTATTTTCTTGATCACGACGCGCGTAGCTACGAGATGATTGCACGGGTCTTTGCCGGAGGCAGCGAAGGCCTCACTCGAGACGACGTCCTCGACAACATCACGCTCACATGGTTGACGAATACGGCGCTCTCGGGGGCTCGTCTCTATTGGGAGAACAAGGGTTATTCGTTCTTCGGCGTCAGAGGCGTCGTTGTCCCAACCGCCGTGAGCGTGTTTCCCGACGAACTCTATCCTGCGCCGCGAAGTTGGGCGGAACGCGCGTATCCCAAACTGATCCATTACAACAAGCTCGACAAAGGCGGCCACTTTGCGGCCTGGGAACAGCCGAAGCTCTTTTCAGAAGAGGTTCGCGCGGGCTTCAGATCGCTACGGTAGGGTTCTTCACAGAAGAGGAGAAGATGATGAGCCAATCCAGCGCTACACAGCGAGGCAGCGAGCAGGCAAACACGCAGTTCAACGCCGACCGCACCCATCCGGGCCGGTGGACTATCACCTTCAGCAACCCGCCGATCAACATGTTTCTTCCCACAACGATCGTCGAATTGGGAGCGCTAATGACCGACCTCGAGGCGGACCCGTCCGTGAAGGTCGTAGTGTTCCAGTCGGCGAATCCCGATTTTTTCATCGCTCATCTCGACGTAGCCAAGGCTGCTGAACGGCCAGAAGTGCTGGGCCTTTGGCGCGACTTTGTGCTGCGCCTCTCGTCCGCGCCAGTCGTGAGCATCGCCAAGATTCGCGGCCGCACGCGTGGCATCGGTAACGAGTTCGTGCTGGCCTGCGACATGCGCTTCGCAAGCCGGAAAAGCGCCCTATTCGGCAACCCCGAAGTCGGCGTGGGACTGGTCCCGGGCGGCGGAGCGCTGGAATGGCTCCCGCGTTTGGTCGGCCGCTCACGCGCACTTGAGATCGTGCTTAGCGGCGACGACTTCGACGCTGATATCGCCGAGCGCTATGGCTGGGTGAACCGCACGCTGGACGATGGCCACCTCGACTCGTTTGTCGATGCGCTCGTCCGGCGTCTGGCCTCGTTCGACCGTGAAACACTGGCCGCAGCGAAGGCCCAGGTCAATCGGTTCGGAACCCCGACAGCTGCCGAGCTTCAGTCGAGCAGCGACTTGTTCTTCCCATTGCTGTCCTTGCCCAGTGCACAGGCGCGCCGCGCCAAGATCCGCAATATCGGTTACGGCGTTCTCAGCGACTTCGAATTGAACTTCGGCCGGTATCTCCCCACGTTCGGGCGGGCGGACGACGATGCCACGGGGCAGGAGAGCTAGACATGAAACCGTGGAAAGCAGTTTTGCTGATTCTGTTTGCTCTTGCGGTTGCAGCCGCGGGATACGGGCTGATTCTCGTGCGACGAGGCTTCAGCGCACTTGCGACACCATCAGCGATTGAGGAGTTCGCGGCCACAACGGCACGCAAATTGGCCGTGCCATCCGCGTATCGCCAACTTCGCAATCCCATCATGCCTTCAACGCAGAACATTCGGGGAGGCATGGAGCATTTCTCCTTTCATTGCGCCACGTGCCATTCAGATGACGGAGGGGGCCACACGGTATACGGCAAGGGCCTCTATCCGAAACCGCCCGACTTGCGTGCAGCCGGGACGCAGAACAAGAGCGATGGCGAGCTCTACTACACAATTGAAAATGGAGTTCGTTTGAGCGGCATGCCAGCCTTCCACGGAACGCACACTGACCCGCAAACCTGGCGCCTGGTTTTGTTCATCCGGCACTTGCCTCAGATCACGCCCGAGGAACTCAATGAAATGAAGGGGTGGGACCCGAAGAGTGAGGCGGTTCCAGCGCATTTCTAAAGGGCGGGGAACCGCCCCAGAATCCTGCGGGAGAAACACACCACCACAAAAAAAAGACACACCATGAAAGCACGTTACCGAGGAGATTCGTTACACGAGCGCGATGACTTCCAGACCAATAGAGACAGAGGCAAAAAACGCACCCATGTCCGGCAGGCTCTTCTTCCTGGACTTCGGCGCATAGGACGAGTGATCACAGCATGAAACGTATTTTCCCGGTATCACCGACATTGTCGCCGTCACGGATCCGGCAGAGATCCGCACAATTTCACCTCGCCGAATGGGTCAGAGGGATCGGAACTGCGGATAAGCTCGATCTGCTTGTGCAGCAGAGCATAGGAAGATTGTTCGTGGAATCGTTCACGGCCACTGACGAGAGTTTGGCAGCGGCCCGTATTGTGCTGTAAGCTCTTCCAACGTCCTGAAAATGCTATGGTGGCGCATCAGCGGCAGGCTGGAGCGGGCCAAAACCCTTCTTGCTTCCATGGTGAATGGCGATCTGACTGCCGTTAACGCGATGATTACAGCTCGGCAGCTCATTGTTGATGGCCTGCATAAAATGCGGCAACTTGCTGCCGACCCAGCGCTTCGATCTTCAATAACGACGGATGCTGCCGTGGACGAATGCCTCTTTGCACCAGCCGCCGTTTTACGCAAGGCGAAAACCTCCAGCGAGGTCGCCGGTTGTCCCTTTAGAAGGGGCTCGCTCTTCATCCTTGAGCTGGGAAGCGCGAACAAAGGCGCAGCGAATCGTGACCTCGTCTTCCTCAGTCAGAGTTGGAGCCACTGTCCCGCCGAAAAATGGGTGCCTGCGCTATTGGAAGGCGTGTGGACGCGTTTCTCAGCTACTCTGCATGAGTCTTAAAAGAACCTTGCGGCCCTCATTGATCATGTATGTTGTTCTCACCAGTCACGGTATTGGTGCCAGAGGCTAGACGCCAGTCTTGCCCGTCTACGGAGACGAATAATAATGTCTGAAATAGAGCATTACGAGATCCTTGTTATCGGCAGTGGCGAGGCGGGCAAGCATCTGACATGGAACTTGGCCCAAGCCGGTCACCGCACGGCTGTTGTGGAAAGGAAATACATTGGCGGATCGTGCCCTAACATTGCATGCATGCCCAGCAAGAACGTGATCCGCAGCGCAAAGGGGAATTGGTTTGCGCGGCATGGTGTCGAGTACGGCATCCAAACAGGTCCAGTATCAACGGACATGAAAGGGGTTTTCAACCGCAAGCGCAAGATGGTCGAGAGCGGAGTTGAGTTTCATCTCGATCGCTTCAAAGCGACCGGGGCCGCGTTGATCCGTGGCGAGGCCCACTTTATCGCTCCTAAGGCTGTGGAAGTGCACTTAAACGACGGAGGTCGTCGGACGGTCACCGGCGATCGCCTGTTTCTGGACCTGGGATCGCGCGCGATGATGCCGGACATTCCCGGCCTCGCGGATGCAAAACCGATGACCCACATCGAAGCACTCGATCTTCAACGTCTACCGGCGCACGTGATGGTGCTGGGCGGCGGGTACGTGGGCCTTGAACTCGCCCAGGCCCTTCGGCGGTTCGGCACTCGGGTGACTATTATCGAGCGTGGCTCGCAAGTCGCAACCGCGGAAGATCCAGACGTCTCGCAAGCGATTCATGAAAATTTCACGAGCGAGGGGATCGAAGTATTGCTCGGGGCACAAGTGCGAAAGGTCGAGGGAGTCTCAGGTCAAAGCGTACAGGTCCACGCCGAAACTGACAGTGGAGAACAGACGATAGAAGCTAGCGACTTGCTGGTCGCGGTTGGACGGACTCCGAGCACGCGCGGGATCGGGCTTGAAACGGCTGGAATCGAGCTGGACTCGCGTGGCTACATCAAAGTCAACGAGCGATTGGAAACCACCGCGCCGGGGGTGTGGGCGATGGGAGATTGCGCGGGCAGCCCTCAGTTCACTCACGTCGCGTTCGATGATTTCCGCGTGGTCCGAGACAACTTGAACGGCGGTAGCCGCACCACGCGCGATAGGCTCGTACCGTTCTGCATGTTCACGGACCCCGAGCTTGCGCGAGTCGGTTTGAGCGAATTGGAAGCTAATAAACGCGGCATCGCCTATCGCTTGGCGAAAATACCGATGGCCGCAGTGCTCCGAGCCGTCGCTATAGGCGAAACCCGCGGCTTCGTCAAAATGCTTATCGACGTCCAAAGCGACCGCATATTGGGATTCACTGTGTTCGGCATGGAAGCGAGCGAGATGATGGCAGCGGTTCAGACGGCGATGCTGGGCGGCCTGTCTTACACCGTACTGCGCGACGCAATCTTCGCCCACCCGACCGCCGCAGAAGGCTTAGGCCCGTTGCTGGCCAGTGTTCCCGCAAGGGCCTTGCAGCAACCAGCCTAGGCTCTTGCCGCATGGAACTTTGCCAATCGTGAGAAAACGGAAGAAGGAGAGATCAGTCCACCAAACGCGCTTGTGTCCATCAAATGAGTAGTTCGCGGATTGTTGGCGTAACCGGAAGGTAGCCAGAAACGACCTCCAAAGAATACCGATTGACACTGAAACGGCGTGTCCGGTTGTCACTCGTGCCGCTGCAAAGAAACACAAGAACCGGATCATCCGGCTAGTCTGCCCCTTTTTGCCCCCGCGTATTTTTGTTAAGTGTCCACCCATCAGGAAGATGGATGGTAGGGGCGGTGGGGATCGAAAATACTACCAGATCCCGGAAAAGATTGTGTTTGGCTCCGACGCCTTCCCTTATTCGAGGGAAGTGAACGTACCGGCGACATACTGGTTGGGCGTCGAGACCACGCGGACAGCGCTGGCGGTAGCCCTTGCGGAAATGGTTTCGGCCGGAGAGATAGCGGAAACAAAGGCCCTTGCAATCGCCCGCGGCTATTTCCACGACAACACCGCCAAGCTGTTCGGCCTTCCGACGCTTCCTGTCCGGATAGGGGCTGCTGCCGGGGCCCGGCAGTTATCGTCCCGATGGATGCGGAGAACGCGCCGGACAAACTCTTTCTCCCGGCTGAACGCCTTGAGAAGCTGCCGAAGGCAATGCCCGGTCGCGGCCGATATGCGGCTCATTTCGGCACCGGGATCGTCAGTTCCCCGTCGCACAAAGTCGCGAGTATTCGGAGGCGCGAAACGGGTCGCGCCTCCGAGTGCCATTTCTGGCTTTAGTTATGGTCCTTATCATCTTTCTCGTCATGGTCCTTGTCATGATGGTCTTTGTCCCTGTGATGATGGTCCTTGTCGCGATCGTCGTCGTCAGTTTTGCAGCCTGCCTTTGCCTGGTCCACCAGCGCGCAGACACCATTGACGTTGGTGCCAGTCATCGTCAAGGCGACGTTCGCCAAGGCACGCCCAACCAAGGCTCCGCCGGAAATGGTGATGCTTCCATTAACTGGGTCGCCCGCGAGAATGTTCCCTTGGAACAGCGGCGGCAGCGTCGAAGTCGACAATGTCACAGCGGCGTCGACCACCCAAAACACGTTACACGCCTGCCCGCCGTTAGCCATGACCACCTGGAACCCGCTGCCCGTGAGGGCTGCCGCGACTTTGAGAATCCATATCCCGTTCGGATTCGTAGACCCGTCGAGCGTCAGTGTGGTGTCCGTGAACGTGGCCGCCGTGGGGAAACAGTAGACACCTGGGGGCAGCGGTCCAAGCGCCGGCACATTGCCCGTGAAAGCAGCAGTCGAGATAGTCTGGGTACACGGCGTAAGCAGGTTATCCTTGAGCGTCGCATACGCGTTGAGGAAGCCAGTTTGCGCGGTCATGGCAGTCAGATCGTTCACGTGAACTGTCCCCGCAATCGTGCACCCCGTGGTATTTGTGAACGCGCCGGGGGAGACGCCTACGTCTCCGGTGATCACGCCGGGTGCAGTACAGGTTACATTCGTGCTACCTAGGACTGCGAAGCTTGCCGCCGTGCCCAATGATGGCGTCGTCGCCTGCGCCCAGCACAGACTGCCCACGCTTAACATGCAAATAACCAACAAAACCTTTTTCATTTCTAAGCTCCTTGGCTGGATTTCTCCACATCGTCGCTGACAATGCGGGTTAAACATGGTCGAGTCGACCTGGAGACCGCTAATCGGTCGCATACTAACAGCCAGTTCAAACTAGCAGCTATCCACTTTTGGACATCTCGAATCAGACGAACCGCGAGCGGTACGCCATTTAACGCTTCCTGATACAGAGCGGAGGGAAAGATAATCACGCACTGCTGTCCGGTTAAAACTCGAATAAAATCAATTGGTTAGGGTCTCCGCCTAACTCGTTTTGCAAGCCGATCACTTCCCGACGAAAGGCCTCAAAAAGGTTCATTTGCCATCCAATCAAATGCAAATCATTCCCGACTCCAATTGCTGCAAGCTCTTCATGGACAATCGATTGCCGGCGGGGACCAACTTTTCCCCGGACACCAGTGAAGCAATATCTCTAGGTTGTTGAGTTCCGAAGTGCACCTGTGTCAAACCGTGGCAGTATTCACTCCTCGCAGGAAAACACGTGCTTTTGGAAACAGCGCACTCCCCCGCGTCAGAATCCTCGGTTCACACCAAGGTCAGATGATGCCGCCGGGATTTGTCTCATTCACCATTGGGGGTCGCCTGGGCGGACGACTCTCGACTTGAGATGCTCCTGCCTGTACAACTGATTGGACCTCATGTCAACGGTCGGAAGAATCCACAGCGGTGGCGGGGCGGTTCGCGGCATCATAGGATATGAATTATTGGGCAGGATGGAAAAACGTCGTTATCCCAGCGGCTCTCGGATTAATTGGTTTCTGCGGTCGAGTACCGCCCGCTTTTGGCCAGATGGGGGGTGCGCCACCTATTCGCGTGGCGTCATTTTAGAGAAACCAATGAGACTGCTGCAACATTTGCGGATTCCTCGCCAGCAAGGCTTTTTGCAATCGTAGGCGCGGGTGTTTTCGTAATCACGTTCCTGACGGATCTTCATAAAATTGCTGGGACACCCGCGCTCGACCTTGCTCGGGGAGATGAAGCCGTATTCAATGTTTCCCACCTCTACGTGCTCGATCCCTTGTTTTTTGCATTGTCTGCAGGCCTGTACACCCTCTACGCTCGGGTCTGTGGTAGACAACTAAACCGGTTGCTCGTATCTGTCCACTTTTGGACTACTCTAGCTTTCATTAGTTTCGTGATCTATCTAGCCCTGATACGCGTGGATTTGGCGCCTGCCGACTGGCTGCAAGAATTTGGATCTCATTTTGAAATGCAAGCGCGGGTCTTCATAGGTACTCGAATAATTTTTGGGCTTGCACAGATCATCTTCCTCGTAAACCTGTTGTGGAGTGGCTTTTTTGGCCGCAAGATTCAGACGCAGACAACCTAGTTTTTTGCTGGCGCGCATGGTCCGACCCCGGGGAATTGTGCGGGCTAACTCCTGTTCACGCCAAGGCCAAGATCGGCCCATGGAGGAGAGCACCACGCTTCGACTGAGGATTTTCTCGAGCTGCAGGTGCCACCCAAGAAGCTCGTTTTTTCCTTATTGCCGCCTTTTGCCGCCTCGACAAACCGCTAAGTTGTTCAAGGGAAAAAGGATGGTTGGTAGGGGCGGTGGGGATCGAAAACACTACCGTGCGGAATTTCAAGGAGTCAGAAGGAATGCTGGGGAACGCTAAGGCATAAGCACTTGGTCTGATTTTGACACCAACTCCTGATTATCAAACGCGGTAGCCATCCATGTGGAATTTCGAGTTTCCGATTATGCTTACCAGGCAAATGAGAAAAGCCGGGTGATGACGGGAGTATACTTTTACCCCGCTCTCAGGCCGCTTCCGCTGAGGCTTTCCCTCGGGAGGAGGTTTCATGCGCCTTGTCGTGACCTTTCTTGCTTGTTTCCTAGCAGCGCCACTTTTCGCTAATGACGGAAACACGGTACTGTTGGCCGATCTTGCCGATCACGCCATGCAACAATCCCAGATCACATTGCCGGGCGGCAAGCCATTCCATTTGAAAGCCACGGTCGCCGAGAAAGACAGCCCGGATTCGGATTACAAAGCCAAGGTTGAAGAATACTGGGTGTCGCCAACAAAGTGGCGGCGCACCATCAGTTCACCGGATTTTTCGCAGACATTAGTTACTAATGGCGAATCCGTGTTCGAGGAGGACACGGGCGATTATTATCCGGTCTGGCTCAACCACTTCATAACAGCAATATTCGAGCCGCTGCCCATCCTGGAGCAACTTAGACAGGCAGGAGTCCGTGCTTCCAAACGCGATCTTGCCGCTGGCGAGACTAGCTGTGCGGACCTGCCGATGCGGGTGGACCGGTGGGTCCTGTGTTTTACAGGCAAGAAAGCGCTACTGAGTTCGATCTTCACAAAGGGATATGCGGCCGAGTTCAAAGACTTCAAAGCATTCGGAGACAAGCAAGTTTCGCGGCTCATCGAAAATACCCCCGAGCCGGGAACAATCATTGATGCACGCATAGACGAACTAACAGAACTCAAGCAGCCCAATGAAACGTTGTTCGTCGTGGAGCACGGCACTCAACCAAAGGATCGCATCAAGAGCGTCTATGTTGCCCAGGACACATTCATGAAACTTGCGATCACCGGCACCGAGATTGCATGGCCTCCGCAGGGAGGCGGCCCCACGACGGGAGGGTGTGCGGTATACGTGGGCGCGGATCGCGCAGGAAATGTGAGGGAATCGTGGCCAGAGGGATGCGACAGCACCGGCATCCAGACCGCGCTTCGCGACATCGTTAAGACCTGGAAGCTTCGCCCGCCAGTCTCGAATGGAGCTCCGGTACAAGTGGAAGCACTGCTGGGTTTTACCTTTCACACGGTAGTACACGACAACCCGCTCCCGCTATTGACGGACGCGGAAATTCGCCAACTGGCGACGAATACCGTGGAACCCAACTTTCTCAAGGGGCCGCAGGCGGTACCTGCGGGAACCGAAGTGACCGTGCAGATCTCTGTGGACGAGACAGGCAAGCTCACGGGTATCACAAACACCCGTGAAGTTCCAGACGCACTTTTCCAGGCCGCCTACGCGGCAATAACCCAATGGCACTTTCGGCCGTATATGAAAGATCAGAAACCGCAATACATTCACGCCAACGTTACATTCCACGTGCCGAAACCAATCGAATAGAGGCACGCGCCGTACGCACTGACGCCAATCGTTTTGGGAAACTTGCCGCCGGTGCGGCGAGCACGGATTGGAAGTTTGCTTGTCTAGACTACCCGGAGCCATCGGTGCCACCCGTGAGGCTCTTATTGCCGCCTTTTGCCGCCTCGACAAATCGCTAAGTTGTTCAAGGGAAAAAGGATGGTTGGTAGGGGCGGTGGGGATCGAACCCTCCGAAGAGCCCGGACCAAAATCCGGCTCCGTAGGAATCCTCGCCGCCAGCGGCGGGAAGACGTCAAGACACTCTCGGCTACGGCCGGCCTTCCGCGAGTTTCACTAGCGCAAACAGGGCGTGGTTAATCGGCGTAGGCACACCAAGCTCGGCCCCGAGCCTTGCAATGTAGCCGTTCAGCGAATCGATCTCCGTGCGCTTACCGCGGTTCATGTCCTGCGCCGTGGAGGACAGCGCCTCAGCCATCTGCGTGGCAATCTTGAAGGAGCCTGCGAGCGCCACTTGCGGGTCTTCTAATCCCGGCGGATGAATATTCGCCGCCTTGGCTACCGCTAACACTTCATAGACTGCGGCTTCCACCAGTTTCCGCGCGTCGGCACTGGCCGCAATCTGCCCGTATTTCGCTCGCCCGAGCGCGGAGACGGCGTTCAGTGCGCAGTTCCACGTCAGCTTGGTCCAGAGCTCGCCCGCAATATTGTCGGAGATGCGGCAACCAACGCCGGCGCGTTCAAAGAGCGCGGAAATTCGTTCACTCTGGGAATTGCGCGGTCCCACCACGAGATCGCCGCGCCCAACATGCTTCACGTGGCCCGGTTCGGGAACCGACGCCGCGACATACACCACCGCGGACAGCGCCTCCAGGCCCGAAGCGGCGCGAATCTGCTCGGCATTGTCGACGCCGTTCTGCATGCTTACGACCAGCGCGCCGGGAGCAAGCAGCGGCGCGAGCGCACCCGCCGTCGCGGCATTGTCGGTCGTCTTCACGCAAAAAAGAACGATTTCTGCGCCGCGCACATCCTGCAATTCCATCGAAGCTTCGACGGTTATGCTCTCCTTGAATTGCACCGCGTCGATCGAAATCCCGCTCTTCTCAACCGCTCGAACAAACGCCGCGCGCCCGATCATGATTACCGGAGCGCCCGCGCGCGCGAGCATCCCTCCGAAATAACCGCCGACGGCCCCCGCGCCAACAACGGCAACCCTCGGCCAATTTTGGTTTTCCGTCATGCGGTGACCACGGAAATCAGCCGGTCGATATCGCGCTCCGAATTATAAAGATGAGGCGATACGCGAATATTTCCTTCGCGCAAACTCACGATGACATTTTCAGCGCGCAATTTCCGGTAAAGCTCCGCGGTCTTCTCCGGCGTTCGCGCTGCAAAGCATCCGTAAGGACCGCGCCTGGCCGCATCCACTGGACTGGAGCGAACGCAACGGTCTTTCGGCAAACGTGCGTACATCAATTCGATCAACTCGCGATTGTGACGTTCGACAGTTTCCGCTCCCATGCGCACAACGAACTCAAGCGATGCATCGAGCCCCACGAGATTGAAATTGAAATGGCTGGCCCATTCCGGAGCATCCCAGCGTTTGGCGCTGTCTGCGGGCTGGGGGTCGGTGAAGTTGAGCTGCGCGAAATTGTCGGAGCCGGCGACGGCCATCCAATAAAACGGCGCGGGACGAACACGCGACAGCAGTTCGTGCTTGATCCAGAAAAATCCCGTCCCGAAGGGTCCGAAGAGCCATTTGTAGCCGGCGCAGACCAGGAAATCGGCGCCGAGCTCGGCGACGTTCATGGGAATGGCGCCGCAGCATTGGCTCACATCGAGCAGCAACAAGGCACCTTGCGCGTGGCACGCCGCTGCGACGCGTTGGGCGTCGAGCAGGGAGGCGTCGTCGAAGCGAACCAGGCTCACAGAGACTAGACGCGTGTTTCCCGTCATCGCGGCGATGAGATCATCCGCGGCAAGGAAGCGGTCGCGGGGCGCAACGATTCTTACTTTTAGGCCGACGCGCTCCTCCATGGGCCTCCAGATGGTGTACTGGAGCGGAAATTCGCGCGCGGCGGTAATGACTTCGTCGCCGGGTTTCCAGTCGAGAGCGTAAGCCACGGCAGTCACTCCGGCGCTGGCGCCGGTGGTGATGGCGATTTCGTCGGGTGTGGCGCCGATGAGCCGGGCGATGTTCGAGCGAATGCGGTTAGGGATTTCGTAGAAGACGGCATCCCTCCTGTGATGCGGGTACTTCTTGTCCGCAATGGCGGACTGGATGGCGCGCAGCGACACTTTCGGCATCGGCGATTGTCCCGCAAGATTCAGGTAGGTGGCGTCTTCAATCTCGAACCACTCCCCCCGCCAGTCGGTGTGAACGGCCGTGCTTGTTGTGGCCATAGCAGTCTCCTTAAGGTGGCTGAAGAAAGGCTAGACTCGCCGAAGGCGCCATCGTTTCCAACATCCAAATTGGAGTCGCTCTAGACAGGCTAGAAGT
>Ga0207000_1213_pt1 | contig 15972 bp, 11 predicted proteins | sample Alteio_BWMinCont_90_FD_153498 | JGI IMG/M metagenome (GOLD analysis project Ga0207000, IMG submission 153498) | Enriched cells from forest soil in Barre Woods Harvard Forest LTER site, Petersham, Massachusetts, United States -... | ecosystem: Environmental > Terrestrial > Soil > Temperate forest >...
GGGCCTTACGGAATCGAGGTAAAATACGTGCCACCATCTGCTTGGGAGGTTTGTCATGAGAACCTCAACTCTTCTGTTCGCTGTTCTACTTTCCGCGTCCGTCACCTTCGCACAACATAACGGTCCCACGGGCCAGCGTCAGGCTGACAGAGCCGAGGACCAATTCGAGAAAAGCGTGCCCCCTCCGATTCATCAACAAGCTTCAGTCGATTTCGCGAAACTCAAGAGCGATGCGGATGAACTGGTCATCCTCTCCGAGTCGATTCATTCCGGGATCGGCGATGTAGAGAAGGGCATGCTTCCCAAGGATTTGACGGAGAAGCTGAAGCAGGTGGAAAAGCTTTCCAAGAGACTGCGCAACGAACTCACCCCTTAGAGTTTAGATGGACAAAAAAACACCAGCCCCTGGTGGAGCTGGTGTTGGCTTTTGACGGTAACTTCCGGCTAGAAAGTAACCTTCATCCCAAATTCAATTTGGCGCGGTGAACCCAGTGTGTATACGCCGGTGCCGACGCCTACCCGATTCACGAAGTGCCCAGCGTAATTCGTACCATTAATTGTGCCTGTCGAGCCGGTCAGAAGACCGGACATCATGCTCGTCGGCAGGTCAAAGTTAACGAAGTTGGGCAGGTTGTAGAAGCTGACTTGCGGCTTCAGGGTCACTCGCTCCTTGATCGTGTATTGCCAAGCAATGGTGGTGTCGAGCGTCCGCAACCACGCGTAGTTGACTTGGTCGGGAGGAGCCAAGGGAAGGGCCGGAGCGACGCCGCCCAAGGCTACCAACTGGGCCTGAGTCATCAGACCATTCTGAATAAGCACGTTGCCTGCGGGGGTTGGCTGGCCAGCCACCGTATTGTTGTAGTTGCTGATGACTGAGTTGATGTTGCTGGCGTTGATGCCGCGATCAAAGTTCCCCACGTGAGTTCCCGGAATCGGGTCCTGCGTGGTGCCATCTCCGCTAAAGTCGGTGCGGAAGATTTCACCGGCGCCAGTCGCGGTGTTAGGAACAGTCAGAGTGGTCGAAAACGGACTGTAGAAATGGGCCATCATGCCAATCTGGAACCCGTATTTCAGATCCAGATAGCCGCCGAACGATATCTGGTGTGTGCGATCCAACGTCGAAGGCCCGAAATAGCGGTTGACGTTTGAGTTGTCCAGCGACGGGACGATGAAATCCTGGTCGCCGCTGGCCGCTGTGACTGTTGCGTCCGCGCCTACGCCTCCGCCCGTATTGCTAAAGCGGGACAAGGAGTAGGACACCGTGAAGTTCAAGCCGGTTGCGCCCTTAAACGGATCCTTAACGTTGTCCGTCCACTTCATTTGCAGTCCGTCATACGTGGAACGTCCGACGGGCGAGAGGAAGTTGAGGGGCGGGGCTTTGGGATTGATGCCTCCGAAAGCGCAAGCATAGCCGAACTTGGCCATGCAACTGGTGCCTCCCAGGTCGGACGAAGAGCCAAGGCCAAAGCCAGCAAAATCGCCCATAGTCGCAGCTCCAGCGGGCGTACCGGGACTTGCAGGGTGCAGACCGGGACAGCCACCGGCGGCGGCCGCTGCGTCGATGCTAGAAGCTCCACAGGCCGAGAGCGTGGCCGCGATAGCCGATTGTGCTCCAGCCAGATTGAAGTAGTTGATGTCGCCGGCGTGGTTTTGGTCCACACCCAACAGGTAGTGAGTCTGGACGTTGCGCACGAAGTCGGCGCTGAACACCATGCCGCGACGCAGTTCACGCTGGATGCCGAAATTCATCTGCACCGAGCGAGGTGATTTGTAGTCAGGGTTAAACATCGCGAGACCCGATGGGAAGAAGCAATTCGGGTTGTTCGTGACGCAGTCCGCTGCCGTGTTCCCGACGTAAGACGGGTTGGGCGCGTTCAGGTTCAGGGGTGAGGAGGCCTGATACAGCTTCTGAAAGGCAATGATCGAGGGCAGCGCATTGCCGATTAGAGAGGCACCGCTGGACGTACCGCACACCGATGTGGGAGTGCCGGAACTAGGAGTTAGAGTGGTGCCGCCCGGGATTTGTATCGTATTCGGCGCACCGGGTGCGGCGCAGACCGATGGGCCCTGGAAAAATGCGCCCGTGGTCTCACGATTTGGAGCATCAAAGAGCACGTTGTTCCAGATCGCGTTCTCGTAGAACAAACCAATGCCACCCCGGATGGAGGTCTTGCCGTCTTTCAAAGGATCCCAGGCAAAACCGAGTTGCGGAGCCCAGTTGTTGTTGGGCTGGTTGACAGCGTTACCCAGTCCAGGTATTAAGCCGCTAAGCCCAGGAATCGGCGCGAACTGGCTGTCGGTGCGGCCCGTGTCACGAGCCCATCGGATACCGTAGGTGAGCGTAAAGTTCGGTTTGATCTTCCAGCTGTCGCCGAAGTAGAGCAACACCCGGTTGTCGGGTCCGAGGCCACCGGCCGGGAAACCGAGAGCCGCCTTGGTGCTGGAATACCCCAAGCCGTTGCCTACCGTAATCGAATCAGCGGGGTAATTGAGCGGGTTGGAAATGCCGCCCGGGAAAGGCCCGGTCGCAGCTCCCGCGATTTCCCCCGTATCTACCGCCGAAATGATCAGCGGCCCGTTCTTGAAGAACGACGCGAACCCGCCGCCTTGGATATGGTTGTACGAGGCCCCGTAGCGAATCACGTGCGAGCGGATGATTTTGCTGCCGTCGTACTTGATTTGATGGTCGCTTTGCGGAGTGCTCTGCGGCGCTAAGTAATTAGGTCCGGCGATCAGGCCGGTGCCTCCCATAAAGATGATCGCGCCCAGGTTGGCGAAGGGGAGCGTCGTGCTGCCGGTTGTTGCATCAACAATCTGGTTCTGGAACTTCAGGTACGAGAACCGGATGGCGTGGCTGAAGCTGCCAGTGTTGAAATCTACGCCGCCGACGAAATTGCGGGTAATGTCCTTATTGTCATACACGGAGAAGCCGAGCCCGAAGGTGGCGCCCAGAACGTTCTGAAAATCAGAGAAACGAAAGAACGCCCGCATGTTCTTCGTGACCTGGTAATCCAGACGGCCCAGTAAGTTGCCTTCGTGGAACGGATCTTGAAACGTCCCCGAGTAAGCACTGAAAGGAGCGGAGATGGGCACCGGCACGGCCGTGTGCTGAATGGTTCGCTCACCGTCCATAAAGAAGAACAGCTTGTTCTTGATGATCGCGCCGCCGAAACTGCCACCATACTGGCTGCGCTGAAAGGGCGCGCTGAATCCCGGAGGCACGGGCAGCGCCGCCGAAAATGAGCTGTCACGCAATTGACCGAAAGCTTCACCGTGGAAGGCGTTGCTTCCCGACTTCGTGGTCACGTTCACGGACCCGGAAGAGGTCAGCTCAGTGGACATGTCAAGGCTCGACTGGCTGATTTGAAATTCCTGAATAGCGCTGGAGGGGATATCGGTCGTGGTCGTTCCTACGGTCTCATCAGAGACATCCACGCCATCAACCTCAATGCGGGCGGTGCGGCCGAAACGGCCTCCGAAGGAAATCGATGAATAGCCCGCTTTCGTGGGATCGAAGTTCTGGCCGTCCTGAATCTGCACGCCCGGTTCAAGCTGGGCCAGGTCAAGGAAGTTGCGTCCGTTGACCGGCAGGTTTTCAATCTGGTTCTCTGTGATAACACCTTGTACAGTCGCCTGCTCGGTATTCACCTGAACTGTGCTGGCCTCAACCTCAACCACCTGACTGGTCTGGCCAACTTCTAATTTCACATTAGCCGCCGCGGTGTTGCCGACTTGCACATTCACCGGCACCTCGCTCACCTTGAAGCCGCCGGCTTCAACTCTGACGACATAACTTCCCGGAATCAAAGCACCCGAGGTATACGAACCTTTGGAGTCCGAAGTCACGACGACCGAAGAGCCTTTGGATTTCTCCGTGATCGTTACTTTGGCCCCGCTGACGACAGCACCAGAAGGATCCGTGACTGTTCCCTGGATGCTGCCGTTACCGACGTTCGTTTGTGCTAACAGAAACGAGGAGGACAGAAAAAAGGTTATCGCCAGAGCGAGCCCTACAAATATTCCGGCGGGACGGAGCGGGCGGTTGAAATTCAGGGACATCGTCCACCTTCCTTTCAGAGTCTGTTCAGAATCAGTAATTGCCAGTTGAACGAACGCTCTCGGTCGAGTCAGGCAGGACGATTGTCTATTGTTTGTTCACGGCAGGTCTTCACACCATAACCTCCGTCAGCAAACAAAAAAAGCCGAGTGTCGCCTCTCACAGAACCCGAACACAATTAGCTAGCCTCAGAGCAATTTACCGACCAAGACAATTAGGGAAGACACTTTGTCACGTCAGTCCAATTCTGTCAATAGGTTAGTGCAGGGTTGGGTGTAGTGCGCCGCTGTGAGGTGCAGTTTATAAATTCCATATTCCGTAGATTCTTACTGAAAATGAGATCAGGAGGCACGAAATATGAACTTCAAAACTTGGACTTGGTTGTGTAGTACCCCGTTCGGTGTCGCACCGTAAAGGGAGAGGTGGTTGACGCTCCGTCGACCTTCACCTCAATGCGGCGGAAGTTCGAATCGGAAAGCCGCTGCGAAGGATAGTAGGCAAGCAGGTACTGCGTCCGCAGTTCATCACTGATTTTCCGGAAGGCATCATCGAGTTCGGGCACGGACGTGGCATAGAAATATTTCCCGCCGGTGTCTTCGGAAATCTGGATCAACGCGTGTTCACCGCCAATATCGCGCCCCGCGCTTGCCTCAATGGGAACGTCAATGATGCTGTAAACGATGGCTTCGGCTTCCTGGGCCGAACGAACCGCTTCTTTGTAGTCCACGCGACTTACCGTGTCACCACCGTCCGTGATTACAACCAAAACCTTCCTGCCCTTGCGTGGCTCGAGCGCCTGCGATCCGAGGTATAGGGCATCGTATAAAGCGGTGGCCGAGCCCATGCGAACCCGGTCGACCCCACGGTCGATGGCCTTGAGATCGGAAGTGAACGGTACGACTTCACTGACGATCTCGCTGAAACTATAAAGCGAGATCGCATCCACGGGCCGCAGGATAGCGCGCGCGAAGCGACGCGCGGAAGACAGTTCCAGTGGCAAATCCTTGCGCGTGCTCAGGCTGGTGTCGATGTCGAGCACAATGGAAAGCGGCAAAGCCGATTCTTTGTCGAACACCGAAATGGTTTGCGGCTTCCCGTCTTCCAGCAGCGCGAAGTCTTCTTTTTTCAGACCCGCGACAGGTGCGCCGTGCGCGTCCGTAACCGTGACGAATACGTTTACCAGCTTGACGTCAACCTTCAGCGTAGATCCGGCATTCTGAGCTGTACTCGTGCTCGCGCTGTCATTGGTCTTCGAACTATCAGTGGAGGTAGATTTCGCAGGGCTGGTTCCTCCGGAGGCCCAGGGTGGCTTGGGCACCTGAGCATGTGAAACTGCGACAGTCAGCAGGATCACCAGGAATCGCAGTCGCAGGCTGAAATTTTCCTGTGAGGAGGACTCATCGTCGCGAACCTCGGGGATGAGCCCTTTCCGAGAGAAAGACTTTAACCGCAAAATCTGCAGAAAAACTCCGACGCAGGCACGAAGAGACAGTCTGCTCACTTAGATGCGGACCTTCCCGAATGGCTGCCTTCGGCCCTGGGAATCCCGGATGGAAAGGGCTCGCCATCGGCCCAAACCGCGCCATCCTCAAAATGTTCCTTTTTCCAGATGGGTACGGTGCGCTTGAGCGTGTCGATCAGCCAACGGCAGGCATCGAAAGCGCCCGCCCGGTGGGCGGAAGCGACCACGATCAACACGCTAGTTTCGCCAATTTCCAGACGGCCTAAACGGTGCACTATAGCGACGTCGCGGATGGAAAACCGCTGAAGCGATTGCTCGGCCAACGCGTCCATCTGCTTCAGAGCCATCTCTTCGTAAGATTCGTAATTCAGATAGAGAGTTCGCCGCCCTCGCGTGTTGTCACGAACGATGCCTTCAAATACAACCGCGGCACCGTCCGCTGGTTGCTTTAGCCTTGTAAGCACCGCCTGGGTGTCGATTTTCTCGCGAATAATCGAAGCATAACGCCGACTCTGGGCGGGCATCTCGATCTGTCGATCCGTCGAGCCTCCGCTCACCGGCGGCAGGAATGCCACCTCGTCTCCTTCCCTGAGGCTCGAATCTGGCCCGGCAAATTCCTGATTGACGGAGATCGCAATCGAAGCCGCAAGTTCCCCGAGCCGGGGATTCATCTCCTCGTAATGCATGAAGACGTCGCTGAGCGTGGCATGTTCGGGCAACTGGAGGACTTCACCGTCTCGCCCTGCCAGATCCTTCAACATGCCGAAAAATAAAACGCGAACCTGCATAAAATTCCAGCCGCCGTGATTCTCAGACCGTTGTCAGTAGTGTAACGCGGCTGCCCGTCGCCAGCTTTCTTCAGGCAGAAAAAAGCCAGTCCCCTTTTTGAGGACTGGCGGCCGTACTTATAGCAGATCAAAAGCTCATCATTTGTGTTTTTCTTCGTGCCCCGCAGGTTGCGACGCGCGCGGCGCCGGCGGCCGCGGCGGCGGTGAACTCTGACGCTGCTGCTGCCACGCGTTGAATTTGGTCTGTTCATTCTGCTGGTGCTGAGGGCTCTCCTGCACCGGCGGAGCTGGTCTCACCAGCGGATGTCCGTTCCCGCCCGCGGGTGGCCGCGGTATTGAAGGGGCGGTCGGACGTGCCGCTTCGGGTTGCCGTGCTGATTCCTGAGGTGGCGGCGTCGCCGTGCGCGGCGCGCTGGGTGAAGGTAAGGGCGCAGGGCGGTTATTCGCCGTATTCGTGGGCTCTTGTGGATGCGCAGCTTGCGTCCCAGGCTGCCCGGGCGTTCGAGTAGCGGCTTGAGGTTGTCCCGGAGCCTCCGTGCGCACGTTCGGCGCAGCCGCTTGACGTTCTCCCAAAGGCGCTCTCGGCGCAGGGGGCTGTCGGACGGCGATTACCTGCCGATTTATCAGCGCGGCAGGAGGCTTCGCGTTTGAGGGCCGGCCAGCTCCGATCACACTCTGGCGGACCGGCTGCGACGGGATGCTGTGAGAGACGGGAGCATTCGCGATTTCCTTTGCATCCACCTTTGCCAGATTAGCCTGGACCGGACGCGCGTTCACGAACGTGTCATGGGAAACCGCCGTCACCGCGTTGTTCACATGTTGATTGGCGTAGGTAATTCGGGTGACATTCGTCGTGTTGTTGTTGATGATCGTGGTGTTGTAAACGTTGGTCACCTGAGTCACGTTAACCCGCGTGTTAGTGATGTTCACGTTGTTTACGTAGCCAGGGCTGGTTCGATACCAAGGCACGAAAACCTCGCGCGGAGCCAGCGGGAACCACGCCACGCCGGCGCCGATGCCAACTCCGAAGCTAAAACCACCTCCACCTACAAATGCGACGAGAGCAGGTGCATACACCGGACGGGCGTAAACCGGACCTGGCACCCAGCACCAGGAAGCTCCCACGAATGCCCATCTTCCGTAGTGGAACGGAGCGAAACCCCAAGGCTCGTCTTCGACCCAGGTCCAACCCCAGGGAGCAACCCAAACCCAGTGACCGTAGCGATAAGGAGCCCATCCGGGAGCAACCGCGACCGGGGTCCACACCGGACCGTAGTCGGCCGCATAACTCCAGTGGCCATACTCGTCCAAGTCAGAAGCGCCAGTCATGTCGGGCGAAACGTAATTGGACGATTCCGCGTGATCGTCACGCTGGTCGCGGTCGAACGCGAACTGGTCGAAATCGTCATTCCCGGGCACCTGGTCGATTTCGTGATCCAGTTGATCGGTACCCGTGAAGCGGGCTCGCTGGCCGGCAACCACGTCGTAAGAGTTCCCGCCACCAGTGGCTTCGCCGCGACCATGCCAGACCGTGGCGTCGGTCTCGTTTCCATCCGCGCTCACATCAACGCGATATTCCCCGGTGCGCTGTATCTGAAACGCCAAATTCGGAGTGTCGATTTCGAAGTGATCGTCGTCATCAAGATGCCGCACGCGCACGATAATGGATCCCTGTGACAGCTTCAGTTGCGTGGTGTGGTCGTCGATGTCGAGAAATGTGACACTGGTTTCTGAATCCATGCGAATCGCCGTCGAACCGGTCTGCAGTTCAGCCCGCGAATCTTTGTCGGCCCACAAATTGTCGCCGGTGGTCAGCGGACGATTAGCGACCGCTTGTACCCAGTCACCTTCACCGCCTGGCTGGAAGGATACCGATCCTACAGAGTAGCTAAGACGCGCGACGCGGCCTGGCGGATCTTGTGCCGGACCCTGCTGCTCCGACGGCTGCACTTGATCCTGCGGCGGCGGTTCCTGCGCAAGCACTCTTTGCGGTGCTTGCAACATCAGCAGCATCCCCGCCAGGACAATCCCAACTGCCAACACTTTGTGCATCTTCATGGGTTTATATTCCTCGTTTGCAACCGCTATCGGCACAATCTACATTCTCTATTAACCCCAGCCCGGGTCATAAGTTCCATACCTTAAATACTGCACGGAAGTAACCTTAACGCTAAAAAACATGCCAGCTTTCACTTTTGAAAGCTGGCACCATGTTTGTCAACTTTTGTATGTCGCTACCCTACGGGCTGCTCGCTCAACACTTTCTCTCGCTCTTCCGCATCCTGCTTTTCCTGCCGAGGCGAGGAGGGCAGCGCCAGCTGCAGAACTTCACCAATGGTTTTGACATAATGAATACTCAAGTTCTCGAGTTGCTCAGGAGTCAAGTCCTCTTCCACATTCATCTTGTTTTCCGCGGGCAGAATCACATCGTGAACGCCCGCACGTTTGGCTGCCAGGACTTTCTCTTTGACGCCTCCAATCGGGAGCACATTCCCGCTCAGCGTGATCTCGCCCGTCATTGCGGTGAGCGGACGTACCGGATGTCCAGTAAGCAACGACACCAGCGCAGTCGCCATGGTCACTCCAGCGGATGGGCCATCCTTTGGAATCGCTCCCGCAGGCACGTGGATGTGGATATCGTGTTCCGCAAAGAAGGTCTCGGGAATCCCAAGCTGTTCCGCGTTCGATCGCACCCAGGTCAGCGCCGCCTGCATCGACTCCTGCATCACCTGGCCGATCTGTCCGGTCATGGTGAACCCGCCCTTGCCCTTCATGGTGTTGGCTTCGATGAACAGAATGTCGCCACCCGATGGAGTCCACGCCAGCCCCACAACGACACCGGCGCGCTTAGTGCGTTCCGCGATTTCGCCTTCGCTCCGAACCTTGATACCGCCCAGGAACTCCTGGACGATCTCAGGCGTCACCACCAGCTTTGCCGTTTTGCCCTCCGCCAGACGGCGCGCCTGCTTGCGGCAAACCGTCCCGATGTTCCGCTCAAGATTGCGTACGCCGGCTTCGCGGGTGTAGTGCCGAATGATGTTGCTGACGGCCTCTTCCGGAAACTCGATCTGCTCCGGCGTGATTCCATTCTCTTCAATCTGCCGTGGAATCAAGTACTGAAACGCAATGTGTATCTTCTCTTCCTCGGTGTAGCCCTGGAGTTCGATAATCTCCATGCGGTCGCGTAACGGCTCCGCAATTGGATCGAGCATGTTCGCCGTGGTGATGAAAAGCACCTTCGATAGATCGAACGGCACATCGAGATAGTTATCGCGAAAAGTGGCGTTCTGCTCGGGATCAAGCGCTTCGAGCAGTGCCGAACCGGGATCGCCGCGGAAGTCACGGCCTACTTTGTCGATTTCATCCAGCATGAACACTGGGTCCTTGGTTTCGGCCCGGCGAATGCCCTGAATGATCTGCCCAGGCAAAGCGCCGATGTAGGTACGCCGATGGCCGCGGATCTCAGCTTCGTCGTGAACCCCGCCCAGGGAAACCCGCACGAATTTCCGCCCCATTGCTCGCGCTATGGATTTCCCCAGCGAAGTTTTGCCCACGCCCGGAGGTCCGACAAAGCAAAGAATCGGTCCCTTCATTCCAGGCTTCAAACGACGCACGGAAAGATAATCGAGAATACGATCCTTCACTTTTTTCAGATCGTAGTGATCCGCGTCGAGCACTTCCTTGGCTTTGATAATGTCCACGTCGCCGCCGGAAGTTTTCGCCCACGGCAGCACCGCCAGCCATTCGATGTAGTTGCGCGTAACCGAATAGTCCGCCGCCATGGGTGACATGCGCGACAGCCGGCCCAACTCTTTCAACGCCTCTTTCTTCACTTCATCGGGCATCCCCGCGGATTCAATTTTCTGCCGCAGTTCTTCCGTGTCCCGCGCCCCTTCATCTTGCTCACCCAGCTCTTTTTGGATGGCCTTCATTTGCTCGCGCAAATAATATTCGCGTTGCGTCTGTTGGACGCGATCCTGCACTTCGGACTGAATCTTGTTGCGCAGTTGCTGAACTTCGAGCTCTTTGGCTAAGTGTTGATTGATCTTCTCCAGCCGAACCCGAACATCCGTAGTTTCGAGTGTGTCCTGCTTGTCTGCGGTCGAGAGAGACGGCAGCGACGAGGCAATAAAATCCACCAGTCGACCCGGCTCTTCAATATTCATCGCCACTGTGGACAGCTCATCCGACAAAGTCGGCGAGCCAGCCACAATTTGCTGAAACAGGGTCAGAACGTTTCGCTGCAGAGCCTCGACTTCGGAACTCTTCGGCGGAATGGCCTCAGGGACAGAATCCACTCGCGCCCGCATGAAAGGTGCGAGTTGAGCAAATTCTGCCAACCTCACCCGCTCCAGACCCTCGGCAAACACAAACAGGCTCTGGTTGGGCATCTTCACTACTTTGTGGACCACCGCCAGAGTTCCAACCGTATAAAGGTCCGTAGGCTGTGGCGTGTCCACGCGAGCTTCTCGCTGCGCGACCACAACGATGGTCTTGTCCTCACCCAGCGAATTGATCAGCTGGACGGAGCTCTCCCGACCCACCGTCAGCGGCAGAACCGCATGCGGAAACAGGACCGTGTCCCGTACTGGCAGAACCGGCAGCGCCCGGTCCTCGGGCTCGCTATTCGTTGTGTTTTCTTTGACTTCTTTCGTTTCTTTCACTTCTTTTGTAGTGCGCTCAGAGCGCGATGACTGTGCCATGATTTCACCTTGAGTGTAGTATGCTCAAGTTTGATGACATAGGGAGGCCGGAAGATGCAACCGACCCTCCAAAAATGATCCCTCGTGAACGAATTAAATTCTAAACCTTCCCGGCCCGCTTTGCACTAAACCAAAGGTACAGGACGTTCGCTCCGACCTGTTTCAGGCCGACCTGTACACTCCCAGCACTTTTACTGGACTCGCAATCTCCGCCAGATGCCGCAGCGCGTTGCGCGCGACTTTGTCGTCCCCACACAGGAGGTCGGCGTAGAAGACGTATTCCCACGGCCGCCCCCGCATGGGACGGGATTCAATCTTGGTCAGGCTGATGTCTCGCAGCGCAAAAACACTCAGCGCCTTGAACAGCGCGCCAGGCACATTCTTTACCCGGAATGCGATTGACGTCTTTTTCCCGCCGGGAACGATGCGGCGGCCTTCGCGGATGAGAAAGAATCGGGTGAAATTCTTTTTGTCGTCTTCAATACCAGCCGCCAATATCCGGCCTTTGTAAACAGCCGCAGCCTGGCGCCCCGCGATCCCGGCTGCGTCGTTCAGTCCATTCTCCATCACGTGCTTCACGCTGCCGGCCGTGTCATAAAACGGCATGGCCTCAATCTTTGGATGCGCCCGAAAGAAATAGCGACACTGATCGAGCGCCACCGGATGCGAGTACACCCTCCGGATATCCTTCATCTTCACTCCTGGCGCAGCGATCAGGTTATGGACGATCCGCAAACGGTATTCCCGCTGAATAGAAACATTCCGCGCCAATAACAGATCGAAGTGCTCCGCTACCGAACCCGCCAGAGAATTCTCAATCGGAATCACGGCCGCGTTGACGGAGCCGCGCTCGAGCCGATCGAAAACCTCTCGGGAACGCGCGCACGCCACGATACTGCAACCCGGAACCATGCGCTTCGCTGCTTCGTAGCTGAACGAACCTGCTTCACCTTGGATTGCAACTTTCATATGGCGGGACAGACGCGATACCGCAACTATCTTACGCCGCCAACGATGGCTCGCGGTCCGCCGGAGAAGCAGAGCCGATCGTCCTAAAGTTCCTTCTCCAGGACAAACGCATCCACTCCATTCGTGTAGTAGCGCGGAATGGTTTTCACCACGCAGTACTGATGCCGCTTATAGAAAGCCAAAGCGCCTGCATTATCGACAGCTGTTTCCAGCTCGACACTATGGCACGCCGCCACGCGTAAACGCTCCTCAGCCGTCGCCAGCAACCTCGAACCGACTCCGAAACGCCGGCTCGCTGATGGCACATCAATCGTAAGGATATGGCCAACGCCCCGCCGCGTGACCTGCGCCACGATGAAACCCAGCAGCTTTGGCGAATTTTCCGTGAATCTTGGGCCACTGTTCCCCGGCTTCTTGAGTCCGCTGGCCGTTGGCTCTGCAACCAAAGTAAAAGCTCCCCGCAATCGAATGTAGGCGGCCAGTTCCAATCGGGAATATGCGATCCCGGGCGCAAAGCACTCCTGATCAATGCGCCACAGACTCTCAAAGTCCTCACGCCGAAACTCCCGCAGTGCAAATTCCACCCCGTTATTGTAGCCGTGTCGCTTCAGATATTCCGGCCTTCCCACTGATCCCGCAAGGGTTAAGTTTTCCTCAAAAATAGTCGCCGAAACTGTTGCCTACTTGCACCTTCGGACGTACCATTCGCATCAGAGACATTTGTGGGCCGCCTTTTCCTCATTGATGCCGCAGCCGCGGTTGCCATGGTCGGCTTGTGGTTCCTCTGCCTCGCCAGCTACAACCGTCGGCGTGGGGCGAAGGCCTTGCACTGGGTGGAAGCGGCCTGCTCCCATCGCGGTCAACTGTCCGACGCCCGATGGGTTGGAACCTCCCGCGTGCAAGCGCACTTGCGATTCGCCACCCACTGGTTTGAGAACGCCCGGGTGACCATCCGATTGCTGCCCCGCCCAATGCCGATCCAGTGGGTGTTGAGTATCTGGCACAAGCAAAAGGAAACGCTCACCTTCGAAGCCGATCTCGACTGCGCCCCCGGCATCCGCCTGGAAGTACTTCGCCATCGTTGGCTCACTCACAACGATAACAAGGTGATTCGAAAATCACGCAACTGGACCATCGTGCGTCCCGGGCCGGTTGTACTGACCACTTGCACCCAATGGAAACAAGAGCTTCCGCCCGTCATCAATACCCTGATGACCTCACGCGGACATAACCTGCTCAGCGTGCGCTTCCGTCCTGAATCCCCACATCTGGCTGCCACCATCGACCTCGAAGCACTCTCCGACGAGCAAGCCGCCGCCGGCTTTCTAGGCGTGCTCAGAGACTTGGCCGCTGGCGCCTCAACCTCTCGCCAGTAGAAGGTCTTCCATCGTGTAGGGACAGGCGAAGCCGTCCATCCACCAAAAATCGTGCAGGGACAGGCGCCTGTGTGAACCTCCCCTAAGCCCAGTCGAAGGGTCCAAGCGGAGCAAAAGCTCCGCAGCACATTGAGTCGGGAATAGCACCGCAAATCGCCAACGCACATTTTCCTTGACTTACCCGCCAACCAATCTCATATTCTGCCATTCAAGAATCCGTCCAAGCTTCGATCGGTTAACGTCACGGAGAGGAAACATGGAGTTCAATGGCGCCGCTCTCTTCGTAACCGCATTCATCGCGGTTCTCGCGCCACTGATTTCCGAAATACCCATCGGGCTGCGCCTGCCGATGGTCGTCGTCGAAGTCGGACTCGGCATTGTCGTCGGCCCGCATGTCCTCGGATGGGCTTCGCCCACGGGCATGCTTGGGATGTTGGGCTACCTCGGCCTGATTTTTCTGTTCTTCCTCTGCGGAATGGAACTCGACTTTGAAGCCATCCGAGGAAAGCCCCTGAAGCTTGCGGTCACAGGTTGGGGACTCTCGGTCGTGGTGGCTTTTGCCATGTCCGCCTTCCTCGATTGGACCCACCTCATTCAAGCTCCTCTCTTGATCGCGGTAGCTTTGACCACAACCGGCATGGGTACCCTCATGCCTATCCTGCGCGATTCGGGTGAACTGGGCACGCGCTTCGGAACCTATGTGGTCGCCGCCGGAGCCATAGGAGAATTTGGTCCAATCGTGCTGCTGTCCGTGCTTCTGACCCGCGAGCACACCCGCTGGATCCAGACTGCGCTCATGCTGTTCTTCATAGTGCTCGCTCTGCTGGCTGCAGGCATCGCGCTGCTTCCCAAAACCCCGCGCATCGTCTCTTTTCTCGCGGACACTATGAATTCCACCAGCCAATTGCCAGTTCGCATTGCGATACTCGTGCTCGCTCTCCTCATTGCCATTGCCGAGAAGTTCGGCCTGGACATGATCCTTGGCGCCTTTACTGCCGGAATGATCGTCTCCCTGGGCAGCAAAGGAATTCAGGGGACCAAGCTCGTCCATCGTTTGGAAGCGATTGGATACGGCTTTCTCATCCCCATGTTTTTCGTGGCCAGTGGGATGCATTTCGACATTCACGCGCTGGTGGCGAGTCCGCGAGCTCTGTGGCGGCTGCCGCTGTTCCTGCTGCTGATGTTCGTTGCCCGCTCAGTGCCCATTGTTTTCTACCGATACGAGTTGGCCAAAGAAGACCGAATACCGTTCGTGTTCTATTCGGCGACATCTCCGGGTCACTCCTTACCTGCTGCGGCCTTGCGCGCATTCTCTTCGGCGTCGCTCTTGCGACGGCGTGGCTGCGGACGTGGCGCCAGCTTAAATTGCTTGTCAGCCTCTAACAGGGGCGTCTTCTTCGCATGCCAGCGGGCGACCGCCTCCACGATCCTTTCCGAACTGTGACCGTCTCCGTAAGGATTCTCTCCCTCGGACATGTCCTGATAGGCTTCCGCATCGTTGAGCAGGCGGCTGGTCTCATTAACGATGGCCTCGTGCGACATGCCAATGATCTTGGCCATGCCAAACTGCGAGGCTTCGGGACGCTCCGTGAGCTTGCGTAGCACCAGCACCGGCTTTCCGAACGTGGGCGCTTCTTCCTGAATTCCCCCGGAATCCGTCAGCACCAGAAAGCAACGCCGCAGCAGGCTGACGAAGGTGATGTAGTCGAGCGGTTCCGTCAAGTGGATTCTGTCCGTGTTCTGCAGGAGCGCATTCACCGTAGCCCGCACATTGGGATTCAGGTGCACGGGATAGACGACACGAATGTCAGGATGCTGCTTGACCAGATCTTTCAGAGCCAGGCACATGTTCTCCTGATCCGTGCCCAGGGATTCACGCCGGTGAGAAGTCACCAGCACCAGCCGCGAATTGTCGTCGGGAATGCCGGCCAGCGGCGTGTTCTCCCACGAATGCGGCAGCGCGCTGAGGGCGCGCAGAGTGTCGATGACGGTATTGCCCGTAACCACGATCTTCTCGTCGGGTACGCCCTCGGCCAGCAGGTTGTCCCTCGACAACGCCGTAGGCGCAAAGTGAATCTCAGTCAGCACCGAAGCTAGCCGGCGGTTGGCTTCTTCCGGAAACGGATTGTATAAGTCGTGGCTCCGCAGACCCGCCTCGATGTGACCCACTGCAATCTTGCAGTAGTACGCCGCCAGGGCGGAGGCAAACGCCGTGGTCGTGTCGCCTTGCACCAGCACCATGTTGGGCTCAAAGCGATGGCACGCGTTCTCCACCGTATCCAACACTCGCGCGGTCAGGGAATTCAGCGTCTGATTCGGACGCATGACGTCGAGATCGAAATCAGGCTTGATCTTGAAAAACTGCAGGGCATGGTCGAGCATCGTGCGATGTTGACCGGTGTGAACCACGGCGGTTTCGAACTCTTGCGAACGCTGGCGTAATGCATGAATCACCAGCGCTAATTTGATTGCTTCCGGCCTCGTGCCGAGGACCGCGATGATCCGACACTTCATGGAAATCGCCTGCCGCTTCTTCTAACCTAAATTCACTATCCAAGCCGTGGAAGATAGTTCCGGCACGGACACGTGGACAAGATTGGTATGTTCCGATGAACTT
>Ga0207000_1120_pt1 | contig 15721 bp, 10 predicted proteins | sample Alteio_BWMinCont_90_FD_153498 | JGI IMG/M metagenome (GOLD analysis project Ga0207000, IMG submission 153498) | Enriched cells from forest soil in Barre Woods Harvard Forest LTER site, Petersham, Massachusetts, United States -... | ecosystem: Environmental > Terrestrial > Soil > Temperate forest >...
CCGCTCTTTTTGAGAATATCGAGAATCAAATAATCTCCATACGCCTTGGGCACACGAAGTCCGGCAGCCAAAGTAGCGGCATTCGACCAGAATTCGGAAGTAGGCGTCGCATCATCCCACGCTTTCGCTATTGGTGCACAGCCCGCGGCTTGCACTGCGATCATCTGCGGACGCTCCGCACCAATCCAGCCCAGGTCCTGCATCTCTTCAAACGCTTTCCACATTCCAATCAGTCCGACTCCGCCTCCAGTGGGATAAATAATTCCTTGCGGCATCCGCCATCCCAATTGTTCCGCCACTTCGTATCCCATAGTCTTCTTGCCTTCCAGGCGAAAGGGTTCCTTGAGCGTAGATACATCGAACCACCCTTCTTTTTCTTTTCTCTCAGCAACAATGCGCGCACAATCGCTGATCAGTCCGTCGACCAGGGTTACGTGCGCGCCGTAACTCTCGCATTCCACGCGATTCGCCAGCGGCACATCTTTGGGCGTGAAGATGTGAGCCTCAAGGCCGGCCGCAGCCGCATATGCGGCAAGTGCGCTGCCTGCATTGCCTGCGGAAGGAGCAGCTAATTTTTTCAAGCCATACGATTTCGCCATCGTAACCGCGACGGACATACCGCGAGCTTTGAATGAACCGGTCGGATTTAATCCTTCATCTTTTATATAGACGTTGGGAAACTCGCGGGACGGCAATATGGGCGTAAAGCCCTCGCCCAACGTCACGGGCTCAGCCTCCGGCAAAACTTCGGCGTAGCGCCACATGGTTGGAGTGCGTCCGGCGAGCGAAGCGGTGGTGAATTTAGATTTCAGCGCGGAGAGCTTATAGCGGACGTAAAGCACGCCGCCATCTTTAGGGCAGACCGTCTGCGGACGCGCAGCATCAATCGATGCCCCACATTTCGTACATTCCAGGAAAGCGATGCGAGCCACGCTTAAAAGTTTAGCATTCGCGCAAAATGTCTAGTGGAGGCCGGGCGTCTCGCCCGGCTGTACGGGCGAAACGCCCGTCCTCCATTTACACTTTGTTCCTCTGCTGTGTGGTGCCGGGTCTTTGACCCGGCCCGGACGAGGCGTCCGGGGCTGACCCTACTTCCGCGGAAATTTGGCGTCCAGATCGAGATTCAGCTCAAGCACGTTAACTCGTGGCTCTCCGAGCAGCCCTAGCTGACGCGGCTGAGTGTGCGCTTGAATGAGCTGCGTTACCTGTTCTTCAGAGATTCCGCATTGCTTAGCCACTCGCACAACTTGAAACTCGGCCGAGGCAGGCGAAATATCAGGATCAAGACCGGAACCCGAAGTGGTTACTAAATCCACCGGCACAGGCTGGCCGGGATTGTCCGCCTGATTCGTCGCTACGTCAGCCTTCACTCTGTCAATCAGGTGCTGATTGGTAGGACCGAGTTGGGAGCCGTTGGAATTCGCCGCGTCATATCCATTTCCCGCCGCCGAAGGCCGCGAATGGAAATAGGCGGGACCGGCGAAGGCCTGTCCAATAATTCGCGAGCCCACGACTTTGCCATCTTGCACGATGAGTTGCCCGTTGGCTTTGTCTTTGAAAAACAACTGCGCCAGTCCCGTAATCACCAACGGATAAATAATTCCGAGCAGAATCGTGGTTACAATTGTCATCAGGACCGAGATCATCAAATTCTTTTTCATGAGAACCTCAGGCCATGCCCACGCGCGTAATGAACATATCAATCAGCTTGATTCCAACAAACGGCACAATAATGCCACCAACACCGTAGATCCAGAGATTGCGGCGCAGCAAGACGGCAGCACCCATTGGCCGATACTTCACGCCGCGCAGCGCCAGGGGAATCAAAGCAACAATAATCAGCGCGTTGAAAATGACCGCTGACAGAATTGCCGACTGCGGAGTTTTAAGTTGCATGATGTTCAGCGTATTGAGCACGGGGAAAGTCGCGGCAAACATCGCCGGAATGATCGCGAAGTATTTGGCTACGTCATTAGCGATTGAAAAAGTGGTCAGGGCGCCGCGGGTCATAAGCAACTGCTTGCCGATTTCCACGATTTCGATGAGCTTGGTCGGATTGGAATCAAGGTCGACCATGTTTCCCGCTTCTTTCGCGGCCTGCGTACCGGTATTCATAGCTACTCCGACGTCAGCTTGTGCTAGCGCCGGGGCGTCGTTGGTGCCATCACCAGTCATTGCGACTAACTTGCCCTGCTTTTGCTCGCCGCGGATTAAGTCCATTTTGTCTTTCGGAGTCGCCTCCGCGAGGAAATCGTCCACGCCCGCTTCGCGCGCAATCGCGGCTGCAGTCAGCGGATTGTCTCCGGTGATCATCACAGTCTTGATACCCATGGCACGAAGCTGATCGAAGCGCTCGCGTATTCCACCTTTCACGATGTCCTTAAGGTGAATGACTCCGAGAGCCCGGCGATTCTCCGCGACTACCAGCGGTGTTCCTCCCGAGCGCGAAATGGTTTCCACCGCCGCCTGAACCTCTTTGGGAAGAACGGTACCGTGCTGTATGAGGTATTTTGTTATGGCATCGACCGCGCCCTTGCGAATCTCTCTACCGTCCATGTCGACGCCAGACATTCGGGTTTGCGCAGTAAATGGAATGAACGTGGCTTCCTGTGATGCGAGTTCTCTTCCCCGCAGACTGTAGAGCTCCTTCGCCAGCACGACGATCGAGCGGCCCTCCGGAGTTTCGTCCGCCAACGATGAAAGCTGGGCGGCATCTGCCATCTGCGCAGCCGTGATCCCGGGCGCAGCCACAAATTCCGAGGCTTGCCGGTTTCCTAGAGTGATGGTTCCGGTTTTATCGAGCAGAAGCGTGTTGACGTCCCCCGCTGCTTCAACGGCGCGTCCAGACATGGCCAACACGTTGTGCTGCACCAACCGGTCCATGCCGGCAATTCCGATGGCAGAGAGCAGTCCGCCAATCGTCGTCGGAATCAGACAGACCAGCAGTGACACCAGCACAAATCCCGTCTGCGGTGAGCCAGAATAAATTGCGAACGGCTGCAAGGTAACCACGGCCAGGAGAAAAATAATGGTCAGGCCTGCCAGCAGAATGTTCAAAGCGATTTCGTTTGGAGTCTTCTGCCGCTCGGCGCCTTCCACAAGGGCGATCATCCGATCCAGAAATGTTTCGCCAGGATTGGACGTGATCTTGATCTTGAGCCAATCCGAGAGTACGCGTGTACCGCCAGTCACGGCCGACCGGTCGCCACCGGCTTCGCGGATCACAGGCGCGGACTCTCCCGTGATCGCAGATTCGTCCACGGAAGCCACTCCCTCAAGAATTTCTCCGTCACTGGGAATGAACTCGCAAGCGGCGACTCTCACCAAGTCGCCAGAGCGCAGCTTAGAGCTTGCAATTTGTTCCGTCGTTCCGTCGGGCAGGAGACGATTGGCAATCGTCTCGGCACGAGCCTTGCGCAGAGAGTCGGCCTGAGCCTTGCCCCGCCCTTCAGCCATGGCCTCGGCAAAATTGGCGAACAGGACTGTAAACCAGAGCCAGAGCGTGATCTGCAGATTAAAACCGAAAGCTCCCTGATGCCGCAGCACGTCGCGAATCAGCAGAATGGTGGTCGCGACACTGCCGACCTCGACCACAAACATCACGGGATTCTTCATCATGTTCCGCGGATCCAGCTTAACCAGAGAATCCCAAGCCGCGCGGCGCACGATTTTCATGTCCCAGATGGATTTCGATTTTTTCTTCTCGGCCATAGTTCCTCAGAAAGTTTTGCCGACTGACATCAACAGGTGCTCAAGTACCGGACCCAGGCTCAGCGCCGGGAAAAAAGTCAGCGCGCCAACAATCAGAATCACGCCCACCAGCAGCACGCTGAACAACGGCGTAGTAACTGGAAACGTGCCCAGGGATGGCGGCACATATTTCTTTTTCGCCAGATTGCCGGCAATGGCCAGCATGGGAATAATCATGAAGAAGCGGCCGATCAGCATGGTCATTGCGCCCGCGCTGTTGTACCACAGAGTGTTTCCGGTCAACCCTCCGAAGGCCGAGCCGTTATTGCCCGCCATGGATGTGAACGCATACAAAATCTGCGTGAGTCCGTGAGGGCCCGGATTGCTGATGCTGGATGTACCAAAGCTCTCCACAGAAGAGATTCCGGCCAGCACCAGAATCACCACGGGAAAAACCAGCGTAACCAGCATAGCCATCTTCACGTCATAGGCTTCAATCTTCTTGCCCAAATACTCCGGCGTGCGGCCGACCATCAGTCCCGCGATGAATACAGCCAGCACAACATAGATGAGAATGCCGTACAGACCAGCGCCCACGCCGCCGAAAACGGTTTCGCTAAGCATGATGTTCGCCAGCGGAACCATCCCGCCTAGCGGAGTGTAAGAATCGTGCCAGCCATTAATCGCTCCGCAACTGGCATCGGTCGTGACCGTGGCAAAGAGAGTTGAGTCCGCAAGGCCAAAGCGGACTTCCTTGCCTTCCATGTTGCCGCCAGGCTGCAGCGCGCTTACGCGCTGATCCGCTCCCTTCAGCAGTGGATTGCCCCGCGCCTCTGCCCAATAAGCGGTTGTAACTCCGCATAGGAATAAGAAAGCCATCGCTGCCCAAACGGCCCATCCATGGCGTTGCGATCCCGTCATGCGCCCGAGCGTATAGGTTAGCCCGGCAGGAATGGCGAAGATCGAAAGCATCTGCAGATAATTGCTGAGCGGCGTGGGATTCTCGAATGGATGCGAACTGTTCGCATTGAAGAAACCGCCGCCATTGGTGCCGAGCATCTTGATCGCTTCCTGCGAAGCGACTGGACCTTGCGCGATAGTCTGATCGGTGACGGAATCCATCACCGGCTTGCCGTCCTGGCCGACCATCGGCTTTCCGTCTGCGCCAGTCTTCTTCACTTGCTGCGACTCAACCAGTTTGGCCGTGTCGTATGGTTTCAAGTTCTGCACGACTCCTTGTGAAACCAAAGCCAGAGCGTAAATAACGCACATTGGCAGCAGCAGCCACAACGTGGACCGCGTCATGTCCACCCAGAAATTCCCGATAGTTTCTTTTTCCCGCCGCGCAATGCCCCTCACGAACGCGATTGCCAGCGCGATACCGACTGCCGCGGAAGTGAAATTGTGATATGCGAGTCCGGCCATCTGAGTCAGGTAGCTCATCGTGGCCTCGCCCGCATAGTTCTGCCAATTTGTATTGGTAGTGAATGAGGCCGCGGTATTAAACGCTAGGTCCTGAGCAACCGCGCCAAACTTCTGCGGATTCAACGGCAACCATTGCTGCACGCGCTCGATCAAATACAGCACCAGCATCGAGACGCCGCTGAACATCAGCATGGCGACGGCATACTCCGTCCATCGCATCTCGCGGTTCTCATCAACCCCGGTCACGCGATACAGCAAACGCTCGATAGGCCGGGCAATCGGATCAAGAAACGTGCGTTCGCGATTGAAAACCCGGGCCATGAACACACCTAGCGGTTTCGTCAACGCGAAGATCAACGCCAGGAACAGGAGTATCTGAATCCAGCCATTCGCAGTCATCAGAACTTCTCCGGCATCAATAACGCATACAGCAGGTAGACCATCAGCAGCGCGCAGACAACCAACATGAGGATCGATTCAAGACTCATGAAAGCACCCTCCTCAGCGAATCCGATCGCAAAATCGTACGTAGCCAATGGCAGCGGCAAAAAATGCCAGCGTAGCGGCGATGAAAATAATGTCTTTCATCAATGTTCCCCCAAGCGAAATGTTCCGATTGAACTCACCACGCACCCTGCTTTCGTCCCCACCACCAGACCAGTCCGAGGGTCGCCGTATTTTGTTGTTTGCTGAGCACACCTTGCGTACTTGTCAGGAATGAAGGCTGATTCGAAAAATCGCGACGCCACTCATACCGCATGAGGAAACCGTCTGCCACGTTGTAGTCGAAGGTTGCAGTGGTTTCCTTTAGTGCCTGCGTCAAACCGCTAAAAAGACCGCCGCGATCGGAAAGATATTCCGCGCGGCCGCCCAACGTGAATTGGGGGCTAAGCTGATATTTCAGATACGCTGCGCCTCCGTCGACGTGGGAAGGAGCGGACGATTCGCCCGGCGCAGAATTTCTCCACAACCGTTCAATTACGTAATCGCCTTCCACGGCAAGGCTGAGCTTCGGAGTCGCCTGCCAGCTCACATAACTATCGAAAATGTGCAGCAGGCCATTAGGCGCTTGAACAATCGCCGCGAAACTAAGCCCGGGCTGCAACGGAATCGGCGACGTCGGTGGCACACTGACGCGATCCGGATGCTCCTGCCCCAGGTAGTAATTCATCGTCCAACTAATCTTTTTGTTTGGAGTCGCCGTCCAACCAAACAACTCATCTTTGAAACCATTCGTGGGTTCAACTTGATTGGTTCCGTTGACAATCCAGTAATTCAAGGCCAGACGATCGCTGACCGGATAGGTGACGCGCACGCCCATATGGTAGAAAGGCAGATAGTCAAACCAGAACGACCGCGAATAGTTGATCTGATCTTTGGTGTAATTGCCTTCGATCCCAATCGAGCTCGCCCATTTTCCGAAGTCCACATTCAAACCGCGGCCCACGGGGACAATGTAGGTTCCATAAGCCTGAAAAATGTTTCGATAGATATCCGGCCGCGGTTCATTGAGAGGATTTCCCTGCAGCGTATCCGTCGCTTGCCCGAATTGAAGATCCAGACGTCCGCCCAAACGCCGCCCATTGGCTACATCTGCCGGGTGATCGAATATCACGCTGGCCTGATTCAAGCTGAAACTATTACTCAGAACGTCATAAGCACGCAGCAGATTAACTCGTCCGACGGGAGCATTGAAGTTGTACTCGTAATATCCATCCAGCCCAATGTTGATGGTGGTGTCGCGCAAAAATGCGAGATTAGCTTTGTCCTGTGGAGCGGGCGTCAATGTTTCTGTAGCAGCAGCCTGCGGGTCCGCGATCGAGCTTATCTGTGCGCTCTGAATACTTGGAGAAACGCTCGCTTGCTTCGAATTGGTTTGCAGTTCTGTCACCATGCGCTTCAACTCGGCGACTTCACTCTCGAGTTCGCCTACGCGTTGTTGCAGTTCTTCAGTTGTCTGTGTCCTGCCAGTATTATCACTTTGAGAGCGAACGTATGCGGGCGATAAACATTCGACAGCGATCATGGTTGATACCATCAGCCACGTGTATGGCCTTAAAAAACTATTTACGACATTCGAAAAACGGGAAGTCATATCTATGCTCCTGTCAAAAAATCGCCAGAAGCATAGATACTAGAACTTGACTAGGATCGCCAGATCAAACCTGTTTTCGTCCTTCACTAGATCAGGAGTAAAACCAGGTACCAGAACGGTCGGATTGCCGGTATTGCCGCCCGCCGGCGTGATGCCTCCGGATCCTGAGAAATACGGAACGTTCGCCGCCCGGTGGTCGAATTCCCAGCGAAACGTAATGTACTGGCTGGGCATGTAATCGAAGGTGGCGGATGCATCCCATGCCTTGTACGGATCACCAGGATTCTCCGTGAAATAGGGAGTTCCGGAAGCAGCGGTTGCGCCATTGATGGGCGGCAACAACACGAGGTAGCGTCCGGGATTGTTAATCTTGCCACCGCCCAGTGTGAGGCCATAAAGGTCGTGGTGGAACCACAGTCGGTTGTAGAACATGAATCCGAGGAAGTCCTGCTTGGGCCCCTTGGCCGAATTGCCATAGCAGCTTACGCCGCCGCCGTGTTCACATCCCATGTCTCCGGTAAGCGAGAACGCGGCCTTGCTCAATGTCCGTTCTGGATGGTCATAGTATTTGACCTCGATGCTATCGTCGGTGTGATAACGTACCCGGCCCGGAGTATTCAATGCATCTTCACCGAGGGCGTACTGGTTTCCAAGGATTGAGAGCCACCCATTCGGCCGCCATAAAATCTGGCCGCCGATGCCTAATCTGCCATTGAATCGGCCGTATGACTGCCATCCGTTGATGATCCAGGGCTCAATCTTCAAGTGGGCCGTAGGAAAAATTTGTATACGCATGCCATTAAAAAACCATGGCGTATTAGAGGAGACGTAGGAGGGTTGATACGCCCAGTTATCGAAGTTGTAGTAGCTGAACAGGCCTATGTAGGACATAAAAATTCCGGCGTCGACGTTAATTCCATGCAGCGCGTTAATGTGATAGCCGCCGTAGGCTTCGGAAACATAGCGATAGGCGTCCGCGAGGTTCCATTGCCCACGGGCCGGGCTAGCGTCATTGCGGGGGGTTGTCGTCGAATACATTCCAAACTGCGTCATTAGGCGAGCCCGCACATTGTCATAGTGGAAGTCGCCACCGACGCCAAGCTGTGTCACTTGAAATTCGTTCGACCGAAAAACCTCGCTGGATCCGCCAATGGTGTCATCCTTCGGATGGTTCAGGTCGTAAATGTAATCAATGTCAGCCCGGATTTCGGGCGTGAAGAATTTCGAATCGAAAGCCGGTGTTTTCGTCCGCGCGTTGCCGTTCAGCCAAGTCCAGTCGGCGAACGCAAATGGTTCTTCTTTGGCGGGTTTTCCCGGCGGGGAGCTAGCAGCGAGTGATTCCTGAACTTCCGCCGGGGCCGCCGTGGCAAGCCGGGCACTCGGAGAAGTCGGTATCGGCGCGTTCGCTTTCGCACTGTGAACTACTGTGCTCGGCTGCTCGGCCGCCTCATGCTGCTTCAGCGCAGCTTCGAGTTGCTCGATGCGCTTTTTCATGGCCGCGAGCTCTTGGACAATTTCGTCCTCTGTTTTCGGCGTGGCATTCGCTTGTTGTTCCGGCGATTCTGACCCGCTGGCCGCAACATCACTCGGGGTATGTTGGCCGTGCAGCGGAAGCGCAATCAGCGCCGCCGCTACGACAATGAAGGCTGCCCGCTTACCCGCTTCTACTGCCGATTTGGCTTTGTAACTCTTGGAATTCATGACGATAAGTTCTCCTCGCCGCTTGGGCGGATTGAATCTCGCAAAATAAACGCTCACCCGCCGCGGCGACCTGCCGCCTTCGTTCAGCAGGGCAGCAAGAAAGCGCAGCATGAACATCACTGCGCCTGCACACAGCAGTGTGAAGAACAACTCCATCTCTCTCTCGATGCACGCAATGTCAGAACGGGTTCTTACAACTCATTGGACAAGCGCACCCGTAAGAATTGGCTAAAGGGTTCGTAAAGACTTCGTAAAGAAGACCGCTTTGGAACTAAGAGAAGTGGCTCAACAACCCCAGTCTGCTTCGCCGGGTTTGGCGAAATACTGACGATCGGCTTTCTCCATCGCAGACGTCGCCGCTAGTTCCAGTAACGTCAGCCGGGCAGCCGCAATCATCAATTTGCGCTCGTTTTGAGGAGCCTGTTCCCACGAAAAGTCTGCCTGCCGCGTGGCGTGGCCGTGAAAGTCATTTTCCAGCGCCTCATGATAGTGATGAAAAACTTTCGCCAGCTCTTCCGCGGATACATTGTGAATTGTTGACATAAGCTCCCAGCCTCTCTGCAATTTGTGCGACTTATTTCAGTAGCAAGCAGGATAGTCTCCTACCCTCTCGTTACCATTTCATTGGATAACGAAAGGCGTAAGGATTGAATAAAGGATTCGTAGAATGTTCGTTAAGAGGAACCGCTTGAGGAGAATCGTATTTGCTCGCCGGGCTCAAAGCGGTATCCAACCCAAGGCTCGGTAACGATGTAGCGCGGCGACGATGCTTCCGGCTCCAGCTTCTTGCGTAACTGGCCAACAAATACCCGCAGATATTCAACCTGTTCCGTACTTTGTCCGCCCCAGATCGCGCTCAGCAATGTCCGATGGGTTATTACTTTTCCGGGATGGCGCGCCAAATAAACCAGAAGATCAAATTCCTTTGGCGTCAGGCGCACTTCGCGATCACGGAGCGAAACTTTATGTGCCGCCAGATCGATACGGAAATCACCCACTTCAATGAACGTCGACTGATCGCTTTCCACCGGAACACGCCGTAAGTTCGCCCGCACGCGGGCCAGCAATTCCTCGATCCCGAACGGCTTGGTTACATAGTCGTCGGCGCCAGCATCCAGCGCCTGTACCTTGGTCCTTTCTTCGCCTTTAACCGAGAGCACAATGATGGGAATTTTGGTCGAAAGCCGCAATCGCCGGCACAGCTCCAGTCCGTCCATGTTGGGCATGGAAAGATCGGTAATCACCAGATCCGGGGTCCAGTCTTTCATGATTTCAAGCGCTGTCTCGCCGTCATTAGCCACGCGAATATCGTAACCATGACTGGAGAGGCTGGTGCGCAGCACGCGCGGAATCTGAGGTTCATCGTCCACTACGAGAATACGGCGATGTTCATTCATGGAATCAGGCAGGTTCCTGGGTAACAATGTGTACGTCGACCGCCGGCGCATCGCGCAGGAACTTATTGATCGCAGTGAGATATAAATATTTTCTCCATCCACCGGTGGCTGACCGTCCAAATACAACCTGGGTGACGTGTTTTTCGCGCACAAAGTCAGCTACAGCGTGCGCCACGCTGCTCGCCTTCAGTTTGGTTATTTGCGCGCCCACGTTCGTGGCGAAATTGAGATTCGCTAATAAGGTTTTCTGGTTGGGCTCATTGTCATCCTGCCCGAGATCCACATACACAACGTGCAATTCCCCGCCCATGGCTTGTGCCATGCGAGCCCCGCGCGCGATCAGATATTGCGCCGCTGGATTTGAGCTGATGCAAACCGCGATCCGCTCGCGAACCGGGACACTTCCGCTGTCTTCATCTTTCTCGCGATACGATTCCAGGCTCTGATCCACGGCCTGCGCCACCTGGCGAAGAGCCAACTCACGCAACGCGATCAGGTTTCCCGGACGAAAAAAATTCCCCAGCGCCCTGCCAACCCGGTCAAGCGGGTAAATATCTCCGCGGCGCATGCGGCTCTGCAACGCTTCCGGAGTCAGGTCCGACATCACTACTTCATTCACTCGCTTAAGTACCCAGTCCGGCACCGTCTCCCGAACCGTAATCCCCGTCAGGCCTTGCACCGTCGGCGTCACGCTATCCAAATGCTGAATGTTCATCGTCGAAAGCACATCAATGCTTGCATCGAGCAATTCCAGTACATCCTGATAGCGCTTTGCGTGCTTGCTGCCCTCGACGTTGGTATGCGCCAACTCGTCTACCAAGACGACGCTTGGCTTTCGGGCGAGGATGGCGTCTACGTCCATTTCTTCGAACATGGTGCCTTTGTACTCCAGCTTCTTTCGAGGAACGGCTGCGAGCTTGGACGCCAGTTCAGCAGTCGCCTTGCGCCCATGGGTTTCGATCACTCCGATGACCACATCCTCGCCGCGCGCGTGCCGGCGAATCGCTTCACTTAACATGCTGAAAGTCTTGCCGACACCCGGCGCGTATCCCAGAAAGAGTTTGAATACGCCACCCTTCTTTGTGGGATCAGCCTCCTCCAACCATTGATCAGGAGTTTTGGTCATCGCGGCTATTGTCGTCGAGCAGATTCAAAATGTCGAATCAGATATAGGCGACTCCACGCTCCTGCAAGCCCTTTTTCCTTTGTGTACCTTTGTGTCCTTTGTGGTTCATGAATTGAGAAATGCTAAAACCACAAAGGACACAAAGGTACACAAAGGAACGCGCGCAAACCAGTCTTCCTAAGATCAGCTACAATCGGCGGCGTGAACCAAGCGCGACTCAAGTCCGCCATGCGCTATGCCGCCACGGCAGTTGCTGTCCTGGTGCTGGTTGTGTTTTACCACCTAGTAATCAAGGTGAACCCCACCACCGTCGCGCTAAGTTTTCTGATCGGCGTCCTGATCGTCTCAGCGAACTGGGGATTGCGGCCCGCCGTCTTCATGGCAATAGTTGCAACGCTAGCTTTCAACTACTATTTCCTTCCTCCTGTCGGCACCTTGACCATCGCCGATCCGCAGAATTGGGTCGCCCTGTTTGCTTTTCTGGTCACAGCCATCATTGCCAGCCAACTAGCGGAACGAGCGCGCCGCGAAGCGCAAAGAGCCAACGAGCGTCGGCACGAGGCCGAGCGCCTCTACAGATTCAGCCAGCAACTGCTTTCCAGCGACAACGTAATCGAACTGCTGAATGCGATTCCGCGATACATCGTGGACTCTTTCGGCGTTAAAGCCGCGGCCATCGCATTGCCCAACCGGCCTGACGTTTACCGGTCGAGCCCCGCCATTCACGACTTGGAACGCCACGATCTGCAATTGGTCTGCATGCGTGGCGAGCCGATGACGAACCCTGAAAAACACATGGTCGTAATACCTCTGCGCATGGGCCTTCGCGTCGTTGGCAGCATGGGCGTTTCCGGCGCGATGCTTTCCCGTGAAACTCTCGAAGCCATGAGTAGCCTGATTGCGATCGCAATCGAACGCGCTGGCGCGGTAGAGAAACTAGGTCGCGCTGAGGCTTCGCGCGAAAGCGAGCAACTGCGGTCGGCTTTACTTGATTCAGTCACCCACGAATTTCGTACCCCGCTAACCTCCATCAAAGCGTCTGCCACATCAATGCTCTCGAATCCCGCCCTGGACGCGGCTCAGCGCCTCGAACTTCTCACCGTCATTAACGAAGAAAGTGACCGTTTGAACCGCCTGGTTGGCGAAGCCGCAGAAATGGCGCAGCTTGATGCGAACAAGGTCGAGCTTCAATTAGGCGCGCATCCAATTCAGGAAGCCGTCAATGCCGCGCTTGAAAAAGCGAAGCCAGCGTTGGGGAAACATCCGGTCGATGTCCGCTTGCCAGCAGACTTGCCACTGGTTCGAATGGATGAAGGCCGCGTCACCGAAGTCATAACTCAGCTCCTCGAAAACGCCGCCAAATACTCTTCGCCGGAATCTCCCATTCAAATCACCGGAGAAGTAAATAACCGGATGGTGATGACGAGCGTTGCCGACCACGGGCCTGGCATCGACGACTTCGAACAATCATTGATATTCGACAAATTTTATCGCGGACGAGGTCAGCGCCTGCACGTCCAAGGAACAGGCATGGGCCTGGCCATCGCCAAAGCAATCGTCGAAGCCCACGGCGGAAAAATCGGCGTAACCAGCCAGCCCGGCCACGGCTCGGTGTTCTATTTCACCCTCCCAGCAGCATAAGTAAGAACGTGTAGGCGCGGGCGTCACGCCCGTGCGGCACAACGCAAAGCCCCACACACAGGTGAGAAAAGAAATCCCCCGCCCAACGCCGCAAAGCGCCGTAAAGGCAAGGGATCCGAATTTATGGCAAGTAATAGCGGAACGACGTGAAGAACATATTCTCCGTCGCATTTGGAGTTCCGCCTACACCGCGCCAGACATTGCGGTCGATGTAAGAGTACTGCGGCCCCCACTGAAGTCTGCCCTTCGGGCCACTGTAGAAGCGATACCAAAACCCGATAGTGCCTTCAATGATGTCCCGCGTATCCCCGTTGCAATTGGACAGTCCACCGGGATTGAATCCGCCGGTAAGGGGCGTGCCCACCGAACCGGGAACCGGAATGGTGGCAGTGCCGGTTGTGGTACTGCCTGCCGGGGGAGCGGTGACAACGGTGACAGTCGTTGTTGCCGGGACCGTCTCGGTGCCGCAACCTGAGTTATTAAACAGTGTCGATCCATAGCCAACGCCCTTCCCCGAACTGCTCAGGAAAGCGGTGCGCTCTTCATATTCGCCACCAACGTTGGCGTAAATATCCAGCCTTGGCGAGTGCCACTCGAGGGTGCCTAACGCTTGATAATTCCTCACTGGAACCAAAACGCCATCGGGACGCGCCACAACGTCTACGAGTCCAGCGCTGCCGTAACGTCCGGTGCCGTTGCCGCCGAGGAAATGCGCACCTATATCAACGTGCTTGGCGATGGTCCCGCGTATGTTGGCCCCGATACCGCCGTCGGGCGCTGAGTTATTAAACGCACCCGTCGCGGAAGGTTTGGTTGCCGTCGCCAGCGGATAAATCCGGTCGCGGAAGTCGGTGAACACTCCGAATACTTCGAAGTGTCCCCAACCCGGCTCGAAAGCAAGTTTTCCGACGATGTCGGGCGAAGGATTGAAAGAGTAGTTTGCAGTCGGGTTGTAAAGTCCGCCGCTCGTTCCCTGCTCGCCGAGGACGAAATTGTTGTTGGCGCCATGGCCGCCCAGCGTCGCCTGCGAGTCCTCCACCGCGAAGCCAAACCAGGCCTTATTGCTGATGTTCTTGGTCACCCGGAAAGCATATTGACGGTTCCAGCTAAAACCAACGTTATACTGCGGATCGATCGTCATCGGCAACGCTTCCGTGCGATTGTCCAACCCCTTCTTCGTTTCCGTGATCAGACTCCACATTTGCCCGCCGGTAAAACTCCACCCGTCGTTCAATGCTGCCTGAGCCCATGCCTGCCGTATACGCAGCCCGTAGCTATTGCTCTGATTGTTGTTCGAGGTAATTCCAGAGGTCAGAAAGTCCGACTCGTAATAACCACTCAACTTGGCGCTGCTAAGTTTGCCTTCGGCGAGCATCGAAATACGTGACTGGCGGCCGGATCCGAAAAATTCCGAAAGGTTACTCTGCGCCGCGCCAGGGAACGTAATCGAGTTAAACGGAGTATTGATGTCGGAGCCAAGCGCGTGTTGGCGCCACACTGTTTCTGCCGCGATGAAGCCGCCCGGAGTTATTGTGATCCCTTTGTAATGGATGGCGAGCGGGCTCTCAATTTCAGAGCGGAGGTTCTTCTGCGTTTCCTGCAACGAAAGCGCTGTGCTGGTGGCATTTTGCTTCAGGTCAGCCACATCCGTGTGCACCGCGGCCACGTCCTGTTGCGCCTGCGACGTTTGCGAAACTGCAGTATCGGCCTTCTGCTCTGCTTGTGTAGCCGCGCTCTGGGCCTGGCCCACCTGCTGTTGCAACTGCTGGATTGCCGCATCCCGGCTTTGCAATTGATTCATCAGTTGTAGAATTTGCTGCTGCTGCGCGTCGATCGCCCGCTTCATCTCACTGAGCTGGGTCGAAACGGTGGGTGCCGACTTTCTCGCGACCGGCTTTTTCCTGGTGCTGGCGCTGCTTCCGGTGCTGGTATCTTGCGGTGCCGCCGCCGCGAAAGCGCCAACTGCCATCGCGAATGTCAACGCCAATGCCATTCCTCTCTTCTCTCGCTTCATTTTTCCTCCAAGTGAATTCTTAAGATGCATAACCAGCAAAATATTGATTCGACTGTCTTTTGCTGTACGTTTGGGAGGGTTGATGCTATCGGGTCTTTATTAAAAATTGATGAATATCTGATAAATCTTGAGTGAATTAGGGGTTTGGAGGACTTCTGCCAACGCAAACGTAGACCCGGACGCCTCGTCCGGGGGCACACTGAACCGGCATACCTCTTCTCAACCACGGCTCTTAGCCGCTGGGGTTCGATGTTCCTCGTGTCAACAGCATTTTTCCCGCAGCCTGTTGAGGCGCTGACATCGAGAATCGACGTTTTTCGTTAGAGCCGACCCACACTGACCGCTGATCCAGCGACCCATAGTTGTTAACGCCCGCGCTTAACTTCTGAACCACCCGATGTGGCACACTCGTTCTTCGGGGCGACGATGAACCATCTCGAGTTCACCCTTCTTGTCGCGGTTGGATCTTTCGTAGCCGGTCTGCTCGGATCGCTCACCGGTCTCGGCGGCGGCGTCGTCCTCGTGCCTCTGCTTACCCTCTTTTTCAAAGTCGACATACGCTACGCCATCGGAGCCTCGCTGGTTTCCGTGATCGCAACTTCCTCCGGCGCAGCCGCCGCCTACGTCAAAGA
>Ga0207000_1215_pt1 | contig 15691 bp, 17 predicted proteins | sample Alteio_BWMinCont_90_FD_153498 | JGI IMG/M metagenome (GOLD analysis project Ga0207000, IMG submission 153498) | Enriched cells from forest soil in Barre Woods Harvard Forest LTER site, Petersham, Massachusetts, United States -... | ecosystem: Environmental > Terrestrial > Soil > Temperate forest >...
AACAATGCTAACAGAATCTGAACTTAAATCAGCAACAACTCCATGATATTGCCCGCTTAATTTAAAAGCATTAAGCATCCCTTCTAAAAAATATTGTGGAGTTTGATTGCCAAACTCAGAAAAGTCCAAGTGAATAACAGCATGTTTTGGCCATTGATAATCGCTATCGGCAATCCAAAGCCCATCAAAAAGCTCTTTGTTGCCTTCCAAAGCCTCTTTGAGTGTTGAAACCAGTAAAGATTTGCCAAACCGCCGTGGGCGGGACAGGAAATAATTTCCGTGGCCGGTAATCAGGTCATACACATAGTTGGTTTTGTCGACATACAAATAGCCATTAGTGCGTATTTTGTAAAATGAGCTTATAGAAAGCGGTAATTTTTGTAACATCAAGGGTTCCTGTTGGCAAAAGCTATGTATTGTACTTCTTTCATATCCAGTCGTTGTATGGCTTTCATCCGTTCCTCGTCATCCTTGCGAAAGCAAGGATCCAGGCCATTAAGCTATTGTTGAAGCTTATCATATATTTCTATTGTAGCAGAAATCACGACGCTAAGGCTAATTTTTTTTCGTGCTAAATAGAATATTCTTGTCCTTTTCCAAACCATTCTGGTAAGATCTTAAATAATCAACAAAGTACAAAAAATATAATTAAAGGATGCGCAATGACAATAAAAAAAGCATACATAGGTCGATTGCTGCTTGCAGCAGCAGTTTGTGTAGCAGTAGTGCATCAGTTTGTAGCAAAAGAGAGCGTTAAAAAAGAGCATGTATCAAGAATATCAGCTCCAGCACTGACAAAAGTCAACATATACAACCCAGCTCCTGTAGGAACTGTTGGTCATGCGCTCCCTGTCACCTTTGAAAGCGTTAAAAGTAGCGGCAGAGCACTCGATGCAACAAAATACTGGCCAGAGGTTGGTGACAGCTTGATTGCCTACGGACCAACAAGGGCCAACAAAAGCGGTGTCACGTGCATTGCAGAATTTTCCCGTTGGACTGGCGTCGCGCCACACACGGACTATGAATTTACTCAGGTGGTAGATCTGCCAGAGCTTGGGCCGGTATTGTATCTCAAGCAAAAGATGCATGCAACTGCAACCAATACGCAGGCATGGGTCGGAGTTGCGGCTCCAGCATTGCAACTTGAAACTCAATTCTTTTCCGATGATCAGTGGCATCAGATTAAAATTCCACGCATTGGCAGCAAAGGCGAGCTGCTAGGTGAATATAAAGTTACCTTTTGTCTGTATCATTGGAACAGTCTTTCATATCAACTTGGCAGAATGTCAAAGTTTGCCATGGCGCGCAATGCTGGTGATTTTAATCAAGATGGTTTTGGTTCGCCATTTTCGAATACCTTTTCGGCATTTGGGTCGGCAGTGTTGGGCTGTGGTGTGGGCAGTGCAGTGGCGATGGAGGGGGAGGGGTCGGAATATTGGAGTGATGAGCGGATTAAAAACCGTTTAGATGAGATAGATCGGCGTATCGAAAAATCAAAGAATGCACTAGGCAAAGAGGATAGTAGGCATCTGGAGGCGTTGACTTCTGCTCGAACGGCGAAAGAAATTTTACTTTTGCAGGAAAAAGAAAAACAGGCGCAATTAGACAGGCTCAATGTGCCTGATGCTGAGGCTACTGAGAATAAAAAACTTGAGGCATTAAATGATATGATCGAGATCTACAAAAGCTTAGCCGAGAAAGAGTATGTAATAAACGAAACTTTGGGAAAGTTGTCAATGAACAGCGCCCAGGCTTCAAATACTAATATGTTTGAAATGGCTCGACTGAAAGACATAGAAAACCATATATCACCATTGAATGTTGAGATGAAAGGTATTATTGCACAAAAAATTCAGGCGCATGAAAGCTTTGAGACAAATTATGAGGCAGGTCGGGTTCTAAAAGATGAGGGAAATGCTGCTTTCAGAAGTATGCAAGAGCATGATAAAAAAGTTTTGGAGTTAGGGGTCGAGTTAAAAAAAATAGAAAAAGAAAAGCTCGCAGAGGAAAAGAAAAATCGTGAAGAAGCTAAAAAAATAGAAGCGTATGAGAAGGGTGATCTTTTGGTAAAACGTGCATCTGAGATGGAAGGTGAGGCTTTTGCAAAGAAGCACGCTTTTGAAAAAGAAATAGAAGAGGTCTTGGCTGCAAATCGTCCAAACAAGCTTGATGAGTTAAAAGCAATAAAAGAGAAAATAGAAACCGCAAAACGTAACTATATCGCTGCTTATCCGTTTGAACCGGCGAGTCATCATATAATATATGGCTCCATATTGGACAGAATAAATAATGATGTAAATACTATGCAGCGCAATAAAACATTACAATCTGCCGCGCAAATCACTGTAGCCGTTATCGGCATTGTCATCCTAACTGCAACAGCCGCCGCGGTCTTGACTATGGGAATGCCAACTCCTTATGCAAATATTGCTTACAAAATTGAATATGAAAAAAATGAACAACCTGAGCAATCCGATCTGCAGGTTAGAGCAGTACGCTCAGAGTTGTAACTTTACAATGTTCGTCATCCGCTTTACAATGAAGTGAATCTACATAAGTCTGTATGTTAAAAATGATTTTTAAAAAATATAAAAGGCCAATTGATGGGAATAGTTTTTTATCGTTATTTTTTATTTTTTTCTGCTGTTGCGTTAGCAGGGATTGGTACAATAGTTGTGCTTTTGTCATTTATCAAAAAGACTAAAAGCGATAGTGCGCAAGCGACCAAAATAGCGAATGCTATTCGTGAATGCGCCATGACGTTTTTGCGTGAAGAGTATACGATCATTTTATGTGTAGTTGCAGTAATTGCAGCAATAATAGCTTATGTGGTGTCGTATCTTGCGGCCGGTTTATTTGTTGTTGGATCTATCACATCGCTTGCTACTGGATTGATTGGGATGCATGCAGCAACGCTTGCAAATTTAAGTACGGCCATTGCAGCAAAAAACAGTGGCGAGCGTCCGGCATTTTTGATTGCTCTTTTTGGCGGTGGAGTTATGGGATTTGCTGTTGCAAGCACCGGTTTATTTTCAATTTCGCTTCTTACCTATTTATTTATTGATCGATCGTCCAATGCATTTGCTATTTTGCTTACGTGCTTTGGATTGGGAGCGAGCCTTGTAGCATTTTTTGCACGTATTGGTGGTGGTATTTATACTAAGTCTGCAGATGTAGGGGCGGATTTGGTTGGAAAGCTCGAAATTGGAATTCCAGAGGATGATCCTCGTAATCCTGCTGTAATAGCGGACAATGTTGGTGATTGTGTAGGAGACGTTGCGGGAATGGGTGCTGATATTTATGAATCATATATAGGCACGTTAGTATCATCTATGATTTTAGCGCTCAACAAAGATGCGGCCAGTTTAACTCTTCCACTCGTTATCAGTGCAATAGGGCTCCTAGGGTCAATAGCAGGATTATTTTCGAGTTTGCTGTTCAATCTCGAACCATCGATGTTGCTTCGTAGTGCAAATTATGTAGCGATGTTGATACTTGTTCTTGGATCGTATGGCTACTTGGTATTTGCAAAGTTACCTATGGTTTACTTTATTGCAATTTTACTTGGCTGTGTTGGTGGCATTATTATTGGCCTTATTACGGAATTTTATACGGGCAGTTCCCCTGTGAGAAAATTAGCTGAAATATCACGTTCTGGCGCAGCAACTAATATTATTTATGGCCTTTCAATTGGTATGGAATCTACTGTATTGCCTGTGGTTTTATTGGCTCTTCTTGTCCTTGCTGCTCACACCTATGGCGGTGGTCTATTTGGCGTTTCTTTAGCAGCAGTTGCTATGTTGGCTACCGTTGGCATTACAATGACCGTCGATGCATTTGGAGCAATTGCTGACAATGCAGGAGGAATCTCTGAAATGGCTGGATTTGAAGGCCGTGTTCGTAAAATTACTGATAAATTAGATGCTCTTGGAAATACTACTGCCGCTATGGGTAAAGGTTTTGCAATAGGATCAGCATTATTGGCTGCCCTTGCATTGTTTAATGCTTTTGCAATAGAGGCACATATAGCTGCGCTCAATATTTTAGAACCGCTCGTTTTAACCGGCATGTTTATTGGAGCAACGGTTCCCTTTTTGGTATCAGCTTTAACTATGAGATCGGTTGGTGAAGCTGCACTTCAGATGGTGTTTGAAGTGCGTCGACAGTTTAAAGAGATTCCGGGGTTATTTGAAGGGACAGCAGAACCGGATTATAAACGCTGTGTGGCCATTAGTACACGTGCAGCATTAAGAGAAATGATTTTACCAGCAGTATTAACAGTTTGTGTTCCTATAGTAGTTTGGTACGCATTAGGTACTTCAGGGCTTGGAGGTTTGTTAGTAGGGGCAACATTGGTCGGTGTCTTATTAGCGTTGATGATGGCTAATGGTGGTGGGGCATGGGACAATGCCAAAAAATTTATTGAAGCTGGCAATTGCGGAGGAAAGAATTCTGATGCTCATAGAGCGGCGATTATTGGCGATACCGTTGGAGATCCGTTTAAAGACACATCGGGACCAGCTTTAAATATTTTAATTAAGCTAATGTCAGTCCTTGCGCTCTTATTAGTGCTGATTTAATAAAAAAGGATCAGTATGCAACTGGTAAAAGAACAACAAAAAATTTCTATTGATGAGCTCAAGCAGATGTCTACGAATACATTTGGCACTCTTGTTAAAGCCGTGGTTGACGTTAAACAAAATATCATGATGGTAGACGCCGAGCTGCATGCAGACCAAGAAGAGGCATTGCTCGCGTCTGGATCAGAGCAGGAAAATGTATGGGGAATAAGTCTTTACCCGGACAAGCTTCCAGATGAAGGTTGGATAGAGTTTGATTCAATGATCAATCTGCGCCCATCGCAGGCAAACAGAACCCGTTCTGTAAATGATCCGCATATGCAACAAAAAATACGCGATCTTGTTGCTATATTAGTACAAATATGACTTTTTTACATAAAGATCTTGCTGCAGGTAGATGGTTCCAACTGTCTCTTGTTGAACAGCTTGCAAATGTGGGCATGGATATTGAAAGAGCTATTCAGTGGAAAAGACGCAAGGATGATGAATCTAGCCAATCTGCCTTTTTTAGAGCGTTAGATCTTTTGGACTTGACTATTGCGGATCCAAAGCACAGAAAGCGACTTAGAGAGATTTTAAGGGCCAGAGAACTACTCATAGATTATTTTGTGTATGATAATGAATATGGTTCTACTGATGAATTGTGGCAAAGCTACTTTTTTGCTTTTAATTATGCAGCCGCCATCCGCCGTGGCAAATAGGTGGGGTAAATCGGAAACCGACCACAGGTATTATCTTTGAGTTTTAATACATATTTTGACAGCATATAGCTTCTATCGACAATGTGTATTTGTTTGGTATAATTGAGCATATAGATCTATTGATTTTAAGGAGTTTTATTATGCACATTGTATTAAAATCAGCTTTACTTTTTTTAATTGGAATTCCTTGCTATGGCTGGGCAATGATATTGCAAGATAGTCCTGATGAGCAGATGGCTTTATTGAAAAATGCTATAGAACAAAAAGATTTAAACATTGTGCTTAATACAATTACCAACAATCCATCTCTGATTAGTTTCAAGGGGCAATACGAGAGTTCGCTTTTGCATGAAGCAGTGAGGTTGGTTTCTAGAGACAATGAATCTATTGTCAAGCAGATAATATGCTATTTAGCAAAAGCAGATGGCTTTGATATGAATACAAAAGATGATCAAGGAGCAACTGCGCTTACATACTCTGCGATGATCTCTCAAGTAAGCCCTGGATTAGTAAAACATCTTTTAGACAATGGTGCAGATCCAAATATTGCAAATAACCAACTCAATACACCTCTTCATTGTACGTCTGGGCATGTTAATTTCGAAAAAACACAGGTGCTATTAGGGTATGGCGCAAATGTTGACGCAAAAGACAGCAACGGTCATACGCCTATGCATTTACTAATAAGTGCTATAATAAAGAGTTCTACTGCAGAGAAGATTACTGATGAGGGTGTAGTGGTAAATAAGCCAAATAGAGAGGGTTTGCCAGGAATACAAATGCTCAATGTATTAATAAGGAAATCTACCCAAAGTAGCCCAAAGGAACTTGTAGATTATATTGAAACACTGCGACAAGAGTATTCAGATCGAAAGACAGGCCTTGTGAGCGCATTAGTCAAAAAAGAACTTAATGATGTCAAATTGGCTGTGCGCAATGTCTTTAAGAATAGACTAAAATACAACAAGCCTTTGCACCTTATTAGTCAGCCAGAGATTAATGACGGGGATGAGTTTTACGATGCTGAAGATGATTTTAATGACGAATGTGAAGAGAATTTTTATGACCTCGATGATGATGAAACAGATAACCCGCAACCATCTGATAATGAGTCTAAGAAAAATTTTCATGACTTCGATAAAATAGAGGACGCAAAACCAATCAAAAGGCCAAACCAGGACCATAGAATGAAAGATAACAAATCGGACTTGGATTCAGTTTCTATTTTGCCAACATATATCACCACAAAAACGGTAAGTATAACACTTGCTATGGCTATCTTGGCCTCTTGGGGGCTACATCGTTCATACCGTTATTATAAAAAGAAAACAAATAATGCCAACTCAACAAAATCTACCCATGATAGTGACCTTATCGATTTAAATGCCAAAATAACTCATTCATAAAATCACGTGGCCATTGTTTGACCTGTGTTGTCAACCTAATTTGTTGTTTTAATTGCTCAAAAGGCATTGCTGGTTTACAATCATGTGCACTGAGCTGTTTAGTAACCTTTTCGGTACGTTTTTCGGTGGCATGATCATAGTCTTTATATGCTACGGTCAAGTAATCTTTTCCATAACACTGTTCAAGATAAGGGTATGGATTTCTTGTCCCATAAATAACAAGTGGCCCAAATGGATAAGTGCGCAGCGGGAAAAAATCTGCTATATCAAATTCAATATTACTGTGAATTTCTGTTCCAAAACGATATTTGTGAAAAATCTTCTTGCCATCAGTGCGCATTATAAAGATATCACATCCAGGATGTCGCCATGGGAATTGACCTACGACGGTTCCATCAGTTGGATAAATTTTATATCCAAAGTGCATACCGACTATGTCATAGCCGATGGCTTTTAAAATCGGAAAAAATCTTAGAAGCGTTTCTTCGTCCTCTTCAAATATGGATAGGTCAAGGTCGTCATCCCATGGAATTAGTCCGCGATGTCGTACTGCACCTAGCAATGTGCCACTCTCCATCCAATAAGGGATTTTGCACGTCGAGAAAAAATCGTGTACATCGGCGAGCATTTGATACAATTGTTGTACTACCTCTGGTTGACATGGAGCAAATGGATCTTGGCAAAAAGATGTACCGTAAAATAAAGCAGCAGACAGTATTATTTTGGTCAAAATTTGAGACATATATTACCCTTCTGTGATTTTTAGTGATTTTAATATAATTACTAGAATAACAAGCAAGGCGAATGCTACATAATATGCATAGCGTTATTCAATCTAGTCAATAAGATGGTGTATGTACAATGGTTAAAGATGAATTGTTTGTTAGGGATGGAATTACCATTCCTGAAAATGAAATTGAAATAACAACCTCTAGGGCCGGGGGGCCTGGAGGACAACACATAAATAAAACAGACACACGTATTACTGCGCGATGGAATGTTCGGGCAACCAACGTGTTGGATGACCAACAAAAAGAACGTGTGTTGCACAAGTTACAAAATCAACTTACGAGTGACGGTGATATTGTTATTCACAATAGTACATCACGCAGTCAGCAACAAAATAAAAAAATGGCTCTCAAGCAGCTGTCATTCATGGTGCGCCAGGCCTTGCATGTTCCAAAAAAACGAATGGCTACAAAAATATCTCGATCGATTAAAGAGTCCCGCCTGTATGCAAAAAAACATCGTAGTGCCATAAAAAAAATGCGTGGTAAGGCGGCGGGCACTGAATAGAATTCAGAAAGGTGTTGCTTGCTGTTCTAGAAATTGAAACTTTTCTTGCTCAAAATATTCTTCTTGCAACGCTCTAAACGATTTAAGTGGGCTATGGTTTAATGCCAATAATTTAAATCCATTTGGAGTGTTGAATAAATCACCTGTGTTATAAGCATAAGAATCTTCTTTGGGAGGTCGCCGTGTAATAGACAGAAACCATTCAGTCGTTTCCATCGCCTCCTCTAACAGTATGGGTTTTTCGAAATCTTCTGGTCTATATAATCTTTTAAATGTTGTGGTGCGCAGTGTCAAGAGGCCTTTAGTGATGCTAGATTCTGATTTTTCAATAAATGGGTTATTCATTGCGCATGCAGTGTTACTTGCGTATATACATACCATTAGGCTGATTTTTGTTATAAACATTATTTGCATTAAAATTCCTTTTTATTGTGGTTTATGAGTCTTGTCTGTGAAACATGCTTTGATAATCCTGTTCTTGCGCAAGATACTCTTCTTGCAGTCTTTCAAAGTGCTCTTGTGCTCCGTGCATACCGGGTTGCAGTATCAATGGCACAAAACCATCTGGGAGCGGTTTTGGTCCCTCTTTCAGGTCTAGTTGATAATCATAACCACTTGGTTGCGTTTTTATTATGTACAAAAGAAATGCAGATTTCTCTGTTGCCTGCTCTAACTGGATACGACTGTTATCCCCCTCCTGTGATCTACAGAATCGTGTATACGTTGTGTTGTATTGTGTCGCGAATCCATAAGGAAGAGTGGTTACCGATTTTTCAATAAATGTAGCTAGGTTATTCATGGCGGCATAGGCACTATGTCCTATACAGATCAATACAATTAGGCTGCTTTTTGTTATGTATAGTGCTTTCATTACAACTCCTTTAGTTTATCAGATAGTGTAAAATTATTAATCACAGATTTTATAGATGTTACTATTTAGTCCAAACTATTGCCAAAATTATCATTTTTGGCACACTAAAGTAAAGCTCGAAATGTATGAATTTATTTTAGTTACATAGGATTTTTTACTCATGGCAAAAATTGATAAAGATCTTGTTCAGCGTTTACGTGACATTACAGGCCTCGGTTTGATGGATTGTAAAAAAGCGCTAGAAGATACTGATGGAGATATAGAAAAATCAATTGATCTTTTACGCAAAAAAGGAGCCGCCGTTGCGACAAAGCGGTCTGATAAAATAACTGCGCAAGGATTGATTCATGCATATATTCATCCGGGGAGCCAAATCGGTGTTTTGATAGAAATCAACTGTGAAACAGATTTTGTAGCACGTACGGATGATATGGTGAAATTGGCACAAGATTTATGTTTACACATTGCTGCCATGAAGCCGTTATACCTCTCGGTAGAAAACGTAGATCAAGCTTTTTTAGAAAGAGAACGAGATATTATAAAAGAGCAGATCGCCGGGTCTGGCAAGCCGGAAAAGATTGTTGAGCAGATTATAGATGGTAAAATTAATAAAGTTTATTCAGATATTTGTCTATTAAATCAACAATTTGTTAAGGACGATCAACTTACCATTACCGATCTTTTAAATCATGTCATGGCAAAAACTGGTGAAAGCGTTAAGATTAAGCGATTTGTGCGATTTGAAATCGGTTCTTAGTGCATATGTGCCTTTTACAGACGAAAAGTAAGCTAACCCAACATTTAAATATACTTAGCAGTTTCCTTACATGGTAGTGCGCAAAAAAATAGTACTCAAAGTTACAGGTGAAGTGTTTATTGATAAGTCAGATAGATCATTCACTGTCAAACATTTTACCCATTTGGCTGAGCAGATATGTTCATTACAGGAAACCCATCAATTTTGTATTGTCATGGGCGGTGGTAATTTTTTTCGTGGCTTTAATTACACAAACTCGGCAACAATTGGCATTGCGCATACTACAAGTCATCAGGTCGGTATGTTGGCAACCATTATGAATGGTCTTATTGTTAAGGACCTATTAGAGCAGCAATCCGTCAATAGCACTTTCTTGTGCGCATTACATTGCCCTGAAGTCTCATCTATAGTATCACCGGCCAATATTGCTCAGGCCATTAAAGCGGGAGATACAATTATATTTGGTGGTGGAACTGGAAATCCATTTTTTACAACGGATACAAGTGCAATAATTCGTGCGTTGCAAGTGGGTGCAACCGAAATTTGGAAGGCGACAACGGTAGATGGGGTCTATACTACTGATCCAAATAAAGATAGCAATGCGCAACTTTTAAAACATATTTCTTTACAGCATGCAATTGATCAAAAAATAGGGATTATGGACAGAACGGCCTATGTTCTTGCGCTCGAGCATAATAGGTCCATTAAAGTATTTAACATATTTGTTACTAATGCGCTCGTACAAGCGGCAAGTCAGACTAATTTCGGAAGTGTTATATCATAAAGGAAAAAACTATGTCTTATAAAATAGTTATTATAGAAAATAATGTTAAAAGCTTTTCCGCTCCCATGGAGGAGGAAATGGCTAAAACAATTAAGCATTTTGAAGGTGAATTAATTAAAATACGCACTGGCAGGGCTCATACTTCGCTGGTTGAGGACATACCGGTTTCTTGTTATGGCCAGCCTCCAATGGCTCTTAAAGGTCTTGCTGCTATTTCTGCGCCCGATGCTCGACTTATTATAATTCAGCCCTGGGATACGGTAACTTTGCAGGATATTCAAAAAGCGCTTACAAGCTCTGACATTGGAATAACGCCGATTAATGATGGCAAAATTATAAAGTTGCAATTACCAGAAATGAGTAGCTCGCGTCGGGAAGAGCTTGGAAAAATACTTATCAAAAAACTTAATGCCTGCAAAGAGGCAATCAAAAGTGTTCGCAAAGACTTTAATAATATTTTGCGTGATGCAAAAAAAGAAAAACTTATTTCCGAAGACTTTTTTAATCGGCTAGAAGATGTTTTGCAGCAGGTAACTGATAAGGTTAGCAAAGTTGCTGATGGCCTTTCTTCCAAAAAAGAAAAGGAACTTACAACAGTATAGTAAGCAAAAAGCTTTTCATTTTTCAGGCCTTAACGATCGAATATAAAGTTGATACAACGCTATAGATGCGGCTACGCTGGCATTTAAGCTTTCTGTTTTTCCAGGCATGGCGAGCGTGGCTCGCCATGCGCAATCTTTCAACCAATCATTTGGAATGCCGTGAGCTTCGGAGCCTATCACCAAAAAACATTTAGAGCTTATATCAATTTCTTCAAACGGTTTTCCATTGCGCACTACGAGTGCGCACAAGCAGTCTTTCAATTCATTATAAACCTCTTGCCAGTTGCAGCATGATATATCTACCATGCCAATCGTACCAGCGCTGGCTTGTACCACTTTTGGATGCCATGGATCGACCCCTTCTACTACAATAATTGAAGAAATTGCCATAGCAGCCGCTGTTCTAATGATAGTTCCCATATTTCCAGGGTCACTTATACGCGTAAGAACAAGTCCGTATTTGTTGCAGGACAGATTACGCACTGGCTTGTTATTGGGAATAGCGCATACGGCCAGTAGTCCGGGAGGGGTAGTATTGTTACTCATTTTGCTCATTACTTGTTCGTTTACTTGTACAAGTTGGCAATGAGCGCCTACAAGAAGGCCCTGGTTTGCGTTTTTGGTGTAGTAGATAGTATTAACAGATACTGGACTACTCAATAAAGTATTAATGGCGCGAAGACCTTCTGCGGTAAATAATCGATGTCGAGTGCGATACTTTGCTTTTGAAAGAGAGCAGACTAATTTAATTTCATCATTGTCGACTGAATTAATATATTTTGTTGTGTCAAATTTCATCATTAAGAATCTTTTCGCGGTACAGCTGCATGAGCGTTATCATGGTGTGTACGTTATGAATGGTGGCAAGTGTGTACCCGGTCATTTCATGCGCTTTAAATAAATGATGTAAATAGGCACGACTATAATTGGTACAGGTAAAACATCTGCATAATGGGTCTGGTGGTGTAAAATCATCACGATTAGCTGAGCTTAAAACTTTAATGGTATGGCCTTGCAAAGTGAACAGTAGTCCGTGACGGGCGCACCGAGTAGGATAAGAGCTGTCAAATGTGTCAATTCCCAATGGAATTCCAATGTCAATTGAGTTCATGTCACCTATGCCAAGTAAATGATTTGGTTTTTGGGTGGGCAATAAGGGCGCTATAAAGGCAAGTAGGTCGAACATTTCTTCTTTTGTTTTACCTAGGCTGCCACCAATGGCAAAACCATCAAAATCAAGTTTAGTTAAAAAATCACAGCTTGCTTTTCTTAATTCTTTGTTGACATTGCCATGTATGACAGCATACATGGCTTGACCGGCTGGGTCGGATACGTGAGTTTGAAAAGATCGTTTTTGCCAGCGATGAGTACGATTAAATGAGGCTTCAAGAGCTTGTGCATCAATATGATATGGCAATAGTTCGTCAAGCGGGATGATAATATCAGCGCCTAGGTCTTTTTGTGCCAATATCGAACTCTCTGGGGTAAGCACTATGGGTGTTCCGTCTCGATAGGATCGAAAAATAACCCCCTCTTCTGTGACGCTCATAACGGTATTGTTTGTTTGTCTTTTTCCTTTACTTTTAAGCTCATTGTGCACTCCGCCATATGCTAAACTAAAGACCTGAAATCCGCCAGAATCTGTAATAAGGGGTAACGTGCGACCTATAAAGCGATGTAGGCCCCCAGCCTTTTTTACTATGTTGGTACCAGGCTGCACCATCAAATGATATGTGTTGCAAAACATAAGTTGCAATCCAAGTTGGGTTACGGTTAAAGAATCAAGAGCCTTTAAGGTGGCATTTGTGCCAACTGCCACAAAGTTAGGAGTATCAATAACGCCATGCGGGGTTACAATTTGTCCGACACGTGCGCGAGAACGTTTTGATTGATGAACAATGTTAAATGAAAAAGTTGGTGATAAGGTCATGATGAAGAAGCTATGTGGTTATTTTCGACTGGTTGTGATGAAAATTGGTTTATTAAATGGCGTGTTAAGGGAGTCATGAAAAAGCAAATAGTCAGCTTTATACCATAGCTGAAAATAATTATGTGGCTCAAGTGATCGTTGAGGCCATACAGAGCGCACAGAGTAAATAAGACCGTGTCTACAAATTGGGTTATTGCAACAGAAACAAGCGTTCGAATAGTGATCGGTAGTTGGTTTGCATATAGCGTCAAGGTCTTATAAATCCATGCATCTAATAGCTGTGAACATACAAAGGCAAACATTGATGATGCTAAAATCCTTGGAATCAAACCAAATATTTCAACAAAATGTTGATTTGATGTGTCCTGAGTACTTGGCATAAATGCAAGATGCATTTGGCAAATAATAGAAAAAATGGCCAATATGCAAAAGGATATCCATATGTAATGTCGCGACTGGGCGTATCCATAGCGTTCCTGTGCCAGTATAAGAGCTAGACTTGCCGCCACAGAGTAGGAATCGGCACACGTTGCATTGAATCCAAATAGGAGAATCTGCTTGGTAACAAACAGATTTGCCATAAGCGCCTGAAGACATATAAAAGAGCATAGCGCTTGGCTGCCTAACCGATGGGCTAAGAGGGCAGTTAAGCTTAAAAAAACTATCTGAACTAAAAACAAAATTTCATTAGTCATAAAAATTGACTTTTGTTTATAAAACGTATATTATGAATTAAGAGTTAAAAACTACTTTACTTAGTGTTTGAATGATTCTAAGTGATTGCTAAATAATTGATTATCAGCCTCAGAATGATAATTTAGGTTAGATAACCATGGTTAAGCCATGCATTCAATTACCCTTAGCATATCGTATATCGATAATTTTTCAAAAAAATAGCTGCAAAGGATATCATGAATTTAAAATATATATGGAAACATTTTCGCTTATTATTTCTATTGTGTGCAACGGTGGCTATAGCAGGAGGATGTTGTAAGAAAACTGGTATGCGCTGTAAAAGAAACTATACTAATACTCATAAATCGACATCTATAACCCAAGTAAAATCAAAATCTGTTACTCAAGATGGCGCACAAAAGCCAATACCAAACAAGCAAAATAGTTCAAATGCACAATCCACTAGGCAGATAACCTCAAATGACGTAAAAAATACGTTAGCTAAATTTCACAAAGAAATTGACTATGCATGCTCAAAGTGTGACAGAGCCGGTTGCGTTCCATCATTTTTGTTATCAGACTTTCAAACACGGCAGTTGAATTTATGTCCTGCTGTACGTAACATCAAAAAAAATCGTGATGAAATAGACAGGCTCCTGGTAACGCCGGCTGCTATTGATTCTATAAACGATATAGTCGATGAATTTGATCTCTTGATAAGAAGCAAGTATTCAAAAAACGAACTAGAACGGGCTTTTCTGAATTTTGTCGAGTGTCAAGAGCGTTCAGGACGGGTGGACCAGCTTCAACAGGCAGCAATTGGCTTTGCATATTGTTGGCTTTTTAGATTTTAATGGCCAAAATACAGGCAATAGCGCGGATCTCTTTTTTATTGTATTTTTCTATTTGACTATGTTACAATCTGTATTGATAGATTAATATAGAAAATGTTACACAGAGGGGTGGCAATGTTTTATAGTTTTCGCAAACAGTCACTATTGTTTCTTATGCCATTCATTGCTATTGGTTTTATAGCGGTATTGACAGAGTCTTTGCAGGCATCACAGGGCCGAGAGCCTAGAATTGCAGATGTGTACAAAACAATGCCTATTAACATCAAACAATCAGAAAATAGCACCGAAATTGCACAATATTTTTATAATGAGGGTATTAGCAAAGAGGCTTTGGATAAGGCCATCAAAGACGACAGTGCTCAGGTGGTTAATGTCACAGAAGGATGGACTGTTCCTAGTTCGCTCTACGGTGGACATCCACCTAGAAGAGAACTAGATTTTTTGGAGGCAATTGAATTTATGAAAAGAGCCTCTGAGGCAATGCTTGCTATAAAACCGGAACTTGGAAAAAATTCGAGTGGTCTTGGTGTTCAAAATAAATCAATGCCAAAGCCAAATCCAAAAAATGAACAACCGATCAAGCAATCCGATATCAAATTAACTCAACCACCACAAACACCGGAACCTATTGATCGTGATTTATCACAAATTTACAATGCAATGACTCAAGAGGAACGCCTAGCCCCACCTGAACAGATTGCACGACATCTTCTGCGGCAGGGCATCAAGAAGAAAGAGTTAGAACGGGTTTTAGAGCATGATAACGAAGCTATTCCACGGACACCTGGGTGGGTTCACAAGAGCTTGTTAACGGACACGGATAGAACAGCGCCAAACATGATTAGTGGCATTGAATGGATGGAAAAAGTATTACCTGAGCTGCAAAAGCTTGAAGATGCTGCACTCAAAGCATCTGACTCTCAAGTACAGAGCCCTAAAAATGAGAGTGCTCCTGGCCAACAAGAAAGTCCTGACATAAAATCTGCATCTACTTTAACAGCAAGGCTTGGAAGAGTGCCTACGCCGGTATTGGTCGGTGGCGGTCTGCTTTTGCTTGCTTTGACTCTTTATGCTGTCAAAAGAGCCTATGAATGTGTATATGCTAAAAAATCACCAGAACAAACAGAGAACGTATCTGAAAAGAATCAACCTGAAATTGCAGAGGAGGAATGATAATGTTTTATAGTTTTCACAAACAGTCATTGTTATATCTTATGCCGCTCATTGCAGTCAGT